>Ga0209654_1002553_pt1 | contig 12368 bp, 6 predicted proteins | sample SaaInl1SG_22_DNA_FD_184646 | JGI IMG/M metagenome (GOLD analysis project Ga0209654, IMG submission 184646) | Marine microbial communities from expanding oxygen minimum zones in the Saanich Inlet - ESP_161SG_22_DNA (SPAdes) (version 2) | ecosystem: Environmental > Aquatic > Marine > Intertidal... | reverse complement strand
ATGGTTTTTTGAGCATTAGCTTGTAAACAAAAAAATAATAGACTCAATAATAGATAAGTGAATCTATTCCCACAGAAAAGATTGATAGGTAATTTCATTTTAGATTTGGGTTTAAAATGTTAAATTCTGTTAAATATATAAAATATACACTAATTACCTCCTTTTTTTACGATAAATACAATAAAATGTTAAAATAAATACATATAATATAATTAGTGAATAATTATATCGCCTTTTTTAAATTGTAACAGTTTAGGTTTTGATAAATTAAATTGAATTTTAAAATATGTAGCGTATTAGATTAAATAGAATTAAAGTTTTAAAACCTTCATTTCTATGAATATGTTTAAAAATCATAAATTAGTGTATGGTGCCTTCAAGGTTTTTTTTATATCTCACTTTAGTTGTGCTTTTTCAAGGGATGAATTCTTTGAAGGGGCAGGAATCTTATGAAGAGAAACTTAATGGTGTAGATCACAGCATCTCCATGGTTTTTATTGAAGGGGTAGCTTTATTATGGGAAGTCCCAAAACTCAGTAAGGTCATTTTGGAGACGAGGGACCACAACATGAAGTTGCTGTTTCTCCTTTTTGGATGAGTACTGTAGAAATCACTTGGGATTTGTATTCGCTGTTTGTAAGTAGAGAATGGGATCAATATCAAGTAGTAGAAAGTGTGGATAGTGAGGTTTCCGTTGATGTAGATGCAGTTTCAGGAGCAACAACTCCTTATGTGGAAATGAGTTTTGGAATGGGTACTGACAACTATCCGGCAATTTGTATGACGCAACTTGCAGCAGTAAAATTTTGTCATATTCTTTTCATGGTATGGTTAAACTGCAAGCTAAGAAAATAGCATTAAACCCGATGAATGTTTTCCTATCAAACTTGAAATATTCATCAAAAACGAATTCAGTAACAAACTTAAATAGAGGTAATGCAATACCTGCTGAGAGCAATTGAATACCTGCTTTAGGATTATTCTCCTAAAGCGATCTCAAATAATTCTTTATCCAGCTGAGGTTTTACTTGACATTTTACATCAAAATGAAATGTTGCTGTATTTTCTGGTGTATAAACAGGCCATTCGGGAATTCCTGAATGATTTGGATTTCCAGTTTTAGCAAAATTAATCCAGGATTGACTCATCTTAGAGGCTAACTCGTGAGCCTCCTCAGATCCTCCTGTCATTTTATTAGCAAGGGATACAGTATCAAAAACAAAAGGCAACTCCATACAGTGAAGAGACTTGTATTTGTAATCAAAAACTGGGGATTCCCAAGTAAATAAATACATATACACTGGAGCTCCGCCTTTCAGTGACGATTTTGTGTTTGCTTGTGATACCGCCCCAGGACGAAACATAAGATCAACATCGATCAGGTCTTTAGGTTCCTTCGTTTCTGGATACGCCTTTTTTACAGCCTTGATATAATCCTCTGCTTTTTCCTTGTAAGTGTCCTTAATGTATGCCATAATGGTGGCCTCATCAGCACCATGAAATCGCAAATTCGCAAAAGGAGCAAACTCATTTTTAACGGTACCTATCAATAATGGAATCTCTTTAGAAAGGGAAAGTGCTTCCTGGGACTGTATTTGAAAAGGAAGAGCCTCCCCATCTACACTAGGGCCCCAACTCAAACCAAACCCTGAAACAGCAACTCCTTTTTTACTTAATTCTGCGGCAACTGTTTGCATTGCTTTCGAACTTGCTGCAGACAAAGTTTCAAAAGGGATCGATTGAATTTTGTTTGCCTCATTTGGAGCAATATTTAATTCATGAAGTGTTTCTTCAGCAATGCGTTGGGTGGTTTCTTTAGTTAGAATATCCGATCTAAAAGCACCACTTTGGTTGATCGCCTTGTGAAATAGACCTTTTGCGCTGGGCATTGCCATTAGCGTATTCACTTTTGATCCTCCTCCAGATTGACCAAAAATAGTCACATTTTCAGGGTCTCCTCCAAAGTTGGAAATATTATCTCTTACCCACTCCAAAGCACGAACCATATCCAAAATACTGTTATTAGCGGAGTATTTAAATTCCTGACCGTAAGCTGAAAGGTCTAAAAACCCAAGAACATTCAATCGGTGATTAATTGATACTACGACAACATCCCCTTTCTTACTGAGGCTCTCACCGTCATAGGAAGGAAGTTCATGACTGGAGCCTGCAGTAAAACCTCCACCGTGGATCCAAAACATTACCGGACGCTTTTTTCCGTCCGCAACTCCAGGAGTCCAAACATTTAGATTAAGACAATTCTCGTTGGTAAAACCCCAATCGTGATCAAACACAAATTCAGACTCATCTTGAATTTGAGTGGTGGGCGTTAGTAGTGGTGCTACAGGACCATACATGGTTGTGCTTTTTACCCCCTCCCAGGAGTTCAAGGGCTTCGACGCTTCAAACCGTTTGGCTTCTGCATAGGGTATTCCCTTATAAGTGTATATCCCTTGGTGAATATATCCTCTCACTTTTCCTTTGGTAGTTTCAGCAAGGGCTACATTGGCTCCTGTTTGGACTTCAAATTGTGCATTTATTGAGCCCATCATCCCAACAATAAAAATGATTAAAAAATGTAATTTGTGTAGAATCTGACTTCGGTTCTTTTGGAAAGGTTGCATATGCATTTGTGTTTTTTTAATTGCTGTATTTTTTTGTATTCTAGCTGTTTTGAAATTTTGTTTAATCCAGTTATTGTGAGGTTAAACGCTTTGAATATATTCAATTTTAATGGTCTCCTTTTTTGGATTTATAAACTTAGTGTTTTTTTAATTCATAGCTTATTCGATTTCAATATTTCATATTGCCTCTTTGATTATCCCAATGATTATCAGAAGTTTAAATTGAATATAAAACTGTTTGGGTTTCATTTTTCAGGATGGTTTTGATTTGAATAGCCCTCTGAAAATTGTTCATTTTTTTAAAATGCAGGAGTGCCGAAATGGTAAAAACTATACATTTCATCTTAACAGAAAATTAACATTTATACTTAATTTATTTTGAGTTGAGATTATTTGTATATATTTGAGTAACTATTAAAAACAAACAAATTTAATTTTATGAAAAAAATTCAAACTACTTTCTTTGTAGGATTACTTTTGATGTTTGTATCAATCACTTTTGCACAAACTTCCATCTCAGGAACAATTACTGATTCGGATGGAAATCCAATTCCAGGTGCAACAGTTGTCGTTGATGGTACAACTCAAGGTACAACCACAGACTTCGACGGAAATTATACTATTTCTGCAAGTTCAGATCAATCGCTGCAATTCTCAAGCCTCGGCTTTACAAAACAAATTGTACGAGTTGGAGACCAATCCACCATCAGTATTGTTTTACAAACCTCTGCAGAAGCTTTGGACGAAATTGTTGTAACAGGATACGGAACTCAAACCAAAAGAGAAACTACTGGAGCGATTTCCACTGTTAAAGCAGAAGACCTTAATATCATTCCTTCAGGAAACATTGAACAACAGTTTCAAGGTAGAATTCCTGGGGTAACTGTTATCTCTAACGGAAGCCCAGGTTCTACGAGTCAGATTCGTGTACGTGGTTTCGGTGCATTTGGAGGAAACGAACCCCTTTATGTCGTTGATGGTGTACCCACAACGAATATTGACTTTTTAAATCCTGGTGATATTGAATCTACTACCGTACTAAAAGATGCCGCAGCAGCTTCCATCTATGGAGCAAGAGCAGCAAACGGAGTGATCGTAATGACCACCAAGTCCGGTTCAAGAACTCAAGAATCTGGAATTACTCTAGATTACACCTTAGGACTAACAGATCCTAACGTAAACGGTTCTCCTAAAATGCTTAACCCTCAGCAAATGGCAGAGTGGACGCACAGAGCCTATGAAAATAACGCTGCCGCTAACGGTACTGCTGTTTCTTATACGCACCCACAATACGGAAGCAATGCTACTCCTGTTTTACCAGACTACCTTCATGCCAATGGAGCCAATGGAATTGTAGGAAGTGTTGACCTTGCGGCTATTCAAGCTGCCTATGAAGCGAATCCAACGACTACCTTCTTAATCAAATCCAACAAGCAAGGAACGAATTGGTATGACGCGATCACCAACACGGCTCCTCTGCACAGATTCTCTTTAGGAGCAAATGGTGGAAATGAAAAAGGACGTTATTATATCGGTATGGGATCTCAATTCCAAGACGGGATTTTAATCAACAACATCTTAAGAAGACATACGCTAAGAGCAAACTCTAAATATGACATCACAAGCTTCTTGTCTATTGGGGAAAACATTCAAGCTACTTACAGAGAAACGAAAACCACCGGAGGTGGTGGCTCAATTGAATCCGCATATGAAGAATCTGAAATCCTTGCAGCTTACCGTATGCCCTCTATTATTCCTGTATATGATGAGTTTGGTAGCTATGCAAGTACAAAAGCTGCTGGTTTTAATAACCCACGTAACCCCGTTCGTCGTTTGACAGAAAACGGAAATGACGATACTTCATACAGTCTTAGTGTCTTTGGTAATGTGTACGCGGATCTTAAATTAATGGATGGTTTAACTGTTCGATCTAGTGTTGGTGGAACGGTTTCCAACTACTACTATGTAGATTACAACTATCCTTATTTAGGAGATTCTGAACCTGAAGCCAGTTATACTTTTTTTGAAGGATCTGGAAAAAATATCGGATGGGTATTTACCAATACCATTACATATGAAGGACAATTTGGAAAACACGGTGTCAAAGTACTTGGAGGTATTGAATCCTTAAACACAGGTTTTGGAAGACAAATCAATGGATCTGGGATTAACCCATTTTCTACTGACCTTGACTTCGTTAACTTGTCAACCGTAGCTAATCCTCAAGTAAACAGCTCCTTGTATAATGGAGTAAACTTTGCCTCTACCTTTGGTAAATTGGATTACAACTTCAACGAAAAATACTACTTAACTGGAGTGCTTCGTCGTGACGGTTCTTCTCGATTTGGGGTGAACAGTCGTTACGGTACTTTCCCTGCAGTTTCTGCTGCATGGCGAGTTACTTCGGAATCCTTTATGCAAGGATTGTCTTGGGTTGATGATTTGAAAGTCCGTGGTGGATGGGGAGAAATGGGGAACTCTAATAACGTAGACCCTGCCAACCAATACAGCTTATTTGCCTCTAGCCGAGGAGCTACTTTTTATCCTATAGGTGGACAAAATAATGGAGTAGATCAAGGTTTTGCGGTATCTCGTATCGGTAACCCTAACGCTCAGTGGGAAACTTCAGTAACGACCAATATCGGTTTTGACATGACCTTATTTAACAATAAGGTAGACATCATCTTAGACTGGTGGAAAAAAGATACCCGAGACTTGTTGTATCAAATTCCATTGGCTGGGGTAACAGGTAACTTTGCTAGCGCTCCTGCTGTAAACATCGCAAGCATGTTGAACCAAGGATTGGATATGCAAATCTCGAATAGAGGTAGCCTCGGTGAAGGAATTGCATATGAGGTAACTCTTAACAGCTCTTTCTTAAAGAACGAAATCACTGCTTTAGCAGAGGGTATCGAATACTTTGATGGGGGAACATACCGAGGAATTGCTCCTGTTCGTAACGCTGTTGGTCAGTCACTTTCTACTTTCTTTGGATATAAAGTCAATGGCTATTTCAACTCTCAAGCTGAAGCAGATGCTTCGAACCAACCGGGAGCTGGTCTAGGTCGTTTTAAATACGAAGATGTCAATGGAGACGGTCAAATCACACCTGATGATAGAACCTATATTGGAAGTCCTGTTCCAGATTGGACTGGAGGTTTAAACTTAAACATTCAATACAAGAACTTCTCTTTGAATACCTATTTCTACGCTTCAGTAGGAGCGGATATCTTTAACCAATCCAAATGGTTTACGGACTTCTTTGGAAGTTTTGAAGGCTCTGCAAAAGGAATCAATGCGTTAAACTCATGGACTCCAGCATTAGGAAACAATGCCGCTGCTCCTATCTGGGAAAGTGCTTCTAATATCAGTACCAATGGTGCAGCAAACTCTTGGTATGTTGAAAACGGAGACTTCCTAAGATTACAAAGCTTAGCGCTTAGTTATGACTTTACTGGTGCGATCCTTGATCAACTTGGTTTAAGTGATTTATCTGTAGGTATTTCTGGGAATAACTTATTTACCATCACCAACTATTCTGGATTAGATCCTATGATCGGTGGTGCGGATACTAACTTTGGTATTGACGTAGGGAACTACCCTGTAACTCCAAGTTACTTGTTGAATATCAGAATTAATAAATAATAAAAATGATGAAAATGATGAAAATGATGAAAACGATGAAAATTAAAAACGTAGCCGTTGCCCTTGCTGCAACGTTTGCGATCACAGTGAGCTGTGAGGATGAATTCTTAAATGTCGGTGCAACAGGATCTCTTGGAGAAAGTCAGCTAACGACAGCGAGTGGTATTGATGGTTCCTTGATTGGAGCCTACTCAGCGCTTAACGGGGTCTTTGGAAACCGTTTTGAAGGTCCAAGCAATTGGGTAACAGGATCAATCGCTGGAGGAGAAGCCAACAAAGGGACTGACCCAGGAGATTACAGCACAATCAACCCGATTCAACGTTACGAAACTGACGCTACTGCAGGTGACTTAAATTCGCTTTGGAATGCTCGATATGAAGGTATTTCAAGAGCAAATAAAGTCTTGCAATTGGTAGCCATGTCAGAAAGTATTTCTGCTGCTGATGCTGCTCGAGTATCGGGTGAAGCAAGATTACTTAGAGGACACTTCTATTTCGACCTTAAAAAGCACTTTAATAATGTGCCTCATATCGATGAAACTATAGAAGCTGCTGAGATCCCTTCTGTACCAAACTCGCCAGGGGTAACTTGGGAAGATATTATTGCAGACTTTGAGTATGCATTCAATAACCTCCCAGAAGTTCAAGCACAAGCGGGTCGAGTTAACAAATGGGCGGCAGCGGCATATGTCGGTAAAGCCAAATTGTATAGCAAGGATTACGCTGGCGCAAAACAATGGTTTGATCAAGTAATTGCAAGTGGTAAAACTCCTTCTGGTGAAAAATATGGCTTGTTAGATAACTATCCTGATATCTTCAATGCTGAATATGATAACCACAAAGAAGCCGTGTTTGATGTAGAATCTGCTAATAACTCTGGAAGTGTTCAAAATGCAAACTATTTTGACGATTTGAACTATCCCTACAACACCGGTTCTGACGGACCAGGAAACTGTTGTGGATTCTTCCAACCATCTATTGCTCTAGGTAATGCCTTTAGAACAGTGAATGGTTTGCCTAGATTAAATGGAGAAGAGTTTTCAGATGCAGATGCGTTAAAACACGATTTTTTAATCGAGTCTTCGGATTCCTTTACCGCAGATGCAGGACCTCTTGATCCTCGTGTCGATCACTCGATTGGAAGAAGATCTATCCCGTATTTAGATTGGATTGCACACCCAGGAAAAAACTGGATCCGTAAGCAAGACTACGCTGGGCCTTATTCACCAAAAAAATACATCTATTACAAGTCTCAAGAAGGGACTTTAACTGATGCAAGTTCTTGGACAAGAGGATATGCTTTAATGAACTACACCATTATTCGTTTTGCAGATGTACTCCTTATGGCGGCTGAAGCAGAAATTGAAGCTGGTGATCTAGGAAAAGCTTTGGAATATGTGAATTTAGTGCGAGCTAGAGCAGCAAATACTGCACATTGGGTGAAAAATCCTGATGGGTCTTTTGCAGCAAACTATGCTATCGAACAATACGCTTCCTTCCCTTCAAAAGACTTTGCTACTAAAGCAGTACGCATGGAACGCAAACTTGAACTCTCAGGTGAAGGAAATCGTTTCTTTGACTTAGTTCGTTGGGGAGTGGCTGCAGACGAATTGAATAAATACCTCAATTATGAATCGAAGTATTTAACTACCAAATTTGGTGGTGCTAGCTTTACCTCAGGGAAAAACGAATACTATCCAATTCCACAAACTCAAATTGACATTCAAGGTTCTGATGTACTTTCCCAGAATTCTGGATACTAATTTGTAGTACATATCCATTTTAAAAATGGAGGGATAATACCCTCCATTTTTTTTTGTTCCGTTCTATTGCATTAATTTTATGCTCTCTACCTGAATACCTATGCGAAGTATACTCCTTTTGATCTGTCTGTCGTTTTGTATGAGTTCGTGCAATACAAAAAATCAGAAGTTGTTTAAATTCATTAGCCCTGAGCAATCAAGAATTACATTCAACAATACCCTAATCGAAAATGATTCCTTGAGTATTTTAGATAATGAATTCTTTTACAACGGTGCAGGTGTGGCCTTAGGCGACCTCAACAACGATGGATTACTCGATGTCTTTTTTACAGCTAATCAAGCAGATAACCAACTCTATCTTAACCGAGGAAATTTCCAGTTTTCAAACGAAAGCACAAGAGCTGGAATTCAAAAAAAGGATCCCTTAATCTGGTCTTCTGGAGTGAATTTGGTTGATGTCAATAAAGACGGCTGGTTAGATATTTATATCTGCAACACCCTAAGAACGACAGATTCCTTGAGAAACAATCTGCTCTACATCAATCAAGGTGTAAATGACAAGGGTATCCCAACGTTCATCGAGCAAGGAGAGGCATATGGACTCAATGACAACAGCTACTCCTCCCATGCTCAATTTTTTGATTTCGATAAGGACGGAGATCTCGACGTGTTTATAGGCGTGAATCGAATAGAAAATATTGATCCTAATGTATTTCAAAATCTACAGAGTGAAACTGCCATTTTAAGTGTAGATAAACTATATGAAAACAAAGGACCGAATGAATTCGGACATCCTTTTTTTGAGGACATTTCAAAATCTGCAAATATCAATTTACACGGATTTAGTCACAGTACATTGGTTCACGATTTCAATCAGGACGGATGGCTTGATTTGTACGTCGCTAACGATTTTCTGAGTAATGATATTGTTTACCTAAACCAAGGAGACAAAACTTTTAAAAATGAAGCCCATTCCATGTTTAAACATTATAGTTTAAGCTCCATGGGAAGTGATTTAGGGGATGTAAATAATGACGGAAAACTCGATCTCTTTATTTCAGAAATGCAACCCTACTACAACAAAAGGAAAAAGCTTTTTCAAAAAGGAACCAGTTATACCAAAGAAATTTTAACCCGTAGATACAATTACGAATACCAATATCCAAGAAATGTCTTACAACTTAATCGTGGGAACGATCCCAATTCAGGGTTCCCATTATACAGTGAAATAGGTATGCGTGTTGGTGTTGCAGAAACGGATTGGAGCTGGGCTAGTCTTTTTGCCGACTTTGACAACAATGGATGGAGTGATTTGTTTATTGCAAATGGTTTTCCCAAAGACATTATTGATAAAGATTTCGGTGATTTTAGAGTAACTGCGAATCGACTAGTGAGTAGAGAACAAATTCTTGAAGCGATCCCTCAGATTAAAGTGGCAAATTTTGCCTATAAAAACTCCGGTAATCTAAATTTTGAAGATGCTTCTGAGGAATGGGGAATCGACTTTTCCTCCTATACCAATGGTGCAGCATATGGCGACTTAGATAACGACGGTGACCTTGACCTCCTTCTCAATAACATTAACGATACGGCAATCCTACTTGAAAATACTCTCTCTAACGAGAACGGCCAACATAATTACATTCGTTTTAATCTTATTGCAGAAGAGCCTAATCTCCAGCCCTTTGGTAGCGAGATCAGAATCTATAGCGGGAATGAAATCCAAACTAAAATCATGCTTTCGAGTAGGGGGTATCTTTCCCAACCTGAATCTACAATTCACTTTGGTTTAGGAAATAAAACTCAGCTGGATTCTGTGGAAGTCAAATGGCTTGATGGTTCAATTCAAAAATGGACAGGGCTTGAGGTAAATCAAATACACAATTTAAAATATCAAAACGATCTTTTAAAACCCCCAGTTGAAAAAGAAAACAAACCCCTGTTTAGACCCGTGAATGCTGCACTTGGAATTACCTACCAAGATGTAGATGAAGACTTTATAGATTTTAATCTGCAAATAACGATCCCTTATAAACTATCTCAGAATGGACCCGCTCTTGCTGTAGGCGATCTGAATGGTGACGGTCTGGAAGATTTGCTGATCGGTGGAAGCCGTGGGAAAAAACAAACTCTTTTTTATCAAAGAAAAGAGGGCACCTTCACCAAAAACATACACTCCTTTAAAAGTCAAGAGCGGGATTTAGAAGAAGATGTTGCTCTTGCGTTATTCGATGTTGAAAACGACGGAGATTTGGATATTTATTTTGCACATGGTTCTGGGCAATTTTCCCCGAATTCATTTGCTTATGACGATACGCTATGGATAAATGATGGCAAAGGAAACTTCACCCAAGCAGCTATAAGCCTCCCCAATAGTGGAGAAAACAGTTCCTGTGTTAAGCCAGGTGATTTTGATGGTGATGGAGACCTTGACCTATTTATTGGGAATCGCGGAGTACCTGGACAGTATCCTGTGGCGAGTCGCTCCTATCTTTTAGAAAATAAAAGCACCTCAACAGAAATTGTCTTTACAGATGCATCTGATAAATTGAGTACCGGAGAAAACGCTTTAGGTTTGGTTACCGATGCCCTATGGACCGATTTTAATAATGATGGTTGGCAAGACCTCATCGTAACAGGAGATTGGATGCCTATTTTATTCTTTAAAAACCAAAAAGGCAACCTTATTCAAATGGAACAGACTGGAATTGAATGGGCTTCAGGTTGGTGGAAAAGTATTGCTCCTTCAGATTTGGACAACGACGGTGATTTGGATTATATCGTTGGAAATTTCGGTAAAAACACCTTTTATAAAGCACAGCCTGATATGCCGATGACCATCCTCGCAAAAGATTTTGACCAAAACGGAAGTGTTGATCCCTTTATCTCCTTTTATGTAAAAGACAGTCTAAAAGTTAAGCGCAATTATTTATATCACCCCTGGGAAGATGTGATTAAGCAATTTCGAGCCCTGAGAAAGTCTTTTAACTCCTACAGTGCCTATGGACAAGCTACCGCATCTCAAATTTTTGAAAATCAGAACCTGACAAATGCACTAGTTAAAAAAAATACCTGGATGGAAAGTTCGTGGGTTGAAAACCTGGGCAACGATACCTTTAAGCTCCACGCGCTTCCCGATGAAGTTCAGTGGGCTCCAGTTTATGGAATATCCACTTTTGATCTCAATCAAGATGGTTATGAAGATATACTGATGGTTGGTAACGACTATGGAGTAGAAGTCAATCAAGGACGAATCGATGCACATCAGGGCATCGTTTTATACAACACCCAAAATAAAGCCTTTACTGCTCAAAATTTAGAGACAACCCATTTTATTGTAGCCGGTGACGGGAAAAGCTTGGTTCAAATGAATATACAGAAAGAACCCTATTTTATTGCCTCTCAAAACAACGATAGTCTAAAAGTTTTTAAACCGAATTTTGAAAAGAGGCCTCTAATGATTTCATGGGAAACTGGAGAAACAAATTGCCTGATATATTTGGGAAACCAAACCGTTCAAAAGAGAACGAAGCAGGACTCCAATACTTTTCAATCTCAGGGGACGAATCAATTTTGGGTTTCCCCTGAAACGAAAAAAATCGAGTTTTTCGATGCTCAACAAAAACGTATTCGAACGCAAATCATTCCCTGATTGTAAATCCAAATAATCGCAATGCCATCGCTATTTAAACATCTAGGTTTCTGGGGTTTGATCTTTATTTTTATTCAGTGTACTCGTGTCCCCATGAACAATACAACAATAGATCGCAAAATTTATAAAGGTAGGTGTTGTTCCTGCCCATTCGTGATATCCGTTAGGTCCATGATAGAGGGCTACCATTCCAGGACCTTGAGACCATTCGTTTCCTCCTGGATGCGTTCTTGAGCCATAACCAAAAGACTCAATTAATCTAAATCATTTGATAATAGGTAATTTCATTTTAGATTTGGGTTTAAAATGTTAAATTCTGTTAAATATATAAAATATACACTAATTACCTCCTTTTTTTACGATAAATACAATAAAATGTTAAAATAAATACATATAATATAATTAGTGAATAATTATATCGCTTTTTTTAAATTGTAACAGTTTAGGTTATGATAAATTAAATTTTAAAATATGTAGCGTATTAGATTAAATAGAATTAAAGTTTTGAAACCCTTCATTTCTATGAATATGTTTAAAAATCTTAAATTAGTGTATGATGCCTTCAAGGTTTTTTTTATATCTCACTTTAGTTGTGCTTTTTCAAGGGAGGTATTCTTTGAAGGGGCAGGAATCTTATGAAGAGAAACTTAATGGTGTAGATCACAGCATCTCCATGGTTTTTAT
>Ga0209654_1002547_pt1 | contig 12384 bp, 13 predicted proteins | sample SaaInl1SG_22_DNA_FD_184646 | JGI IMG/M metagenome (GOLD analysis project Ga0209654, IMG submission 184646) | Marine microbial communities from expanding oxygen minimum zones in the Saanich Inlet - ESP_161SG_22_DNA (SPAdes) (version 2) | ecosystem: Environmental > Aquatic > Marine > Intertidal... | reverse complement strand
GATTTATATTGATTTATTTATCCTAATTTTCAGGTGGAAAAATCTTCCTGGAAAACAGCCGAGAAACACACGACGAAATTTCGTACAAAAAGTTCCGTAAATTTCGAAAAAAAATTATTTTCACGTGACACAAGGAGCCTTATTTCACAGTAAGAGCTTAATGGCCCCCCAGTTGTTCAATCGCGACGGGTTGGTTAATGTGACCGCTGTGCCATTCTGTTCGGATGACACGCCTCGGTAGGGCTAGCTTACCTACCTCTGGGAAATCCAGACAAAAGAGGATACTTAAGTAACCTTTAAAACTTTTAATGAGGGAATCTCAAATGAAAAAAGCACTAGCTATTGCTGTTGCATCAGCGTTCGTTGCTCCAGTCGCGTTAGCGGACGTAACTTTGTCAGGTAAAGTCGCATACATTTACGACATCGCGGATGGCGCTCAAGATACAGCCAACTTAGATGTCGACCAGCCAAGCTTCACAGTTGCTGGTTCAAGTGAAACCAACCAAGGCTACACTGTGTCAGGCTCAATCGTGTGGGATGGCGCCTTCGATTCGCATAACATCACCGTTGGCAACACTCCAGTAGGAACGATTGCAATTGGTGACGTTTCTGGCGCTTTGGATGCAACTGGTGACTACACAGATATCGCTCCAGAGCAGGGTGGATTCGGTGCAGACGGTAACGACCACTTTATTAACGTTACGTTCCCTAGCTTCAATGGTGTCACATTAAACGTATCAATGGCCCCTGAAGAAAATAATGCTGGTGGAGCGGAAAATGCGGTCGGAGCATCTGTTACTTATACTACCGGCGACACCGCAATTTACTACGGTATGGAAGAATCTAAAGCTTTTGGAACCGCTGATGACGACACCGAAGTCGAGATGGATGCAATGGGCTTTAAGACATCATTCGGTGGAGTTTACCTAGCTTATGAGATCGGAAACCTGAAAGAAGGAGCTAACAAGGCTAAATACACAGGCTTGGCTATTAAGTACGCCATGGGCGACATCACGATTGGAATGGAACAGCAAGAGACCGACGTTGAAGGTGCTGCGTTCCAACGTGAAGGCGATGATGCGGCAGCTTTCTTAGCTTCCTCAACAGTTGCTGATGCTGACGTTACAGTAGCGTTTGTTAACTATAACTTCGGTGGTGGCTTGTCGTCTTTCGTTGAAGTTACATCAAATGATGATTCTGCAACTGGCGATGCTACGGCTATTGGTGTTGCATACTCTTTCTAAGGGAAAAATTTCTTAGTTAGTAGGAAAAAGGGGGCGTTGCCCCCTTTTTTGTTTACGTAATTTTTAGTGTGATTGTAAGTGTGAATACTGATATTCCATCATCGGACATAATTGACGCATTTAATGAATCATTATCGTTAATTAGCAATCGCAAATTTCCAGATGCATACACCATTATTTTGTGCCTTCTTAAAGAATTTCCGACACGAGATAGTTTGTTGTCAAACGCTGTTGTTTGCGTAGCCAACTCTGAAACGGTTGACGAGATCCCCTTGATATCTATCATTGAAGATCTCGAAGAAATGTTGGTGGAGCGATATTTTCCGCCGATCTGCACGGCACTACTCAAGCGTCAAGAGCTAAATCTGCAAGCAGTGCTGAAGTTATTGCGCATCAACGCTGAACGATGCTGCTCAATGTTTAACTCTGCGGAAATCCTTCCCGAAATTACAGCGTCGGAGCTTGTTATTGATGAGCATGAGTTGGCTGGCTCGACCAAGTATCTGCGCGTCTTGTCGAAAACCTATGCAGAAAAACGCCTTTGGAAAGATGCTCTGACTTTCCTTTCTCCAGCGTTCGATCATGGTCTACTAGACGATAGCGGTTTATCAGATTTTTTCGTTCTTCATCAGCGCTTGGGGCGATACGAAGATGCAATCAGTATTTTTCAGAAATATTTAGCTGGCGTGGCCGATTTATCGGATAGCGTAATCGCTATCTATGTTGGCTGTGCAATCAAAGGGGGTCACTCAATTGCCGCTGTTGATTGGCTACACTCGGTTGGATTTTGTAATGACGCTGTTCGGAATGGATACCATGAAACGGAGATACTACGCTGTGTCCTGTACACCGATCTTGGTATGTGGGTCGAGGCTGAAACTCTTAGTGAGGCCCTGTTGGGAAGTTTTCCGGATAACAGTAACTGCTGGAATGCGAAAGCTTCATTTTTATTAAAGTTAGACCGCTTGGAGGAGGCGTCGGTCGCTGTTGAGCGATCGATTGATTTAGACTCGCAAAACGCTGCGGCACTATATAACAGGGCATCATGTAAGGCGCTATTGGGGGATCATAGCTCGGCTATTCAAGATTATGAAACTGCGATGAGTATGGTTGGAGGTCTAGACCCAGATCGAGCTACCTATTTTCTAGGAGTAGCGTATCTTAGAACCGGCCGTTTAGCTGAGGGATTTAAATGTTACGAGAAGCGGGCGATCGATTGGAATGATATTGAAGCTCGTCTTGATGCTGTATCGATTCCTGGTTCAAAGTTATCAAGGGTTTGTGAGACACCTCAGCGTCGAAATTTTGGTGATGTTTTGATTGTTGGTGAGCAGGGTATTGGCGATGTGCTGGTCGTACTCAGGTTCGTCAGTGAATGCGTAGATCGTGGAATTTTCAAGTCAGCCACAATTAATTATAAGCCTAAGATTTGGTCAATTGCTAAGCATTGCTTTTCAAACCTAAACTTCATTCATAAAGATCAACTCGATCGACAGCAGACCTTTGATTGTTATGAGTTACTTTATTCAGTTCCTTCTGTGTTGATTAATAGAGGAGTTAAACTCGATCTCAAGAAATCTTCCCTATCATTTGGTTGTTTTTCCCCAAAGGGATTTGGACTCACATGGGCCAGTAAGAACAAACAATTTGGCGATTTGAAGAACCTTGAATTGAAAGATCTGATCCAAGCTCTGAGGCGTGTATTCGGTAGAGAGGTTCAGCTTTACAATTTTCAACACGGCGATGCAGCTACTGCAGAATTCAACATGGCCCTGATTGAGCTTGACGGTAATCTGGATGCTCTTAATATATTGCCCTTCGACCCTGCAGAAGATTTTTTGAGTGTGGTCGAATTTTGTCGTGCAAATAATGTCGGATTTTTTGGAGCAAGCAATACCATGATGCACATAGCCGGCTCCGCGTCGCTCCCCGGTATCGTTATTCCCCCTCAAAATAGTAGAGCGCTCTTATGGTACTGGAGTCTTTGCGAACAAAATTGCCGATCTAAATGGTATCCATCGATAAAGGTTGCTCAGTCGCTTGAGGTGGCAGAAGAAATGCTTAGTTGTTGGAAAAGAGATTTCCGAGGTAAAAATTGATTGAGAGTAAGGATTTGAAATTTTTCATCGGGTATGACGATCGAGAGAAAGTAGCGTTTTACTCTTGCCTTGAGTCGATTGTGTCGCATTCTTCTATTCCGGTATCCGTCACGCCTCTGGCCCTCTCAAATCTTTCCGACTATACGGAGACCCATCATGATGGTAGTAATCAGTTCATTTACTCACGCTTTTTAGTCCCATATTTGTCGTCATTCCAAGGGTATTCTATATTTCTTGATGGCGATATGATCGTTCGTTCGGACATTCGTAATTTAGTTGAACTGATAGATCCTTCGTGTGCTGTTCAAGTTGTCAAGCATGAGTATAAGACTAAGTTTAATACTAAGTACCTTGGAGCCAAGAACGAAGACTACCCAAAAAAAAATTGGTCAAGTGTGATAATATTCAACAACTCGCATGAATTAAATAAAGTGCTGACGCCTGAGTTCGTTCAGAAACAGACCGGCCCTTATCTTCATCGATTTTCTTGGCTTGACGATGAGTTAGTCGGAGGTTTGCCAATGGAGTGGAACTGGCTCATAACAGAGTATACTGATAATACGGCCTGTAACTTGGCCCACTTTACCCTTGGCACTCCGTGTTTTGAGAACTATCAAAACCAATTTTTAAGTGACGAATGGCTAAGTCACCGGAATGAGGTAGTAAGCCATTATGAGTAAAGCTAGCAGAGATAACACAGCGACTAATGCGATTTCGTTAGGAGCCTTTCTTGTGATGATTGCCTCATCAGTCGGCGCAGAAGAGAGCTGCCGATCTAAATCAGTGTCTTCACCTGTGGATAGAATTTTGAAATTACTCACGCCTGAAGAGAAAAAATGTTCCAAAAATTTCTTGTTTGGTGAAGAGCTTCTGAAGCTTGATACCGTATATTTTGCGGTCGCCTCTGATGATGTCGAGTATAGAGGTCAATTCGTTAATGTGGATGGTTTCGTTGGGAGTTCGGCTCCATCCATCGGAGAAGGGAACCGCGGCATGAATCAACGCATATATAGGCAAAAGGGTTTGAGCGATGGCGGGTCTGATCTAAATAAATTACCAACCTTGGATGGGTATCAGACTTTAAAGCAGCCTTAGGCGATAGCTTTGAATATTAAACCCCTTCCCGCGAGGCCTTGGTTCACCTTCATCGTTTCCCAAAACTGTCGTTCATCATCGGTCTTCGCTCTATTGTAACGCCGGGCTACGTATCCTTTCAGAATCCAGACAAGCGCGCGCTCCCAACGTCTTTTCGGAGACTGTTCTTCGCGCGCGAATTGCTCTATTTCAGAAAACCCGGCGAGTTTGAGAAATAGATAAAGTTGAGGGGGGGACCACGGGATCAAATGCTTATGGTTCATTACTTCAAATTCTGACGTGATCGCCGGAAAACTTGGAAAAAACCCGTTAATTAAAAACTTGCAGCGAGCGCCGGGGTACCAAATATTTGGCGTCGTTACGATTAGTTGACCCCCAATTCTCAAAATTCTGCGGCATTCTTTTAAGAATAAGAGTGGATTACCCATGTGTTCAAGACCTTCGCAAGAGACAACCGCATCGTAGCTACTATCTTCTAGAGGCAGAGATTCGTTAAAGTCAATTTTGAAAAATTTCCGGTATTTATTTGCGGCGAAATCTGATGCATCGGCTCCATCAATAGTCTTGGTATCATCTAACAAACAAGCTAGCCATCCTTTGCCGCAAGGCACATCTAAAATAGCGTTATAATGGTCGTCGTCTAAAAGATTTAATACTGGTTTGTAATACGGTTTCAATTTCATACTCGGCAAAAGAGATTGTAGAAGTGATTTTTAAACAGTTCGCATCGTCGTTGATGGTACATTACTTTGGATGTTTGGATATTAGATAAATGCTTGATGTTTACGATAGACAAGAAACCGAAACGCTGAAAGCGAAAAAAATACTTGTGGTGCAGGGAAAGCAGTTCGGTGATGCGTTGCTTACGACGCCTCTGATCGATGCGCTACTCAGAGTAAACAAAAAAGCGCAAATTACAGTGGTTTGTAGGCCCAGCTGCTCGCCTATCTTTGATGAACTAGATCCGCGCGTTTCGTGGTTATCGCTCCCGGTGAAGTGGTTCGAGTGGATAAATCTAATGCGCTACATCAGGTTAGTTGAGGTGGCATTTATGCCTCACGAAGCATCTGCAATTGCTCTTTTGGTAAGTTTATTAGGGAAACCCATTGTAGCGAGACGAGGCGCGTTTAAAGGTAGCCGTTTTCTGAAAATAAGGGGAGTGCCAACTGATTCGTCGCGACGACATATTGTTGATCAGTATTTAGATTTAGTAAGAAATAGGTCTGGCCATTTACTTGATGGAGCGTTAACGCCATCTGTTCGGTCATTGATTTCAAAAAAAAGTAGATTAAAGTTCAAACTCCCGAACCGGTTTCTCGTTTGCCACCCTGGATCGCAGTGGATGTTTAAAAGCCCAGATTTCGAGTTTTGGGCGGCGATCATTTCTTGGGCTCAAGACAATGAAATAAGCATAGTGTTAACAGGTTTAAATTCTGGCGTTGAGGGTCGTTTACTGACGGAGTTGGCAAGACTTCCCGGCGTGATTCCTGCCTTCGGATCGACTTCTATTGTTGATCTTTCTCATATAATTCGCAAATGCTGTGCGTATGTGGGAGTGGATACTTTTGCTACACACATTGCGTCCAGTCTGGGAAAGCCGGGAGTAGTCCTATTTGGGCCATCCAATCCAGTCCTTTGGGGCCCCTATCAAGATTCAAAAATCGAAGTACTAAAACATCCCTCCAGATCTTGCCTGCCTTGTGGCTTTGATGGTTGCGGCGGAAGCAAAATCAGTGATTGCCTTAATGAATTGTCACCCAATGGAGTCTTCAAAATTTTAAAGAAATACATAAATCCTATAGCTAGTGATGTCGCGTGAAAGTTGCTCTAATTAGAAGATGTTTTCGTCCCGATGGGGGTGGAGAGCAAGCCTTTAAAAATTTCGTGGATGCGTATATACAATTGGGACACAGCGTCACGATATTATGCGAAGAGTGGGATGATCCAGATCTTGCTGCGGATAAGTTATCTATAAGTGCCGTTTCCCTCAGAGGATCAAGGTCGAGCAGACAATCGTCGTTTGTTCGAACGGTTCTGGAATGGACGCGGAACGCTGAATTTGACTTTACTCATAGTCATGAGTTTATTCCGGGATCTAACATTTTGAGGTTGGGTGATGGCTTGCATTCTACTTGGTTACGGTATCTCAAAACTAAGGCAGCTTGGCCTAAGCGCGCATATTATCATTTTGATACATTCCATAATTTTAAAATAAAAATGCAAAACGAAGCGCTTCAATCCACAGAATTGCGTAAGGTAGTTTGTAACTCAAGATTTATTAGAGATGAAGTGTGCGAGTACTACCCTCGCCTAGTGGATAAAGTGGAGCTGGTCTATAACGTAGTCCCCGAATCCTTTTTTTTAGAATGTGGAGCGAAGATAAAATTGCCAAAGCAATTTTTTTCTTCTTATCGGATGGTTTTTGTTGGCTCGGGGTGGTATCGAAAGAATTTAGTCCGAGCACTCGAGGTATTGAAAAAGCTCGGCCGTGAATACTCTCTTACCGTTATTGGAAGAGATTCGAATGAGGATTTTTACAAGAAACTAACCCAGCAAATGGGCCTTTCGGAACAAGTGTTTTTTGCTGGTGTTATTCGGGTATCTTTTGCCACATTAAGAAATTTTGATCTATTGGTGAATCTTTCGCACTACGAACCATTTCCAAATGCCGTATCTGAGAGTCTTGTTTGCGGCATTCCTGTGGTGAGTTCACTATCTTCGGGCGCGGCGGATTTTGGTAATGGGCAGTCGGTGTTTGTATCAGACTCAAGTTTGGAGATTGCAAATGCGATAGCGAGTGGTGCCGTGAAGGCGCCTAATCAGAGTGAAGTTACCGGTTATCGAAAAATTTTCAGTAACAATAACCTGTTAAAGATTTTGCAAGAAAAGGTAATACCTAATTAAGATTTTACATACAGAAGCAAGTTGTGGATGGGGTGGCCAGGAGCTACGCATTTTGAACGAATGCGATGCTATGAACTCACTTGGCGAAATGCAATGTGTTTTAGCCGCTTCGCCACAGGCGCTTTTATTTTCACGTTGTCCATTTCCTGATTTAAGAATCATTCCTTCTGACATCTCTCGAAAAAATCTAGTTTGTCTGATTCGCATGATTCGAGTTTTGTGGAAAGAGAAGCCCGATATCGTTGTTACGCATAGTTCAACTGACAGTTGGCTTTTTCAATTGGCTAGAATGTTTTGTTATCGAAACATTAGATGTGTGCGGGTGCGGCATGTCAGTGCGGGAATCAAGCCAAATCTAGCGACTAAATGGATGTACCAGCGGTTTGACGCAGTGATCACTACTAGCGACGTCATCAGATCTAATGTAATCAAGGTGGGTGTATCTGAGCACTGTGTCTTCTCGATCCCTACTGGGTTAGATACAGATCTTTGGGCATTAAGGTCTAAGGACGAGTATTGCGTCCAACGATCCGAATTGATGGCATGGACAAACTGTTTCAGTTCAACCTACATCATCTCTATGGTATCTACGTTGAGAAGTTGGAAAGGTCACGAATATGCCATCCGAGCGATAGCTACAATTGACGATGTGTTTTTGAATGTGATTGGCGACGGCCCTCAAGAAGCTCGATTGCGAAAACTAGTCAAAAGCTTGAATTTAGAGAATCGTGTTAAGTTTTGGGGGTATCAAGAAAATGTTCGAAGTTATTTGCAGGCTTCAGATCTTTTCTTGCAGCCAAGCATAGCCAATGAAGGAGTAAGTCAGTCTCTTCTTCAAGCTCAAGCTGTGGGGGTTCCGGTGATTGCATCGGACATAAGTGGATTGAATCAGGTGGTTGTGCATGATCAAACAGGCTATCTGATAACCCCAGAAAGTGAGGAGTCACTAAAAAATGCAATCTTAGCTATAAAGGATGGGCATCATCAGACCGAGCGTTGGGTTAACGAGGCCCGCAAAAATATCTGTCGATATGGAAGCTTGGAAGTGATGGTGAATAAAGCTTCTGAAGTATATGATTTTGTGATGAAAAAGGCGTCTCAGTGTTAGACGTATGTGTTACGGCGATCCGTCGACCCGAAGTTCTCGAGCTTACGTTACGTTCTTTTTCAAAGAGATTGAAAGCAGCGCCACCGTTCCGAATCATATTAAACATTGATCCATTAGGTGATGGCTCTGCGGATGATGTAATAGAATGCGCGTCCCGGTTCGCAACACACATAGAAGTTCGCGTTGCGGCCAAAGCATGCTTTCCGTCTGCTGTAAATTGGGCATGGGAAAACGTTCGTAGCGATATATTTCTTCACTTAGAGGATGATTGGATTCTAAAAAAAAATGTTGACTACCGTGCTTGGGAATCGGCATTACGAGCATCAAGAGCGAGTCAGTCAGTATTGCTGATGAAGAAGCCTAGAACCGACCCCGGGAGCCTCAGATATTCATTTCGACCGCATTTAGCCAAAAAAAGCGTTCTTGATGAGATAGGTACTATCCCGAATCTTGTTAATCCTGAGGTTTATGCCGGGAGTCAGTTGTCGTTTGTGCAAACCATTGATTATGGACAAGAATTTTGTGTCGAGGATATTGGCCGAAAGTGGTCAAAGTTTAGAGGCTTAGAGAAAAAAGGCGATATTGAGAATTGGTTCGCTCGCAGGCCCAGGAACGTTCTAACTTGGGCGGAACAGCGTTTGTGTTGGATGAGATGGCGGTACTTAGTCTCCAGGGACCGTTGATAGGCTTAAGATGGTAAACGGCGTCATAGGTTAATGGTATAGCTCCCTATGTTAGTTCAGCAATGGTAAAAGCGAGCCTGTTATTATTGACCTGAGCCTTTAGGATTTTGTAAATTTTATGGCGTAACTAATCGTAAATCTTTAACGAGAGGGTATTAGAAAAACGAGTGTGTGTGATAAGCCGATTGAGTAACTGATACTTCCTTGCCACCGTTCGTGCATTCATTCTTGCAATCCGTAGCCCAGTCACGCCATCTAAGAATCCTGCTTTGAGGACCAGTATTTTGAAAGTTGCCCAAGATGGTCCAAACATCGCTTTTAATCGGAGCGAAGTTATCTCGCCGTTGGCTAGAGCATGAGTTGCCGAGAGACGTGCGTATCTCGCAACTTTTTTCGCAATATCGGATTTGCGTGTATAGCTGTGATGAAGAAGCAGCCCACTCAATGTTTGCGTGGAGCCCTTGTGAATAACTTTTTCGTGCACGATACGTTGATCAAAGTGTCCAGTTCTTTTGCTAAAAAGACGTAATATTTTGTCATTTTGCCACCCACAGAAATTCACTCGAGAGCCAAGAAAATAGGATTGCCGTTTTAGGTTGAATCCAATTTCATGGTCGTTGAGTGGGAGATCTCGTAAGGTCAACAAGAGCTTCCTGGTCGGCCACTCGTCAGCATCAATTGAAAGCACCCAGTCGGTCGGAGCAGCTTCGATCGCAAATTGTTTCTGTTTGCCAAAGCCCAGCCAGTCTTGTTTGATTACCGTTGCTCCAGCACGCACAGCAAGTTCCGCTGTGTTATCCCAACTATTGCTGTCTACCACGATCACTGGAGCCAGCGCCCTCCACGATTCGACTATACTACCAATATTTAGTTCTTCATTTTTTGTAATTATAACAACCGTTAGATCATCCCTAATTGAGGTCATTGATAAGATTGTCATTTTAAGACTTTTCGAACGGTATCGTCGGCTAGAGTGACAAGGTAGATAAACGAGTAAACGTATTTCAGTGCGAAGTTCTTTTGCAACCTAGATGGTCCCTCCCTGTTATTAAAAGTTCGTGGATGTACTCTCAACTTGGCAAACCCTCGCGGTTCAGCTTGATGAAACCGCTACAGATGTTCTCATAATTCTTCGTCTACGCAATAGCAGAGGTTTCAAAATATACTTTCAATTTCTTAGGTTAACCAAAAGCGGTACACATAAATGTGAACTATGCTTTGAGCGTATGACCTTCGGTCGCTAATGATCAAGTCACTCTTGAAGTCTACTTCCTCAAAATCGCCAGCAAATTGTATACCGAACCGCCCTGAATCGCCCCGAGTTTTCAGGAGGGTTTATTTCTTGGGAAGATGGAGTCCTGAAATCAGGAAAACGCTGCAGTTCGCAGATTCGTGAATGATCCGTCCGGACGGTCTTCGACCAATACTTGGAACATAGCTCACAGTGGGCCTATATTCAATCGATTGCAGGCGAAGTTGGATGCTTGACGTATGGTGCGGACCCAGTTTCAAGGACACCTGATAGCGATGTATCCGCAATCAACGCTAAGTTCTCCCGAGTAAAATCATCAACCACCGCCAAGATGCGGAACCGACGTCCGTCGGTGAACGCATCACTTACAAAATCCAAACTCCAGCGCACGTTCACTGCGCTAGGAACCTCCATCGGTCTCCGTGTACCTAACGCACGCTTCCGGCCGCCTCTGCGCTTCACTTGCAGCTTCTCTTCGCTGTAGATCCGACGCAACTTCTTCAGGTTCACCTGGATCCCTTCACGCTCGAGTAGGACATGGATCCTCCGATAACCAAAGCGACGGCGCTCACTGGCAATCTGCTTCACCTGATCTCGCAGTTCCGTATCATCCGGTCGCTTCGACTCATAGCGGATCGTTGATCGATCCACAGCCATCGCAGCACACGCCCTTCGCTCACTGACACCATAGGCTGCTTGCAGATGGCTCACAGCCTCACGTTTGGCGTCGGGCGTCACCACTTTTTTGAGTTCACGTCCCTCAGCATGGCGTTATCGAGCATCTGCTCAGCCAGCAGCTTCTTCAACCGAGTGTTCTCTGCTTCCAGAGACTTCAGCTTCCGAGCATCTGAGACTTCCATGCCACCGAACTTCGCCTTCCACTTGTAAAACGTCGGTTGACTCACGCCGTGGCGCCGACAGACATCAGCTGTTCGCTCTCCGGCTTCCTGTTCCTTCAAGATCTGGATGATCTGTTCTTCAGTAAATCGCTTCTTCATAAGCCCTTCCTATCACGGTCGGACTCTACATGAAAGTGGAGGAGTTTTAGGGGCTCAGGTCACAGAGTAAACATGGTGAAGTAGTGCTGGATCAAATCCAGACAGTCGATAAACAGAGGCTGCATCAGAAACTTGGTTCTCTTCGTACAAATACCGGCTCAAAAATACTCGACTTGTTGAGCCAGATGTTCAGTCTTTAACAAGCATAAAATTCGAGCGGCAGTGTTGTTTTCGACATGGTCCTTTTGAAAACCTGCGAATGACCAGTTATGAACGACTTTAAGCCGATTGGCCTTAGAATAATGATGGGCCGAAGATTCAATTTCATATCCCAACCTCTCTGACAATTGATCCATGATCTTTCGCTCGGACAATGCATGTTGTCTTGGGTGATGTAACGTGGCTTGTATTCCGGGAGACAATGTTTGTTGTGGAATCTTAGCAATTAGGAATCGTCTACTTTTATTTAAATGTCAATAATCTATTGAATTTTAAACTGATTTTTATTCATCCATTCATCCATTCATCCATTCATCCATTCATCCATTCATCCATTCGGATTAATTTGGGTATATCAATTGAACAATTATTCGTGATCAATCACTATATGAGTATGCTGGGAGGATTTAAGAGTGCAGCAAGAGGTGCCCAAATATGATGATGAGATCGATTTATTCGAGTTATTTAAGACGCTCTGGGATCAAAAATTTTTAATTGTTGGTATTTCATTCATATGTGGTTTGCTGGGTATCGCCTGGGCATTTCTATCGACTCCGACGTACGAAGCTGAGGTGCGATTGCTCCCAGCTGAGACCATTAAGCTCGCCAAATACAATCCAGTGGAATATAGCTCCCTCTCTGGATTGGGTATTGAGTCGCTATCACCCGAAAATGCACTATCACAAACACTCGACGTAATGCGCTCTGTTGCGAAGATGACACGATTTGTTCGTCAGCGAGCGACCGCCACCTTTGCCGATCAAGAAACCTTGACCAACGAT
>Ga0209654_1002545_pt1 | contig 12389 bp, 14 predicted proteins | sample SaaInl1SG_22_DNA_FD_184646 | JGI IMG/M metagenome (GOLD analysis project Ga0209654, IMG submission 184646) | Marine microbial communities from expanding oxygen minimum zones in the Saanich Inlet - ESP_161SG_22_DNA (SPAdes) (version 2) | ecosystem: Environmental > Aquatic > Marine > Intertidal... | reverse complement strand
CTCCTGAATTGTTAATGTGCCAGCCTCAACCTGCCGCATGATCTCAAAGTAGTGGCGGTTAGATAAGTCTATGGGGACAGACATTTCAGTGCCGTCGATGACTGCGGTGATACAGGCTGTTTTGCCCATGTAGCTAACGTATTGAGCGGATGAAATGTTCATATTATCCATGTTTATAGCTCCGCATCTGCCGTGTAACCAAGGGCCAAAGTGCCGCCGCTAGAGCCACTGGAGCTATATGCATGAAACCCTTTTGATGTTAAGCGTGAGCCGATTGCAGTTGAATTATTATTCCAAGAAACATTGGGGCTTAATCTAGAGCCCACGCCAGAATTACCCGCTTCGTCAAAAAAAACCACTGTCGGTGTTGATCGCATTTCTTGCCTGAAGGAAACAACCAATTCTAGTTGGCCTGTAGTCAATGCGCCAACTGAAGCACTATTTGCGACATTTCCAACATCAAGAATACTCTGATAAAAACGCTGACACCTCTGCAACTCATCCCCATAGCTGCGATGCTCGAAGGGGGTTGCTGTGTCGCCTACTTCTAGCTGGACGCCTGTGATTTGCCATGTAGGGTTGTTAGGTATTTCGTTTAGGCTAACGGCCCCGAAAACTCTAGTCCTGTAAGCGGAACTCCATGCACCAGCAGTACCCTCTGCGAATGGGCCTCCACCAATAGGGAACTGCACCCCAAGACCAATTCCATTTGTCGTGTTCCAAGTCCCAGAAGTATCCCCAGCGACAGTGATGGTTTTGTACTCCCAAGTGTTTGCGCTGTTGACCGTGTAGGTCGCCAAGTAATTCCTATCCATCGACCCATTGAAAAAGGAAACGCAGTAAGTCCCAGTTTCGCTGCTTTTAACCCAGAAAGACAATGTAAAACTTTCAGCACTGGACCCACCGAAGCCTAGTGCAGATATGTTGTAGCCCTCAATGCGCTGGTCTGCCCCAATCATAGAGGAAGAGAGTCCAGATGAAGCTGGCGTAGTAACTGTAGTTTTCATAGAGTGGTTAAAGCCAGACGGTGCGTCTGAAACCTGTTGAACTGTTGCTACCAAACCTGAGAGGCTTTGTGCTTCCGCTGAGAAGCGGTCCAAATAAAAGGTATGACCCGAAGTGTAGTTCGCTGAAGCCCCGCCGTTGCGTTGGTCGATAGCCATCCCACCATTGATAATCAGGTTGCGGTTCGACAAGGCACCATCGCTGTAGGCGTTACCTAAGTCTGCTAAGTCCCGTGCCTTGCTCATTATGTCTGCTCCAGTACGCTCAGGATCACATCTGCTGACGTTGCAGTGTCAGAGGTGACGACCACTGTGTCAGTCGTCTCAAGGATGATCTTGCCATCTAGCACCGATAGGGCAGAACCAGCAGGGATAGGGGCATCTTTAATGACGTAGACGCCAGCAGCCTGTACGTCGATCTTGATCTGGCTTGCTGTGGTATTGGCGACTGTCAGGCCAATGGTCACTGATGTCGTACTAGCTGGGACCGTGTACACCGTGACAGCAGATGTGCCTACCGATGCTGACGTGTAGTTCTTGAATGTGTTTGCCATGTGCTTATCCTAACGCGATTGCGAGCGCCAAGGCGTCAGCCTCTGCGGCTGCGGGTGTCGTGTATCCAGCGGCGGCGTGATCGCCCCAGCCGTATGCCGTGTCCCAGTTGGTTATCTGCGACGACGTGACTGCCGCAGCGGCTGACGCGCTAAATATCGGGTCAGTCTCCGTGTAGCTTGTGAGGTAGCCCACAGCGCCGTGATCGCCCCACCCGAAGGCAGTGTCGGCGCTAGTACCTTGCGCGGCTGTGGCGTAGTCCGTAGCGGCTGTGGCGGCTGCTGTGCCGAGCGTAGGTAGCCCGCTCAAGTCGGCATACGCGCCAGACGTAGCCACCGTCGAGAGATCCGCAGGCTGCACAGCCGTGTCGGCCAGAGCGCCTTGAGCCGCCGTGGCGAGCGTTGAGGTCTCGACGGAGCCATCAACCCACACAGACCCGTCGTAGATGCGCACGATGCTGTCCGTCGTGTTGTAGTACCAGTCGCCGGCCGTCAGGGCTGCACCCAAGCCGTCAACCGACGGGTCGGACGCCTGCGCGCCTAAGTACAGGCCGTCGATTGCGTCCTTCGCAGCCTCGGCAGCAGCCTGTGCGGTCTCGGCGTTGGTCTCTGCGGTCTCTGCGGCTGTCTGTGCCGTCTCAGATGCTGCCTGTGCCGTCTCAGACGCTGTCTGGGCTGTCTGAGCGGCTGCGGCTGACGTAGCCGCGTTAGCGGCGCTGGTGGACGCCTCGGACGCCTTGGTGGTCGCTGTCGCCGCGCTTGTGGACGCCTCAGACGCCTTGGTCGTGGCTGTTGCTGCTGACGCTGCGACGTTGGACTCCGCCGCCTCAGCGTTGGCCTCTGCCGTCTCTGCGGCTGCCTCAGAGAGAGCTGCCGCTGCGGCGCTGGCTGCGGCTGCGTCCTTGGACGCCTCGGCCTGCTCCGCGAAGTCCTCGACGTTGTCGACGTCTGTGTCGCTAACCATGCCAGAGCGCTGCGTGTAGCTTGTGTCTGTGGGCGTCAGATCGTCGGTGACGTTATCTGCGTCCGTGTCTGACGTCATGCCCGCAGACTGGCTCCAGCTTGTCGTTGCCATCAGCGAGGCACTCCCATGCGTAGCGGCCCTGCGGTCTGGCCCTTCTGGCTTTCCAAGTTGAGCTTCTCAACGCCCGCTTGGTACAAGGCACCCCAGATGGACGTGCGGGCGTCATCCGTAAGGTAGGGCGCGGAATGCACCAGCGCGCCGTACAGCAGCACGTCAGGCGCGTCGGCCAGCAGCCAGTTGGTTGTGTCAGTGTCGCTCAGCGCTGGGATGCGCGCGTAGTACAGCATCGAGATGTCAGTCGCCGCGTTGGGCGTCGGGTAGAACTCAATCTGGTCTGCCGTCAGCCTGACGTAGCGAGGCGTTGCCGCCGTGCCCGATGCCGCGCGCATCTCCGCCATCTCTGACATGGAGACCGTCTGAAGCATCTTGCCAGTCGTCAGCGCGACCAGCTTAATCTCCAGCCAGTCATTGGGCAGGTTCTCGTATCGCTCATCGACAGACGTCGTGACGCGCTTCTCCTGCTTCCAGTGTCGCACGTCGCGCGCGATCTGCGCCTCGGCCAGCGAGATAAACGTCGGGATTACCGCCGTCAGGTCGTCCCTGTTTAGGAAATCGGCAACCGCCGTCTTTAGCTCTGCGTATGTTGTGATGCTCACAGCGTTCCCGCCCTCGTTCTGAATACTTGGTTGTCGCCGTCGTTCAGCCACTTCTTGAGCGCGCTCGGATCATCCGCGATCCCCTCACGCTTGAGCTGATAATACACTGAAAGCGGTATAGATGCCACTTTGTTTAGGTCGCCGTGTCGGCTGGGGGTTTCGTTGTACTGACGCTTGTTCGCATCTGCGATAGCGGAGACGTCTTGCTGCGTCTCGACAACGTACTCGCCGTTGCCCGTAACGTGCCAATATTTCGTGATGCCCGTGGCTGGGTCGCTGCTGAAAAGTCTTTTCATTGTATGCCTCCTAAAGTGAGCGGGGCGACCAAAGCCGCCCCGTCCTAACTTATGATGCGTTCAAGTCGAACACACCAGCGTGTGCCGCCTCGTTGGTCACTTTTAGTCCAAATTCAGCCAGAACCATGCGCTTCTCGGCGTCACCGGTCTTGGCAAGCTCAACCTGCTGGATTGGGCGCAGGTAGCAGACAGATGCGTACTCTGGGTCGAGCAGGAACGCGTCACGCTCACGCTGGAAGCGGTTAGGCGTCACGGAAAGCGTACCGAAGTCAGACAGGTACACGTCAGCAGCACCGATGATGGTCGTTGGGCCATCTGACGGAGCTTGGTAACGCTGCGCCGCAATACCTGCGAAGCCAGACACCACTGTCTTGTTGTGCGGGCCGACCATCAAGATGGATGGCTGACCGCCTGCGGTGTACGCCTTCTGCATCGCGTCCTTGACCATTGCCTCAGTCAAGTCACGCTGCGTGCCATCTGTTCGGGCGTCGGTGCCATCTCCCGTGGGGGACGCGCCGTCGCCAGCGAAGTTGTCGTTGGTTGCGATCCACGCGCCCAAGCCGCCAGTCTCACGCGCAGTTGAGGCGTTGCCCGCGACTTGCGCATTGCTGTCCGTCAATGTTGCCTCAACATCGCGCTTGAGCTCTTTTCCGCGCTTGGCGAGCTGGTATGCAAGCTCGTCATTGCGGCCCGCGATGTCTTGCGCGCTCAAGTTGTCCGCCACAATAACCGTCCGACGAAGGATGTGCGTATAATTACCTACGCGCGTCGTTGAGGCTGTCGCGTCGAAGGACGACACGTCGTCGCCGTCGATTACCGCTGTGGTGCTCGTTGAAGCCAGACTGTCTGTCTGCCACTCAAAGTACGTGTTGGACACGTTCTCGGAGCCGATGTTGGACTGGAGGGGTACTTCTTCGGGGGAGATGGAAGATACAATATCTGCCAAGCTCTCGCGGATACCCGTTGTGGAGAACGAGGTTTGTGTATTTGCTACGATAGCCATGATGGCCTCCTAAAGTAGAGATTTGATTGCAGCCGCTGCGTCTTGCACACGGCCAGTCTGTTGTGCGCGCTGGAGCGCTTGTTTTTGCGCACCCTTCGGTCGAGGCTGTGTCGCTCGGCTTCCGCTCTTCAATGTCTTGGACGCCTGCTTTTTCGGCTGCTGTTTTGCCGACTTTGCACGCGTTTGCCCTCGATCATATAGCATCGCCTTTCGAGCTAGTTTCACAAGCGTGGCGCTACGCAATTCAGTCACTTCTGCCTCTGAATATCCCTCCGAAAGCAGGAAGCCCCTCAAGTCGGATGCCTCCTTAGCCGCGACTTTGGCGTCGCGCCACTCTGGAATGATTTCAGGCAGGATCTGACGCTGCTCTTCAGTGTACCGGTCAACAAACATTTGCTTTTTCTGCGCGTTTAGTTGTCCGAGACGCTGTTGCTCAGCCTGAACGGCTTGCAGTTGAGCCTGACGCTCTTCTTGCTGCTTCCGCCACTGACGTTCCGCCCTCGCTGCCATTGTGGGGTCTGTGTCGTACAGGGTGTCCCAGTCTGGCTCCTGCGTCGCCGCCTGCTCAATCTGCTGCTGGAGTGCTGGCAGGATTTGAGCGTATTGGGCTCGCTCACGGTCAACCTCCTCAACCTGCTGAGCAAACTCTCGTCTGGCCTCGGCAAGCTCTTGGGTCTTCCGCGTGTAATCTCGTTGGCGTAGTCGGTCGCGTTTTAGCTCTTCAACGGTAGTCACTTCTCCGTCTACTTCGACTTCCGCCGACAGTAGGTCAAAGGACGCGTCGCCAAGCTCTTCGGCTTCTTCCTCGCTTTCAAGCTCGCCCTCCGCGTACTCTTCAGATTGCTCCTCTGAGTATTCTTCGGGCATTTCGGCTTCTTCCACAGGCTCTTCTGCGGCTTCCACCTCAAGCGCATCAGGCTCCGTCACGGTATCCTCTTCAGGCGCGATCATGGCTCTGATTGCATTTTGTGCGGTGTTCAGGTCAGTCCCCAGAGGGGTGTTGGTATCTGACATCGTCTACTCCATATTATGCGGCTACTTGGTCTTCATTTCAATAGTCGCATTATCTTCCATTGCGCGCAGCTTCTGGCGAACCGCCTGAACGCCGCGCAGTTTCATGTAAACGCCCTCGCGGGCTTCGCTATCGCTGGGGGCGGTTGTCTTGAACTCGGCCCAGCAATCCTGTTCGATCTCGTCCATAAAGCGGGCGAAATCAGTATCCTTCATGATGCGGGCGGCGCTGCGCCCGTCATCGATTACCTGCTGCCTACTCTTCACGCGCGACCTCCTTGATCATGTCGCCCTGAGCCTTCATGACCTCGCGGCTGATCGTCATGTCCGACTTGATCTTGGCCACGTTGAGTTGCGTGCCGTACTTGGCCTTCATCTCCTCGGCCTTGACGTAGAGGTCTGCCTCAAGCTCATCGCGCTTGCGGTCGTCTTCCATGATCATCTTCTCGCGGGATAGCTGCAACTCAGCGGCCTTCTTCTGCATGTCCGCTTGGATCTGCTGAATTTGCACTTGGATGAGCTGCTCGTTGACGTCTGGCTTGTTGTCAGGTGGCGGCGGCTGGAACTGCGCTGGGTCTGACCAGAACTGCGAGGTGTCCTTGAAGCCCGCAAGCTCGGTCATCGACTTGAGCGTGTTCGAGATCTTGTTGATGTCGGTCAGCGGGTTCTGCGGACCCATCGTCGCCATCGCCTCCTTCTGCATGTCGCCAATCTGGCGCAGGAGCATCATGCGCTCGGTGTCGGAGCCTCGGCCAAGAGCCACATTTGTTATGACATCCATCTCGCCATTCCACGCCCTCGGATCGATAGGCACGAACCCGTTATTGAGGCGGATCATGCGCTCCTTGTCTTGGTGTGTCGTGATCAAGTGCAGGACAAGCTGGTACATGCGCTTGACGCCCGTCTCCGCAAAGATGCGCGCGATCAGCTCAATGTGCTGCTGAGCGGCGCTCACAGTGGCCTGAACGGCTGACGCGGTGGATGACTGCAAAGCGCCGGCGTCTAGGCCCGCAGACGCCTTAGAGATGCCCGTGCGGGCTTCCTTGATCTCGTCCATGTATTGCAGGACGGGAAACGCCTCGCGGCCCACGAATGGCATCGCGAGCGGCTGCACTTGCCCCGCCGCACGCTGGCGGATGATCGCGCCCACCTCGGTGGACATGACGTCGTCGATGTTGACCATGCCCTCGGTGACTGCGACGCGGGGGTGGATCGACATCGAGAGGCTGTCCAGAGTGTTGCGCATGATCGACGACTTGATGCGCTGGATGTCCATCACTGTGTCTGCGACGCTTGTGCCGAAGAAGTCGTGCGCTTCGGGATCTGGGCAGAGCGTGGCGAAGGGTGACATCGTGCACGGCTCATTCATCAGGATCTTGTTGCCGTCGCCCGCCGTGCAGATCTTGCGCAGCTCAGCGACGCCGTCTCCGTCGTAGTCGACCTTGACGTAGTTCTCGACGTACAGAACCTTGCGCATCGCGGGGTCGTTGCGCTCGTTCATCTCGTTGGTCAGCGCCTTGTTGCGCGTGTAGCGCTCGACGTTGGTGTTCATGTCGTCGTGCGCCGATCCAAGCTCGACGACTTCGTCGTAGTCGTAGCCCATCGCCACGAGCTCAGACACCGTCACGATGCGTCGGTGGCCGACGTAGTCCGCCTGCTCGACAGACTTGGCCTCGCGGGAGATTAGGAACTCTTCGGGCGGCACGGCTTCCAGCTTAACGCGACCGTCTGGGTGCGTGTAGCTGACGCGCACGGCGTGCTCCATCGGGGGCTCCATGATCATGCCGCTCGCTGGGTCCATCATCGGCTCGCCAAGTGGCGTGGACGCGACGATCTCGATCTCCGCTGCGGGGTCGGCCATCAGGGCGTTCAGGGCGGCTTCGTCGAGGCCGCTGAGGTCGTAGCTCTCGGTCTTCGTCTGGTCGTCCCAGTAGACTTTCAGGATGCCGACCTTGCGCACAAGGGCGTCCATGAATGCGCTGTGCATCTCCAAGAAGCCGTTGTTGTCGCGGTTGATGATGTAGTTCGCGTAGTCGGTGGCCTGCTTCGCGCTGGCGACGTCCTCTGGACCCTGCGGGACAAACTCGACCGTGCGGTCAGTGCCGTGAAAGATGCGCATCAGCGACGGCATGATCGCCTGTACGGTATCACGTACGTCCATGCTGACCACTTGGCTGCGGCCCTCTTCCTCGTTGCCGAAGGGCTCGCCTCGGTAGTATTGGGTAGCCGTGGCGCGCGCGGGGCTGATCCAGTTGTCGATGAAGTCGATGGCGTCGTCGATTTCCTTGCCGACGATGCCTTGCAGCTCGTCGTCTTTCATGACGTTTGGGTCCAGCTCAGCTTCCAGCGCCGTCACCATTTCGTTGATTTCGTAATCCATTATTGGTCCTCTTGTGCGGCGTTTAATTGCTTCATTGGAGCAAGCCTCGTTCTCGCTGACTCTGCTGGTATTGAGAAGCGCCTAACAGACCGACGCCGCCAACACCCGCAGAGAGGTTGCGCAGGTGGCGAAATTCAGGGTCGAAGCGAGCAAAGCGGGATCGGACATTTTCTGGGTGGAATATGGTGAACTCAATATCCTGACTTACGCCAGAAAAGCCTTGTGGCTCCAGAGTGTCAAAAACTGCGTTGCTCAACCCAATGTACCCAGTGCTTCGCCCCGCAGCACGTTCTTTGGCGTCGTAGGCGTACTGCGCTTGCCGCATTTGATCACGACTAGCCTGATTGTCAGCCCTTGCCATAACAGGGTAAACCACGCCCTTGATTTTTGGGCTATTCGGGTCAAGTAGCTTTAGCTCGTCTTCGCTCATGCTGCGCCCGCCTGCAAATTTATTTGCCAGCTCAATATTATCTTGAGGAGCAAAGTATATACCTTTTCCCGACTGCCCTCTTGTCGATCTATCGATGTCAAACGCCAATATATCTGGGTTTTCGGGGTACTGAGTGCTAGACCCAGAAGAGCTAGACTTGTGTGACGGCATTGTCCCGTGGTAACCACGAGTTCGGCCTGCCGCCCTAGCCATCCGAGACGCATCGTCCATTGGTATCGGGGTGTTGTAATACATGTACTGATCGTCAGCCAGCGCCATCATGTCATCTGTGACGTCACCAGCCTTGCCTGCCGCGCGCATCTCTAAGACCCTCTTTGCCATTGCCTCGGCCTTGTTGCGGGGATTGGGTAGCGCTGGGGCGGCAATTTCAACAAGGATGCCGCCGCCAGCCTCGCCAGCAGCGCGAGCTGGGACTGAGACGCCCAAAAGTGCCTCCTGCATCGCCTGAGCGGCTGGCATAGCCGCGCGCCCCGCGACAAGCGCTGGGGCTGCTACGGCGGCAGTGTCAGAGAGCATTGCGCCGAGATCGCCAACTCTTTGGGACGGCGTTCGGTTTGGGCTGAGCATCCGCTGGCTAGATTGCCCAGCGCGCTCCAAGCTCGCTGTCGGGGTCATGTCCGCAAGAAACCCTGAGAGGGGGCGCAAGTTTGGGGGGATATATCGCCCAGCGCGAGCCGCAGCCTCTTCTAAGGCGCGACGCCGACGCTGACCCGCCTCACGGCTGAGAAATTCCAAAATGCCCATCAGATCAACACTTCCATGCTTTGCGCGACCAGTAGTTGGCGCTCAACTTGCTGCTCTTTCCCTTGATGCCGCCTGAGCGGGCGCAGTAGGACGCCTTGCGCTTGGGCTGGTCCTTCTTGATCGACATCTTTGGGTCTCCGAAGTTAACCTTCTTGACCGTGTCGCCCTCGACCGCCAGCACCTCGAACTTTTTGGGTCCGCCGCGCCGTGGCTTGTTCACAGCCGTAAAGCCGTGGCGCTTCTTCGCCGCAGCTATCTTTTCCGCCTTGGACGCCATTAGCGGCGACTATTGACGTAGGACTGATACGCCACTGGGTCCGCGACCAGCTCGCGAGCATCTTCTAAGCTTAGAAAGCTTCGGTCGCTATTGTATATTTCTTTAGCAATCAGGTCTCGCTCGTCGTTCTCGTACATGTCTTTGCTGGGGTCTGTCATGCTTTCATAGACAGGCACCCTCATTTCTATTTCTTCTGGACCGGTTGCCCCCCGAGATATACCCCTTGTCGCGCTGCTGGTAACTTGCGCAAGAAGATCTGCTGGCATCTCATAGTTGAGCTCCGGTCGTGGCAGGCTGTTGTAGTTTCTCAATGTTTCTCGCTCAACATCCGCATTCGTGACCATTGTCCCGTAGGGCTTAACTGCGGCCCCAGCATCTCCCAGCAATCTCATTTGCTCTATGTAGCCTTGCCTCAGTTCATCCTGCGTCGCGCCTTCCGCAGCAGAGCCTAACCCTCCGACATATTCCTTGAAGCCTACGTCGAAATTCTCAGTCTCCACGCCGCTTGGGCTTCCCCTGCCGTCAGAGATCATACCGCTGGCGTTGACGGGGTAGCCTAGATTTTGGAGGCCACCCGCACCCTGCGCTTTTGTCACACTACTCAAGAGGTCCATCTGGTTTGAGATATCGGGGCGCGAGGCGAGCGCCGCGTCATACGACGCGACCAAGCCCAAGTCGTTTGCGCCCATCGGGCGGATGCCGACCATGTTGGCGATCATCGACGGCACGCCGCCGTAAAAGCCTTGGCCCGCGTTGATCTCTTCGAGCGTCGCGCGCCGTCCGAGCCCGCCGCCGTCAAGTAGGTCTCGGCCAAATGAGTATGGGGCGTTGACGCGGTCGCGCGCCGCGTTGATCATGTCCATGCTGGGGCGTGCGACTGGGCGTATTTGCCCCGTGTCGGCTCCGCGCGCGCTGCGTGGCGTCGCGACCATGTTGGCAATGTCTGAGAGGATGCCGCCGCCCTCGAAGCGGGAGCCGCTGCGACCAGCGCCGCCGCCGTCTCTCATGTCGGCAAAGCTGTCGTAGCCGAAGAAGCCGCCGCCTGAGCCGCTGCGGGTGCCTTGAGGGGCCATGCCCTCGTCTTCGTCGCGCCCCGCCATCAGATCGACTTCTTTAAGCGGTTAAGGCAGACGCCCGCAGCCTTGCACTCTTTCGGAGTGGGGCACGACTTGCATGGCAGCTTGGTGGTTGTTGTTGCAGACATCACTTCTTCCTCTTGGCCGTCTTTGAGGCGCTCTTAAACGCCTTCGCTGTGGGTGCGCCCTTAGCGCCGGCCTTGCGCATGCGCTCAGGCGTCTTGCCCGCCGCCTTCTGCTTCTTAATGCGGCTTCGCTTCGCGTGAATATTCGCGTAGAGACCCTTGCTCGGCATGAAACACCCCTGTTCGTGGTATTTAACATAATACAGGATTTCTGAGGTAAATAAACCCCCGCGCAGGTGAGGAGGCGCGGGGGCTTTGGTCGGGCCAATAAGGGAGCTGGGAGGCCCACCCTTAGAGGGGAGAAAATAGCGCCGACTGGGTACTGATAACATTATTTTCGATTTTGCGCAATTTTTTGCTTGCGTATGGGTATGTGTTAACATAGTGTTAACAGGGTGCCGACTTCCCGAAGTTAGCACCCCTTAACGAAAAGAAGGAAAAATCATGACAAATACCGAAGCACTCACACTCGCGCTCAAGCTGGCAATTCAGGCTCCCACAGAGGAAAACTCGCAGGAGGCGCTCGAATACGCCAAAAACATCGCCGCGAGCATGTCCAGCAAGGACGTCGAGCACTGCAAGATGGCCGCGCAGGCCGCCGTCGAGTACGAGGCGCAGTACGCCTAAGTCACGCCACGTATCGAGCGCCTCAGCGGCTTGCTCCAAGACCCCGCTGAGCTCTTACCAAAGGCCATCGTCGTGTGATCATTAGCCAAGGCTAGGCACACGGCGTCGGCGCGGTCTGGAGAGTTGACGCCGCGCTTCTTCATCGCCTGCTTACTCTCCACCTGTATCTTCCCAGACGACGTAAAGTGATACCGAGGGGCCGCGAGGTCCGAATACAGCCCGTCGTCCCTCGGAAGTTTCACGTCCATCCCCTCAAGCCACTGCTTGCACCTGAACCACAGCTCAGCGCGCAAGTTCAGGTACGTGTCCTTCTGTGAGCTGCGCTCGGACACGTTCAAGCCGCGCGCCGGCAGATCCAGCTCGCGCAGGCGATCCAGAACGCCAGCGCCGAAGCCGTTGCTGTCAACGATGATCTCCACGGGGCGCTTGGACGGGGCCAGCCCGTCATATTCCGCCTTAATCGCGCCCGTGAGCTGCATCAAATCCAAGTTGCGCCACACAGTCAGCGGGTAGATGACCGGACCCTGACGCTTGCACAGAACCGAGCTGTCGTTTCCCTGCCGCGCGACGTCAACGCCCCAAATCGCGGGCGTGTCGGCGTCAATCTTGATGTCGTTGGCCATGGCGTGCTCGATCAGCGACACGGGGATCACCGTGTCCTCCTCAGAGGGCGGAAAGTTGCCCAGAACGCGGACGTGATACGCGGGGCTGTCCTCGCCGTAGCGCTTCTTCATGTCCTCCACGAAGTCGTCGCTGACGCGGGGGCTGGATACGCAGCTCACGTGCATCGTGTACCAGTCCTCGCGCAGACGATTGTGCGTGTCATAGAAGAAGCCCGTGTTTCGCGTGGGGTTGCCCGTGAGCACTGTCGTGGCGCTGTGGCCAGACATCGACCCCGACGCGGCCTCGAACACCGCATTCGGGACGCCGCTCGCCTCGTCGGCAATCAGCAACACATTCTCGCTGTGGACACCCGCCAGAGCCTCTGGCTGCTCGGCGCGTGACGTCCTGCACGAAATAAACGTGCTCTCTGGCTGGCTCTTCAACTCAATGCGGTCAGACTTGATCTCCAGCAGATCCTTGAACGGGGGCTTCAGCCGCTTGGCGACGCTCTTCATCTCAGCGAAGCACGCGTCAAACAACTGCGAGCTGGTGGGGGCCGTC
>Ga0209654_1002544_pt1 | contig 12391 bp, 9 predicted proteins | sample SaaInl1SG_22_DNA_FD_184646 | JGI IMG/M metagenome (GOLD analysis project Ga0209654, IMG submission 184646) | Marine microbial communities from expanding oxygen minimum zones in the Saanich Inlet - ESP_161SG_22_DNA (SPAdes) (version 2) | ecosystem: Environmental > Aquatic > Marine > Intertidal... | reverse complement strand
CTCAATTTGGTTGGAATTGATTCTTCTGATCCAAACGGATTAGACGATGTTGTCGTGCAAGAATTGCACTTACCAAAAGGGCGTCAGGTTATTTTTAAAATGCGATCTCAGGACGTACTGCACTCAGCATATATGCCACACTTTAGAGCCCAGATGAACTGTGTACCGGGTATGATCACCGAATTTTCGTTTACACCCACAACGACTACCGAGGAGATGCGCCAAACCCCCGATATGGCAGCTAAGGTTGAGAAAATCAATAAAATACGATACGAAAACAGTAAGGCTTTAATCGCCGATGGCGATGAAGCACTTGATGCGTATCAATTTGATTATTTGTTACTTTGCAATAAAATTTGTGGTGCATCGCATTACAATATGCAAATGAAAATTGTAGTAGAAGAAGAGAAAGATTTTAACAAATGGTTGGGTCAGCAAACCACTTTTGCGCAGACCATCCAACAGTAAAAAGATAACTATGGGAGCAGATCACGCACATCACAAAGAAACGTTTATTACCAAGTACATCTTTAGTCAAGACCATAAGATGATTGCAAAGCAATATCTTATCACTGGTTTGATAATGGGAATTATTGGAATTGCTATGTCACTTTTGTTTCGTTTGCAATTGGCATGGCCAGAAAAATCATTTTGGGTTTTTGAAACCTTTTTAGGAAAATGGGCGCCAGAAGGTGTAATGGACCCAAATGTGTATTTGGCTTTGGTCACCATTCACGGTACACTAATGGTATTTTTTGTACTTACAGCTGGACTAAGTGGTACGTTTAGTAACTTACTTATTCCATTGCAGATTGGTGCACGTGATATGGCATCTGGATTATTAAACATGATTTCATACTGGTTGTTTTTCCTTTCGTCAGTTATCATGATTGCATCCCTTTTTGTGGAGTCGGGACCAGCTGCTGCAGGTTGGACTATTTACCCTCCGCTTAGTGCATTGCCACAAGCCCAACCTGGTTCTGGACTTGGGATGACACTTTGGTTGGTGTCGATGGCTATTTTTATTGCTTCATCACTACTTGGATCGCTGAATTATATCGTAACGGTTATCAATTTGCGGACCAAGGGAATGTCTATGACACGACTTCCACTTACGATTTGGGCGTTCTTTGTAACAGCAATTATTGGTGTGGTTTCGTTTCCTGTATTGCTTTCAGCGGCATTGATGCTCATTATGGATAGAAGCTTTGGAACATCATTCTTCTTGTCAGATATTTTTATTCAAGGGGAGGTACTTCACTACCAAGGCGGTTCACCCGTTTTATACGAACACTTATTTTGGTTTTTAGGCCATCCAGAAGTATATATTGTATTACTTCCTGCTTTGGGGATCACTTCTGAGGTACTGGCAACCAATGCGCGTAAGCCTATTTTTGGATATCGGGCCATGGTAGCCTCTATTTTGGCCATTGCCTTTTTATCCACGATTGTTTGGGGGCACCATATGTTTATTTCTGGAATGAATCCATTCTTAGGTTCCGTATTCACGTTTACGACGCTATTGATTGCGATTCCATCTGCGGTAAAAGCATTTAACTATATAACCACACTTTGGAAAGGTAACCTCCAAATGAACCCAGGAATGTTGTTCTCCATTGGATTGGTTTCTACCTTCATTTCAGGGGGTTTAACAGGAATTATTTTAGGAGACAGCACCTTAGATATTAACGTACACGATACATATTTTGTAGTGGCACACTTCCACTTGGTAATGGGAATTTCGGCACTCTACGGATTATTCGCGGGGGTTTATCATTGGTTCCCAAAGATGTTTGGTAGGATGATGAACAAAAATCTTGGATATGTACACTTTTGGGTAACAGCCATTTGTGCCTACGGTGTATTTTTCCCCATGCACTTTATTGGTATGGCAGGTTTACCGAGACGTTACTATTCAAATACAGCATTCCCTTACTTTGATGACCTTGCTAACATCAACGTAATTATTACCATTTTCGCGCTTATTGCAGGAGCAGCACAGTTGGTGTTCCTGTATAATTTTATCGCTAGTATTTTCTACGGTAAGAAGGCTGTTCAAAATCCATGGAAGTCGAACACACTTGAATGGACAACTCCTGTTGAACATATACACGGAAACTGGCCAGGTGAAATTCCTCATGTAGAACGTTGGGCTTATGACTACTCTAAGCCGGGACACGACGAGGATTTTATCCCACAAAATGTTCCTTTAGCCGAAGACGAAGAAGAACTTCAACATTAAATGAAAGCCCCGCTAAGGGGCTTTTTTGTTTATAAAAACCAATATTTAGTCAATCTGAACTTGTTTCAGATTCTATTAATATATTGTAATAAGTATTTAAAGATTTTTAAATAAACCTATCTGCTCGTCCATTCAGACGAGTGGTAGGCAGGTTTAAAATGACAGGGCTACTTTTTATATAGTCCTTATTCCCTAGCACATTCATAGGCACTTCCAGTTGGAGAGATATTTAACTGCTTTTCATCTGGTGAGATATATGGAATACCAATAGTAAGTCCGCGTAAAACCAGTAGGACACCCACAAGGCTTGTAATTAGGGGTAAAAGCCATCGAGTTGATTGGAGCTTGACCGCCAACTTTTGTGGTAAACATAAGATAATCCCAATGCAGGCAGGGTTCCCAATCCAAAAAACAGCATATATAAGCCTCCTTTTGCTGGGTCAAAAAATGCGGCACTTGCAGCAAGGGCAACATAAACCAATCCGCATGGTAAAAAAGCATTAATAAACCCTATGACAGTTAAAGAGGTGTTTTTGGTTTTCGACTGAAAGGCACCTATCCAGCGGCTAAGTACATTTAATTTTCTCAGTCGTAAAACATCTATGGACGGGATAAAAGCAGTTGTAGCACTATAGCACAAGACGATTCCCAAAGCTAATGCGATGTATTTGTGTAGTAACATCAATGAAAATCCATAGCTTACAACACCCGCAACAAAACCAAGAAAGACATAGCCAAAGAGTCTCCCGATTTGATGAAGTAAAAAACCCCTTGCTTTATAGTTTGAACGCTGTAATTTTAAATACCACACCAATGGCCCACACATAAGAAAGCAATGCGCTCCGCCAAAAAAACCCAAAACAAAAGCGGTCCACATATCAAAAAACTAAAGGATAATCAACGACAAATAGCGAGTCGTTTTTTTGCCATTGGAAGCCTAACTCCCATTGGGTAGTACCAAATGTGTTTTTAGGGATGCTCACGAAAGGGTTATTTGGATTTAGTGTTGTGTGTAACACAAAATCTTTTGTTGCATCTGATGGACAATAGCCTATAACACTAAGTTCTACATTAGTAGGCAAAGGCCCAATACGCACGTTTTGCTTGTCTAAAAGGTGCTGTATGGATTTTTGCCAGTGTATGGCATTTTTCTTTGCTTGAATCAGTTTGTTAAGTTTTTGTTCTTTTTGGTAATAATTGGATGTAACCAAGCTGTGTTGTAAATCGGGGTTTTTAAAAATTTGAAACACCATATATCCCATAAATCCAATAAACAATACAAAACTGAGCACTATGGCTGTTCCCCAACGTAATTTCATCATTTATAAGTTCTAGGTCCTGTAAAGCGTACATCGGCTTTATCTAGCAATTTTTCTTTGTGATATACCCCTACACGTAATTTTTGTGGTTTTCCCAACCAAGCCTCTTTGGAAAGTTCTATAAAAACGGTTCCATCTAAAATTTCTTCTGCCTTTATACGAAGCGTTGACCTTTTATTTACGGTATAAATGGATCCTTTAGATTGGTTTAATAAAACAAAATGCAGGCTGTCAATGGAATGAGTTGTTTTATTTACAATCTTAAAAGTAAATACATTTTGAATGGAATTGGTTTCATTATTTAGGGTGTATAGTTGTCCTGGAATACGAAACAGCCCCGTTTCTATATCGCTTCTGCTCATTACCAAAAAAACAAAAAGACCAAGTAGCATGGACAGTAAAACAGTATAGGCTTTTAGTCTTGTAGTCCATCGATTGCGATTGCGCTGCTTTATTTGCCGCAACGAGGTGTACCGAATTAGATGCGTTGGAAAATCTATTTTTTCCATGACTTCATTGCAAGCATCTAAACACGCGGTGCAGTTTACACATTCCAGTTGAGTGCCGTTTCTAATATCTATCCCTGTGGGACAAACATCAACACACAACTTACAGTCTATACAATCTCCTTTCCCAGAAGCTTCTCGGTCTTCTTTACGATTAATTTTTCCTCGTCCTTTTACTTTTTCACCACGCACGTGGTCATAGGCAACCACCACAGAATCGCTATCCAAAAGTACTCCTTGTAGCCTTCCGTAAGGGCAAGCAATAATGCAAACTTGCTCTCTAAACCATGCAAACACAAAATAAAAGACACTTGAGAAAATGAGTAAAAACAATGTTGTTTTGGGATAGTCTAAAGGTGTTTTTAGATGTAAAAACACTTCTTTGCTTCCCATTACATAACTCATAAAGACAGCCGATATTAGCAATGACATTAAGAAATAGAGAATCCACTTCACTCCTTTTTTGATTATTTTTTCTCTATTCCAAGGTTGCTTATTTAATCGTTTTTGTGCGTTTCTGTCGCCCTCAATCCAATACTCTATGGGTCTGAAAAGCATTTCTAAAAAGACCGTTTGTGGACATACCCAACCACAAAAAAGTCTTCCGTATGCCACGGTAAATAAACTTACAAACACCACGCCAATAATCATAAGCAACACCAGCAAATGAAAGTCTTGTGGCCAAAAGGGTTGCCCAAAAATGTGAAACTTGCGCTCCACGACGTTAAGTAGAATAAATTGCCTTCCGTTTATGTGAATGATTGGGGCGGCAAAGAGAAAAGTAACAAGTACGGCTGCAACAACTTTTCGCCACGAATAGTACGGGCCGCGTGGTTTTTTCGGATACAACCAAACGCGCGCTCCAGACTGCTCAACAGTTGAGATGGCATCTCGAAAATTGGTATTTTCATTTACAACCATCTGTTAAATGGATTCTGAGGAAACTGCCTCAACCGTTTCGGAGACTTTAGGTTTATACTCTTCTCCTTCAGGAGCTTTTGGGTTTGGTGGATTTGTTCCTTGCAGTGAAAGAATATAATTGGCAACCTGTTCCATTTGGGATGCGTTCAGAGAGCTTTTCCATGCAACCATTCCTTTCCCAGGGCGTCCGCCATTTTCGATGGTAGCATAAACCGACTTAATATCACCACCCAAAATCCAAAATACATCGGTTAGGTTTGGACCAATTCCTCCTCCGCCATCTGGGCGATGACACACCTTGCAATACAAATCATATATTTTTTTTCCTTGTGCTAGCATGTTGTCGTCTTGTGAGGCAACCAAATCTTGTTTTTTAGGCAATTGATTTTGATAAGCTTCTATTTCTATATCTGCCAAAACCACTTCTTGTGTATATTCTTGGTACTGGTCTTGTCCGTCAAAAATGTGATATTGTGTCATATAATACACACCAAAAATTAGTGTTCCGTAAAACAAGTAAATCCACCAAGGGGGTAGCGGGTTGTCAAGTTCTCGAATGCCATCATAGTCGTGATCTTCTAGCAGTACTTCGGCATCTTCCACGCGTTTAGTGCCCATTAAAAATTTACGGACTTTACTACTAAATTGGTTTGTTTTTCGTGTTTCTTTTTCTTTGGCTAAGCGCTCTTTCTGCTCTTCGGTTATCAATTGGCTCGCTATACTTTGAATGGCCCCAAGAATGGTTTCCAAAGCAACAAGGATTAACATAAACAGACCTAAAATGGCGATTACCATTGGGTTAAGTAAGGCTGTTGGATATTCGTTAGAGGTAATAAACACCTCGCATAAAATATATGCCAGTGTTAAGAAGAACAAAATGCGGAGGTAAGAATTAAACGTATTCATGCGATTATATTATTCGTCGAAAGGAATGTTTTTAAGTTGCTGGATTGTAGCTTTCTTAAAACGAAGTATCCACCAAATAAGTCCAGCAAAAAAACCAGTAAACAAGAGGAGTGTAAAAATGGGGTATGCACCTATTCCGTTGATGGTTGCCATATGTTCTTTAACGTGTTGTAACATTAGTTTTTTGTTTTTTGTTCGGGATCTAAAGCATTTGATAAGTCCACTCCAAGTCGTTGCATGTAGGCAATAAGCGCTACAATTTCTCTGTTTTTTAGTGGGACAAAGTTTGCATCGCGTGTTTCTGCATTGTATGCTGCGGCATATTGCGGATCTTCCAGCAATCTTTTTTCAATTTCTTCTGCTTGCTTATCCAAAGAAGTAAGACCATTGTCAATTTCCTCGCTAGAGTAGGGTACTCCCAATTCTACCATGACCTCCATTTTTTTCAGCGTCATAGCGGTGTTGAGCTCATTGTGTAGTAACCAAGGATAAGCGGGCATTATAGATCCTGGGGAAGTAGATTGCGGATCATACATATGGTTTAGATGCCAACTGTCGGCATATTTGCCGCCTAATCGTAGTAAATCTGGCCCAGTTCGTTTGCTGCCCCATAAAAATGGGTGGTCATAAACAAACTCTCCTGCTCTGGAATAAGGACCATAACGCACCACTTCGCTTCTAAATGGGCGTATCATTTGCGAATGACACGACACACAACCCTCACGAATGTATATATCTCGTCCCTCTAATTCCAAAGGTGTATATGGACTTACCGAGCTTATGGTAGGAATATTTGATTTTACCATCAACGTTGGAATTATTTGGACAATACCACCAATAAGAACAACCAACGTAGCAAGGATGGTTAATCGAATAGGGCGACGCTCAAGCCATGGGTGATATTTTTCACCTATTACACGCTTTTTAGAAATTTTAATCAGCGGTAATGCATTCGCTTCTTCATCAGACACAGGGGTGCCCTTTCGAATGGTTTTATACAAATTGTACCCCATAAGGAGTGCGCCTACTAAGTAAAGCGTACCACCAATGGCACGCATCCAATACATGGGAATAATTTGAGTAACGGTTTCTAAAAAGTTTCCATAAACCAAAGTTCCATCTGGATTAAATTGCTTCCACATAGCAGCTTGCGTAAATCCAGAAACGTACATGGGAATAGCGTAAAGCACTATGCCCAAAGTACCAATCCAAAAGTGTGCGTTCGCCAGTTTCGTGGAGTAGATGTTAGATTTCACCAATTTTGGAACGAGCCAATACAGCATGGCAAAAGTTAGAAACCCGTTCCAAGCTAACCCGCCAATATGAACGTGACCGATGACCCAATCACTAAAGTGCGCAATGGCATTAATGTTTTTTAATGACATAAGGGGTCCTTCTAAGGTTGCCATACCATAACCCGTGATAGCAACGACCATAAACTTAAGTACAGGGCTAAACACTACTTTATCCCAAACCCCACGCAAGGTTAGCAGCCCATTGATCATTCCCCCCCAAGAAGGTGCAATGAGCATGATTGAAAACGCAACTCCAAGACTTTGCGCCCAACCAGGCAGGGCAGAATATAAAAGGTGATGTGGTCCTGCCCATATATAAATAAATATCAGCGACCAAAAGTGTACGATGGAAAGACGATAAGAATAAATGGGACGTTCTGCCGCCTTTGGTACAAAATAGTACATCAACCCCAAGAAAGGTGTAGTCAAAAAGAAAGCGACGGCATTGTGTCCATACCACCATTGCACCAATGCGTCTTGAACACCCGCATAAACAGAATAGCTTTTAAACCATGAAACGGGTAATACCAAACTGTTGAAAATATGCAGTACAGCAACCGTAATAAATGTGGCAATGTAAAACCATATAGCCACATATAGGCTTCGAACACGTCTTCGTAAAATGGTGCCAATCATATTGACACCAAAAGCAACCCAAACCAAAGCAATAGCAATGTCTATGGGCCACTCAAGCTCTGCATATTCTTTTGAGGATGTAAGTCCAAGAGGCAAAGTAATGGCAGCTGTAACAATAATAAGCTGCCACCCCCAAAAGTTAATTTTACTTAAAACATCGCTATACATTCTTGTTTTGAGCAAACGTTGCAGGGAGTAGTAAATCCCACCAAATAAAGCATTACCGATAAAGGCAAAAATTACAGCATTGGTATGTAGTGGACGAAGTCTTCCAAAACTAAGCCACTCTACGCCATAGGTAAGATTAGGAAACAAAAAGAGGAACGCCAGTAGCAGTCCAACAAGCATCCCAACGACACCCCAAATAATGGTGGCGTATAAAAAATTTCTTACAATTTTGTTGTCGTAATAAAAGCGTTCTAGTTCCAATATTAAAGTTTTTTTGGTTTTTCTTGGGAAAATATTCGTGTAGATGTACTCTCTAAATCATCAAACTCACCATGCCTTACGCACCACCAAAACAGCACTAAAAACACTAAGGCAATGCTAAAACTGACAAGTAATAAAAGGAGCAACACGTGCATAGGTTAAGGATAGATAGGTTGAGAAATATCGGCGACCAAAGTATTTATTCGTAGAGCTAAAAAAAATGACAAATGTCAGCTTACTAGCTTTTTTGTGATTTTTTTATTTAGCCATGCTGTAGATAAAGACGCAAAACCAACAACACTCATGGAACTTAAAGGCATGAGTATAGCAGCGATAATGGGGTTTAACCAACCCAGAACGGCAATTCCTATCCCTAGGCAATTGTACAATAGCGAAAAACCAAAACTTATATAAACTAACCGAATACTTTTTTGCATTCCCCACCAAAAAACAGGCAATGACGCCACACGGTTTGCAGCGATTATTGCATCACATTTTGGCGTAAACATATGCGTTCCGTCATTGACAGCAATGCCCGCATTGCTTTGGATTAGTGCGCCTGCATCATTCAGGCCGTCACCAACCATAAGCACTTTTTCACCTAAATCTTGTCGTGATGAAATATAATCAACCTTATCAAATGGACTTTGATTAAAATACATTTTGGTATTTTTAGGCACAAGTGGCTGAAGTATTTTTTTGTCTTTTTCGGAATCCCCTGATAAAATACTCAACTGTTGAACAGGTGTGTTTTTAAATAATACACCAAGTTGAGGACGAAATGCTTGCCGAATATGGAAGCAACCTCTATAAGTACCGTTAATAGCTACGTAAACTCCAGATGACGAAATTTGGCTTTCTGTTATGCCAACAAAAGCAGCAGATCCAATGCTATAATTATTATTGTCTATCTGTGCGCTTATTCCTCTTCCAATCTCTTGTTTTACTGAAACAGATTTATTCAAAGGCACATTTTTTAAATACTGGAAAACCGCTTTGCTCATCGGATGCGTAGATTGATACACCATAGATTTAATGACTTCTTTTTCATCTATTGAAAGTGGCGAGTTTCCATTAAAGAAGATGGCTGTTTTTGTGGCATCAGATAATGTTCCTGTTTTGTCAAAGACCCAATGGTTAGTAGCTGCAATTTTTTCAATGGCCGCATTGTTTTTAAGCAAAAGCTCAAGCTTTCCGAAATACCGCACCATATTACCAAGAATAAAAGGGCTCGATAGCGCAAGTGCGCAAGGGCAAGCCACAATCAACACAGCAACAACAACTTCTACAGCTCGTGTGGCATCAATAAATAACCATGTAATTCCTGAAAGTGCGCTAATAGATAATATTGCAGGTGTAAAGTAGCGGCTTATGCGGTTTGCAAAAGTTGCTTTTTCAGCTTGTTGCTTTTTCTGTGCAATCCCTTCTTGCCAAAGTTGGATCAAGAAACTCTTATCCATAGGTTTGGATGCTTGAATGACAGCAATTTGCTTTTGAATTTTTCCGCCTGCAAAAACAAGATCGCCTTTTTTCTTTACCACAACAGCTGATTCTCCCGTAACAAAACTGTAATCGATGTAAACTGCATCACTTACAGCAATACCGTCAACTGGAATAATTTCCTCAAACCGAAGCAACATACAGTCCTTTTTTTTAATGTCTTCTACGGCAACAATATGTTCCGTCTGGTCTTGATTTAAAACACTTACCCCTACAGGAAAAAAGGACTGATATCCACGTTCAAAATCAGCTAATGCATATACATTTTGCTGCATGTATTGTCCTAAAAGCAAAAAGAATACGAGCCCCGTTAAGCTGTCAAAATAGGGAAGTTCGTGTGCAATAAAAGCAGCGTGCGTACTTTTAATAAACAACACACTTATCCCAAGGGCAATAGGGATATCTAACGACCAAACTTTGTTGGATATGCTTTTGTATGAATGGATAAAATAGTCTCTAGCTGCATAAAAAACCACAGGAATACTCAAAGCAAACATGAACATATCAAACCAAGGTCTTAATTCGTTTAACCATGGTTCGCTTTTTTCAAAATAGGCAGGTAATGCCAAAAACATACTATTGCCAAATGCAAAACCTGCAACACCTATTTTTAGCCAAAGACTTCGATTGCGTTTGTACTGTTTTGTTTCGTTTTCCAACGCTAAAGTCAGGCGGGTAGCCAAGCTTGTCCAAAAGTGTAGCAATATCTTTCATGCTTGTTTTACTTTTGTCAAAAATCAGAGATACACTGCGCTTTGAAAAGGTAACATGGCTGTGTGAAATAGCCGGCTCAATGTGTGATAGATGTTCTAAAATCCATATACACGCACTGCAATGCATACTAGGAATGCTAAGTTTTACCTTAATTTTAGTCTCATTTTGAAATTGAATACAATTTTTCCAAAGTGCTCCATTTTCTAGAAAGTCGTAGTTTCTCTCCTTTTTTGGCGTAAGCCCTTTTTGGGGATAGTAGCTGTAAAATTTACTTAGGTTATTTGTGTGAATAATACGATACACTGTTTCGCACCCACTACAACAGAAAATAAGTTTATCTTCTGTAGATTCAACAACAGTAGTCTTTTTACCGCAATGATAACATTGTTTTAGTCCCATCTGGCAACTTCAAAGGTCATTGTTCAACGTGTTTAAAAAAATGACATTTATCAACTTTTTTGATATCTTAGTAGGACCAAATCTGAAGTACTATGAACAAATGTAATTCCTGTTTTTTTAATGATAATTTGTGTAAAAGCAGTCGCTTTGCTTCGGATGTTTCATTTCCCGCCAGAACGGTAATTTTTGACGAAGGAACTGCCTTAAAGGGCATCTACTGCGTTCAAGAAGGTGTTTGTAAAATATCTAAGCTTAGTGAAAATGGCAAAGAACTTATCATACAACTTTTGGGAAGAGGCACCCTTTTAGGAATTAGAAGCGTGGTGAATGACGAAAAAACAAACCTAAAAGCGGTTTCGATTTCACCAATGCAGGCATGCTTTTTACCTATAGAAAAAGTTAGAAAAGCGATTCAAGAAAGTGGTGCGTTTACTTCTTATTTAGTGCAAACAATGGCAAGCCACTTAAAAGATGCCGACAACCGAATTGTGACTATGGGTCAACACCAAGCCCATGAAAGATTGGCAACATTATTACTGTACTTAAAAGACACATTCGGCACTAATAATAGAGGCGAAATAAATGTTCATTTGAAGCGCTCAGAAATGGCAAGCTTTATTGGCACAGCAACTGAATCCATGATTAGAACGTTCAAAAAATTTGAACAAAGCGGTATGGTGACTAGCAAGGGAAGAGCGATTCGCATATTAAACGAAGAAAGATTATACAATATCGCCAACGGTATTGAGCACAGTGTGCTCTAAGTGCTTTTCCGTATCTTTGGATAGATGAATGAGCATCTAGATCCAACCGGAGAACAACTAAATCGCGAAGAGCATGATATCGATCGTGCTTTGCGTCCGCTTAGCTTTGACGATTTTAGCGGACAGCCACAAGTACTAGAAAACTTAGAGATCTTTGTTGCTGCAGCCAACCAACGAGAAGAACCCCTTGACCACACGCTTTTGCACGGCCCTCCTGGATTGGGCAAAACTACCTTGGCGCATATTCTTGCGCACGAATTGGATGTTAATCTAAAACTTACCTCAGGGCCTGTACTAGATAAGCCCGGCGACTTAGCAGGATTGCTCACAAATCTTCAACCCAGAGACGTGCTGTTCATTGATGAAATACATCGACTAAGCCCCATTGTGGAAGAGTATTTGTATTCTGCCATGGAAGATTACCGCATTGATATTATGATTGAAACAGGACCTAATGCCCGTTCTGTTCAAATCGAATTAAGCCCCTTTACATTGATTGGTGCTACTACACGATCGGGATTACTCACCGCACCCATGCGTGCGCGCTTTGGTATCAACAGCAGGTTGGAGTATTATTCTACAGAAATATTGGCGGGAATTGTAACTCGTAGTGCAGCCATCCTAAACATACCCATTGAAGATAAGGCCGCTATTGAAATTGCCAGTAGAAGTCGTGGTACGCCACGAATTGCCAATGCGCTATTGCGCCGTGTTCGGGATTTTGCGCAAATCAAAGGAAATGGAACGATAGATTCATCCA
>Ga0209654_1002533_pt1 | contig 12426 bp, 8 predicted proteins | sample SaaInl1SG_22_DNA_FD_184646 | JGI IMG/M metagenome (GOLD analysis project Ga0209654, IMG submission 184646) | Marine microbial communities from expanding oxygen minimum zones in the Saanich Inlet - ESP_161SG_22_DNA (SPAdes) (version 2) | ecosystem: Environmental > Aquatic > Marine > Intertidal... | reverse complement strand
CGTGTTGTGTTTACTAACGGTTGCTTTGATGTGCTACATAAAGGGCACCTTACACTACTTAAAAAAGCCCGTAGCCTAGGTGATAAGTTAGTTGTAGGACTTAACAGCGATGATAGTGTAAAACGCTTAAAAGGTCACGACAGACCGTTTAACAATGTAGACACAAGACGTGAACAATTACTCTTGATTCCTTACGTAGATGATGTTATAATGTTTGAACAAGATACTCCTTACGAGTTAATAAAAGAATTGCAGCCGGACTTAATTGTCAAAGGCGGAGATTATACTGTAGAAGAAATTGTAGGACATGACCTAGCACCTGTGTATATTGTTCCTACAGTAGAAGGCTACAGTACAACGAAAATTTTAGAGGTAAACAAATGAGAATATTAGTTACAGGACATACTGGATTTATTGGACAAAATCTAGTAAGATATTTTTTAGCAAAAGGCGAACAAGTAGATGGTTTTGACTTTGTACCTAATATCATTCCTGATGTAACAAGATACGACTGGGTAATTCACGCAGGTGCTATTTCGGACACTACAGAAACAGATGTAGATAAAGTGTGGGAACAAAATTTTGAGTTTACTAGTAGATTAATACAAGTATGTGATCAATTTGGCGTTAACTTACAAATTGCAAGTACTAGTGCAGTATATGGTCCAGGACTAGATGGATTTAGAGAAGATAGTAAATGCTTACCGCAAAGTCCGTATGCTTGGTCAAAGTTTTTAATTGATAAAAACATCAAAGACATCGGTTTCGATGATAATTTTACAATGACTTTACAGAGTTTTCGATACTTTAATGTATACGGGCCTGGCGAAGGACACAAAGGCGATCAAATGAGTCTAGTAAGCAAGTTTCAAAAACAAGCAGCACATGACGGTGTAATTAAGTTGTTTGAAAATTCTGACGCATTTGAACGTGACTGTATCTGTGTTCGAGACTTGTGTTTAATTCACGATTTAATGATGACTTCGGACGCTAGTGGTATTTTTAACGTTGGTACAGGTCGTGCAAGAAACTTAAAAGAAATTGCAGAAGTTATTGCAGAAAAATATGATGCAACTATTGAAGAAATTACTATGCCTGCACATTTGCAAGGGCAGTATCAGACATTTACACAAGCAGACTTAACAGAGCTTAAAAAGGTAATTAAACTTCCTGAGTTTACTACTATTGAGGATTATATTAATGATCCAACTCTTTGATAATGTATTGCCTTATCTACAATTAGAACATGCTTACACTCATGTTCGCGAAAAGACACCCTATCGTCTAGGCTGGACAGATCGTAGAGATTCAAAAGAGCTGTACATACATTCTAAACTAGAACTAGAAGATGTAAACGAATTAGGCATCTTACAAACAATCAAAGATACGCCGCAAATTGCTAAACACGTAAAACCTACATTGTTTGACTTTGCTGTAGTTAATCTAGATACTATTGGAAGTGTACACTACAGTCATACACATAAAGATAGTAATGTATTTTTGTTGTATCTTAATAATAACTGGAGACAAGAATGGGGCGGGGAAACACTATTCTTTGACAAAGATACGGGCGAAGACATAGAGTTTGCATGCACACCCAAAGGCAATAGAGCAGTATGGTTCGATGGGGAAATTCCTCACTCAATTAGAGCACCAGTAGTAAACGAATGGCGTTTTAGTATATCACTATTTTTTAGGAAAGAAACATGACAAGATTAGAAGGTAAAGTAGACAAAGGCTGGGGATACGAAGTTATCTGGGCAACTAATGACAAATACTGTGGTAAAATTATGGTATTTGAGAAAGTAGGTGCTAAGTTTAGCATGCATTTTCACAAAGAAAAAGACGAATCATGGTTTGTAAATAACGGACGTTTTTTGTTGCGCTGGATTGACACCGACGATGCTAGTTTACATGAACAAGAATTAAAATCTGGTGACACTTGGCGCAATACTCCCTTGATGCCACATCAACTGATATGTATGGAAGCAGGCAGCTCGATTACAGAAGTTAGTACTCCTGACAGTGTAGAAGACAATTTCCGCATTGTTAGAGGAGATAGTCAAAGTCCGCCGGAATCACAAAATTAAGTCACAAAAAAAGGAGCTTTAATAGCTCCTTTTTTATTGGTTGTATTAAGCCTGCGCTTCGCCCCATTTAATAATAATGTTCGCGTTTACTGCTTCACCTGATGTTTTATACACGTTAATTGCTAATACGTCTGGACCATTTGGGAATGTACCTCTACCACCTAGTGTAGTATTAGTCAATTCTTTCAACGAGTCCAAGTTTAGGTTAGCACGTTCGCCTGGTACCGCAATGAACGAGAACACTGTTTCGCCTGGTTGAGCAAACGGTGGTTGTCTAAACACAAAGTTAAAGCTGTCGCCACCGCTTACTGTACCTGTAGCTGCGTTGTTAAATGCAACACGATAGTAGTATGCAAACTCTCCAGGAACGTCTGGATCACCAAACAATTCAGGACCTGTTACACCAGATACAATAGTTCCAGCTGGAAAACTAATATCGCCTTGGTCAGTTGGTGGTGTAGATAGTTCTGTACCTGCTCTTGCACCACTTGCTTCCCAACTTGCTTGTGTAAAGTAAGCAAAGTTACGATTTTCTTCATCTCCGCCAAATGCAAACGTAATGTTTTCGTTATCTCTTAAGTTTTGTGTTGAGTTTTGACTAAATCTTACAAACACATATGAGCCTTGGTTAGTAATCTGTGTAATAGTAGTACCACCTGGGAATTTAGCATCATCTACTTCGTCGCCAACTTCTAAGTTCTTATCTAAGAAGGTTGGATAAAAGTAAGCAAAGTTTCTACGTCTGTTCGCCTGGAATGTATTCATCTGTGCATTAACTGTTACTCGACTTAGTACAGTTGCAGTTGAAGTACTTTCAGTATCACCCGAACTCCATACAACAGAACCACCTGATGCAACCTGTGCAAAACTTGGCTGTCCACCTTGTGCAACACCACTTAGACCCTGCCAACCAACGTCACTCGGATTAAGTGGATAGTTTTGCGGATTAAGAATACCTTCAACAACAATACCGCCTGGTATCTGTTCGCCCAAGTCGTTAAAGCCATCTGACGTAATTTCCATTTCGTTCATTAGTAGCTGCGCACGGTTTAGTAGTTCTCTATCACCTAAGTCACCTGTAATAGCGTTTGATACGCTTGGTGCTAGACGTAGCAAGAACGCTGTTTGTCTAGTAGTACTAATACTTAGGCCTGTTTCTGTGTATGAGAAAATGTATCCTCTATCGTCATCAAACATACCGTCTGTAATAAACGCAGAACCCCAGTGACTAATTAATGGCGTAATTGTATTACTTACTAGCACAACCCCTGTTTTACCTAAGTGTGTAGATGCGTCGCCTGCTGTGTATTGTCTTAAAGAACCAGCTTGGAAGTTTGTTAAACTTCCGCCTCTAGTACATCCGGTTAAATTATTGTTGACAAAGTCTACACCCGTAAACGTTATTAGCTCATTGTCAATATATACAGTACCACTATTTGGGAAGAATCTAGCATCATCTAACGGCACAGTAGTTTGTACATCTGTCATGTTTTCTCTTAGACGACCGTTAGCACCTTCATTGCTCACTTCATAACGTACTGGCAAGTTACCTGATCTCATAAACGCTTCTGTGTTTACGTTTGAGTTACGCATTCTGTGTGCAAACACAAAATTACCGTCTGCTCCACGTAGCATCCAGTCAATAAAACCAGCACCGTACCATGAGTATTGAATACCGATCATTTGCATATATGCAATATCTATATTATATCCGCTTGGTCCATTGCTGTCTAATGTGTCTAGGTTAAACTCATCTTGTTTAACTTTTTTATCTGTTACCAAACATACTTTAGCTGCAAGTGCAGTGTTAACGCCACGATAATCTGGAGTTACTGTCATACTAGTTTGGCTATCGATATGAGACACCATATGTGTCATACCTCTAATAACAATTCTATCACCTGCTTTAAGCTGATCACGGAAACGTGTGTTAGTACCAGCTATTAAATTACTATCTGGACTTACTTCTACGGTTCCTGCAATTTGCTTAGTTGATGTACGCTGTGCAACTTGAATGTTAACACCGTCATATTCCCAATAAATTCCGTTTTGATCATCAAAAATACCTGAACGTACTGTAGCACCATGCCATCCAACTACTGCTACTTGTGCAGCAAATCCAACTGTTGCTTCTGTGTTTCCTAAGCGGCGAGTTGTAAGTGCTTTAAATGTGCGTTCGTTAACAATTTGTGTAACTGTATAGTTACCGTTGTAACCAGGAGTTTCAATGCCTACAATACGTACTTTACCGCCAACTTGCATGCCGTGATCATTATCATCAAGTGTTACAGTAAGCGTTGATCCAATTGATGTACCATTAGATGTAATACTTGCAATGTCGTAACTTGGAGCAAATAGAGCACCAGTTGTGTACATAATACCTTTACCTGACTGGTAACGAATGTACTTTTTACTTTGACGAATTGCTTGCGCACCGTGTTGTGGTCCACCTGTACCTAGCTGTACACCACCGTCATACGGTCTGTGAATAAAGAAGCTGTCTGGTCTTAGATACAATGCACCAACAATATCATCGTTGCCTGTTGTTGTAATATTACCAGGTGCTCTTGCCTGATATCTTAGAGTATTTACAGTAGGAACACTAGTTGCAATAAACGATCCACTTGCAAGAGCGTGGTTGTTTGTGCCTCCATCGTCTGATTCAACATCAACGATAAACGTTGCACCAGGAACAATACCATGTGCATTTTGGAAACTAATTTCTAACGTAGCAAGTGCTTCGAACGGAACTTCTGTTGATGCTGTAATCGGTGCAGTAGTAAATTCACTCATTGTAATAGCGTTTACAAGTTCTAAAGCATCACCGCCAACTGCTGTACCTGCTACAGTTACACCATTAATTGCGCCACTGTTAGTACTTGTTACTGTAACAACAGCGTCATTAGCAGGCGTTACGCCGCCGATGTCTGTACCTAATACTGTAATTGTGTTACCTACATTGTAGTCACTGCCGCCTAAATTACTAACTTCAACTGTAATATAGTTATTGCCCGAACGTGTAATGTCAAATGTTGCACCAGTTCCACTGTTAGCTAAGTTAGAACCTGCTACACCTGTAAATGTATTAGCAAGCGCAGGGGCAGTACCGCTAGTACTTACTGTTCCAACCGAACCAGTACTATTGTCGCCAATTCCTGTAACTGTAATAGTAACATCATTAGCAGGCGTTGCACCGCCAATTTCAGTACCTTCTACTAAGAAAGTTTGTCCTACATGATAATCTGCACCAGCTGTATCAATAGTAGCAGTTAGCGTAGATCCGTCATTTTCAATATCAAATACAGCTCCAGTGCCGCCGAAAGCTGCACCATTTAGTCCAAAAAAGTCGCCAGCGTCTTCTGCAACTGGAATAGATGAAATATCTGGACCTTCTTCGCGGAATCCTAAAATGTTACCACTTATACCAATATCATTAATTCTCAGTACAAGATCATTAGTCGGAGATATGCCGCCGAGCTGTGTGCCAGAAATCGTAATTGTATCAGCAGTAGTATATCCTGTACCTTCGGCAATAATACGTGTTGAATAAGAAGTACCCGAAGCAGTTATTTCAAATTCAAAGCCTGTACCTGAGCCGCCGGTGAAGGTAATTTCTGATGATTGGTAAGTTCTGTCAACGCTTGGTGGAGCGCCTAAACTCCAATCAGTTGCATCAATTTCAACGCCTGTTACTGTGCCAGCAGCAGCTTCATCGTCTGTAGGACCATCAATTTCTGTTACTTTAATAATAAGGTCGTTGCCGCCTGCTGCTGCATTACCAGTTTGGCCTATGCCCGGAGCAACACTTGTTCCTGGAATTCGAATTCTATCGCCTACTGTCCATCCTGACGATGCATTCGGTGACCCTAGTGTAACAGTATCGTATTGTCCGCCTGCATATGTAACGTCGATAGTAGGTAAATTTGTGCCACCGCTATTGTTATATGTACTAACAACACTAGTATATGTAATAGCACCATCTAGTGCAGTACCTTCAACTGAAGCTGCTGTAACGCTGCCTACGCCATCTATTGTAGTTACTGTAATAGTAGCATCGTTTGCTGGAGTTGTACCCCCAATTAGGTCACCAGTTATAAGAATCTGATCACCTACTTGGTATCCTGATCCTCCTTGGGCAATAGCTTCTACTGTATATGTAGTACCTGTTTTGCTTAGGTTAAATTCTGCGTTAATACCTGCCGCAGTGTTTACAGTTCCGCTAACACCTGTGTAAGTTTCTTGTGCCTGCGTTAGGGTAACTGTAAATTCGCCACTCATAGTAACTGTACTACCAGTAATATCTGTTACGAAAATAGCGTCTCCGTCACCGTTGTCTGCTGCAAGTCCTACAACAATACCTGTTGCATCAGAAACATCAAATTGTGTCTGTCCTGGATTAATATCAGCAGTAGTAATCGGAATTAAAGCCTCACCGTCTGGTGTACTTGATATAGCTGTAACTTGTGATCCAGTTGGAATGTCGTCGTAAACAATCGGAGCACCAATTTCTGGAATGTCTCCAGTAAATGCTAGTCTGTTTTCACCTGTTTGTACACCTAACTGCATAGTCATTACACCAGCTGTACCGTTTGATGCTACAGTAAATTCAGGATCGCCTACGTTTGCGCCTGTATAGAATGCACCTCTACGCAACTGAGTATATGTTGTTGCTAGTACGTCTCCGTCGTTGGCTCCTACTTTTGCTTTTGCATAATATGTAAATACGTTATTTTCAGGTGTAGTAATTACAACAAACGAACCTTCTGCTCGACTAGCACCTAATACACTTTGTTCTAGTGCTTTGATTGTAATTGGAGTACCAGGTGTAAATCCATGAGCGCCTTGTGTTGTAACAGTAATTAAGCTTGCGCCGACGCCTTCTGTGCCTATGGATGCATCAGTTACAACTGATCGTACTTCTGTTTCTGATCCCGGAACTTCGTAAATACTTGGGTATCCACGTTGCATACCAATAGCACTCCACTTAGTAGGCTGTAGACCGTACTCAAAGTCAGCGTCAAGCATTGATAGTGGCGGAGCAACACGCATACGTTCAATAGCATCTGTACCAAATGCATATGGACGGGTTACTGTTACGCTTTCGCCGTTTTCTGTTTTTTCTACAAATATTTGTAAATCATCGTCAGAACTATGAGAACTAGTATTGTATACTAGGTTTAGTGTTACAAGTGCATCTTTGGTTTGTAAAAACTTAGGAAAATCTAAATCTGCATCTCTGTTAGCATCAGTAAAGTCATATTTTACAAGATAACCGCTACTGTCTCTTGGAGTATCGTCTGTGGTTTGTACTAGTGTTGCACCACGTTTAGGATCACCAAAGTTATAGATAATTTCGTTTTTAGTAGTGTTAGTCATTAACAACACATCACTTAAATCGTAGTTACCTACAAATTTAACATGACCTAACCCTTTACGTTCAAAAGCTGGTAATGCACTTGTGCCGCTTTCGATTACATCACGTACTAGATTAGCAAGTACTTGTATTCTACCCGGAGCATTGCCTTCTGCTGTTTTGCTTGTGTCAATTACTTGTGCAACTTGTGTTTGATTAGGTGTAGATTGTGGTGTATTAGTTAATACATTGTTAGTAATCAAGTCGCGTGTAAATTCTTTAGCACGAACTTCTGGAGTTCTATATCCGTCAACTTGTGCTACATCGTATTCCCAGTATGTATTAGCAATACGAGTAGTTTCTTCGTTGCCGCCATAACGCAAATCGTGTTGATAAGCAGTAAGATTGAATTGTGTATCTCTTTCACACTTAGCACTATCGTAATTATATGCTGCTGGAGGAGTAACCGCTGAAATAATTGTATCTGCTTGTCCGCCAATTTCACTAAATGCATTTTGTATGCTAGCAGTTGCCCAAGTAACAGCCGGCGCTGTTCTAGTAACGCTGTCTAATGCGTCTGCTACTCCTAATTCAACAACATCTTCTACTAGTTCTAGTAGTGCAATAATTTCAGTACCTTCTGTAGCCGATGCAGTATTGCCAGCTGTAACCTGTGTTTCGCTATTACCTGCACTAGGAGTAACAGCAACACCTTGGACAATGTCAGAGATGAATGTTTGTAAATGATTATAGGCTGCTACAGTTTGATCTCTATGTTCATCTGTAATACCTGTTGCGGCTGTAGCTGAGTAATAGTCAAAGAATCTAGCACTGTCATAACTTGCACTATTGCCACCGTACAGAATATCATAAGCTGCTGCTTCAATAGCGTATTGCACGTCTCGAGAACATTTTGCAACATCGTGATTATGATCAGGATATGTAACGTCAACCCATGCATTAACTTCTGCTTTAATAAATTCTAAATTTTCAATTAACTTTTCATTTGCAGCAATGTTTGCAGCGTTTGCACTTGTTGGATTAGTAAAAGTAATGATATCGGCACTAACCGGACCGTTTGTAGCAATGTCAACTACTTCGTCAAACGCAGCTTCGAGTCTTGCAACCGCAGTATCGTCTTGACTAACACTAGCTAGTGTAAGAATACGTGCTTCTGCATTTCGAATTGTTTCAATAACTGTTGGTGAAATTTCTTGCGAATTTGATTCTGCACGACCTTGGAATACTGCATTATAGTTTGTTCCTAATGCCATGTCGTAGCGTACACCGTCAACAACATAACCTAGGTCGCGAATACACTTTGCTCTATTAAACAAAAAGTCTGGATTACCAGCTGCAACTTGTGCGCCAATCCATGCTGCTACTTCTTTTTTAATAAAATCAAAGTTTTGCTCTATTAAACTGTAAGCATTTGGATATAGATTGTCATCTAATCCTAGTCCAGGATAAAATACGTAATTTTTAATACTCTTTTTTGCCATTCTCTATTATACTCCAAGTGCTACTGAAAAAGCTATCGACGTAGAATCTACATACTCTTTATTAGTTATGTCTGTTGCATTTACTGGTGTAACAGACAGAGCCAGTGTTCCGTCAATTGTAAGGTTGCCGTTAATTGTTGCGCCGTCTGCATTTAATACTGCTGCTGTACTATCAGGAGCACTTACTAAATCAACGCTATAAAATCTTGCTTGGCCAGGTGTCTGCAAACCAATATTTACATTTTCTATACTGCCGGTAGTATCATTACTAATACTGATAGCACCATTTTCAATTGTTAAAACATTTGTTAATACATCATCTAGACTGTTGTTTACTCGTAAAGGTCCATTTACGGTTAAACTTGTAATATTTTCAAAAGGATTAGTTGGATCAGGACCGCCATCTCCTGGATCTACTGGTTCGTCAGGGTCTGCACCAACAAAAGGTACTCCGTTTAACAAAATTTGGTTAACGTCAAGTACTCGTGTAGTTATTCTTCCGTTAGTCCCTACTTCAAAGTTTGGACTTTCGAATCCGTATTGTGATGTTAACTTCTTAGGCGTAATTGCCATATCTTAATCCTTATAATGCTGCAATATCTTTAATAGTAATTGTACCACGCATTGACGAGTGTACTGTACATTGATATGCATAATTCCCGCTAACGTTAGCCGGAATTTTCCAATAAAGTGTTCCGCTTGTTTGACCTTGTGCAGAAGAACCTGTAGTTACAGTGCCGTTGTTTGACACATGTACTAGTCCTTGATTGTACTGTAATCCTCCAGATGTTTCAATCTGGAAAGGATGGCTCGATAGTCCTGGATCGTTCAAGTTAAATGCAATTGTTGTTCCACTAATAGCATAAATTGTTGGATCTTGCGTAGTTCCATACTGGTCAAATAAGTAACCACTTGAACCTGCTGCTGTAACTTCTAGTGTAGTAATCGCAGGAAGTGCAGTTTGATCAAGTGTAATGGGTGCATCAACCCATTGTGCGCCGTTCCATACTAGCATTGCTCCGTCTACAGGTGATGTAATATCAGTGTCGGCTAAACTTGCAAAGGTTGGTGCAGAACCACTATAATCAATAGTTACAGTATCGCCAGTAACAGTAGTAGTAATATTTGTGCCACCGGAAATAGTAAGTGTATCAGTTGTACTATCTGCTTCAGCAATGCCGCTGTCGCCTTGTACTAAGCTAAATGCATTTTGGTTAGCTTCGCCTGAATTAGGGTCACCTACATAATTAAATGTAACAGTATCGCCAACCACTTGTGTTTCAATGTTTGTGCCGCCTGCTAGTGTTAGTACGTCTGTAGTTGAGTTTGCAGTAGTAGTGCCGCTGTCGCCGTCGACTTGAACGAAAACATTCTGTGTAGACCCTGCTTCGATAGTCGAAAAAGTAAATGCGCCAGCGCCGTCGGTAGTTAGCACTTGGCCAAATGAGCCGTCTGAAATACTTAAATCAGTTAGTACACTAGGAACAATAGGTTTATTACTAAAGTTGTTCCAGTTTAGATAGTATGAACCGTCTTGTCCATCTAATGTATCTGCATCTAATCCAGTACCGCCTGATGTTACATCGATTGCTGGTGACCACTTATTGCCATCATACTTGAGTACAGCACCAGTAAATGGCGTAACTGATTCTGTATCAACGTCTGTAATATCATTTAGTGTGCCGCCATATGCAATTGCTTTTAGCGGATCTGTATAGTTTGGAATTGCTCCTGCACTAGTATCTAATAACATTGATCTCCATGCATTACTGTGTGCTACAAAGACTCCGCCGCTCTCGTGTACATGTAAAATAGTACCGTGGTAATCTGCAGGGTTAATTGCATCGCGTTCTGCATTACTAGGACAAAGTAAACTTACTTTGTTAATCTTTCCAGATACTGGCGGAATATCAAGTTCTAGATTATTATTAACTAGTCCCTTAACTTCGCTGCCGTTTCCGACTGCATCATACAGTTCGTTTGCATTTGAATTTAATTTAGTACCCGCGGCACGTAAATTATCACCATCTCCTGCATCAGGTGCTGAACCTATATTAATTAAACTTTTTGCCATTTTTATGTTGTCCTATCAAATGTAATTGTACTATTATCAAATGTTCTTGATGCACTGTCAAACGTATTTATGCCAGCATCGTCTGCTGTACTTACATCGGCTACTAGTGCAGGCGCAGTTGGTGGATGAATTGCTTCTGCATATGTTGCATGGAAGACTAATTTCGCTCCTTGCCAAATTCTTTCTTTTGGGCTTACTAACACTTTTAAAAATGTATCATCAACTGTAATGCTTACATCAATTATCTCATTTGCAATACTTGCGCGACCATAAAGATTAAACGAGGCCTGATCAGGTCGAGCAATAACACTCAACTGCATTGTTTCTTTTTCGTTAGAATCAAATTCTACTGTGATTTGATAATGTGCGCTAGAAAAATCACCGACGTGCCAACTGTCCATTATAGTATTGTTGTATACACCTACCCAGCGCCCTCTATAAGAAAAGCTATTTCGATCAGGTAAACTGATCGTGTTGTTTGTGCCTTTCTTAAACAGATTGTGTACCGTTTTATTCATTATGGAGCTCCTTACAGTATTTATCCAGTAAGGTCAGTTAATGCTTCTGCGAATTCTAATAAGTTATTATACACTTCGGTTTGCTTCTTAAGATCTTTATTAGCAAAGGTGCCGAGCTTCTTTTCAGTTTCAGTGCCGTGGCCTGTGCGAACTAATACCGGTCTCGCTTTGGCTTTTGTAGCTGCTTTAAGATCTGTAATCTTGTCACCTACATATACACCGTTTGTCCATTTAACGCCAACTTCGGCGGCAGCACGTTTAAACATTCCAATATTAGGTTTAGCATAAATGTCTTCTTTTAAATTAGTAGTTGCGTAATAAAGGCCATTAATACTAGGACACCCTGCTTGTCCTAATAGCTGCATCATATAATTGTGTACAATGTCAACGTCTGCAGGATCCATAATTCCTTTGTGTATTCCTGCTTGATTAGTAAGGATTACAACATCGTAACCTTTATTGCGTATCATACGAATAGCTTCTAAACTGCCTGGTATTGGCTCAAAATCTTCTGGCTTTGTTACATAAGTTCCTAGATCTACATTAATAACGCCGTCTCTATCTAAACCAATTACTGGCGGGGTACTAGTCATCGCTCCATCCTATCTTATCTGTATTCATGTCTGTCCAACCCAACAAAGCTAAAACTGTTGGTGACACTTGTTCTATGCGTGTTTGGAACAGTTCTGCTAGTTCTATAGCAGTACTGTTTAATTGAGTTTCGCCTAATAAAGGCAGTATATGTTCTTCAAGGTAAGTTGCATATTCAAATGGCAAAGGATGTAATTCAGGTCGTATCTCATCAATAGTATCTCTTGGGTTTGCAACTGTCATTGGACGAGTTTTTGAGTATGCTTCGAAATGTTCGTCAGTTAATCCATTCCATTCC
>Ga0209654_1002529_pt1 | contig 12434 bp, 14 predicted proteins | sample SaaInl1SG_22_DNA_FD_184646 | JGI IMG/M metagenome (GOLD analysis project Ga0209654, IMG submission 184646) | Marine microbial communities from expanding oxygen minimum zones in the Saanich Inlet - ESP_161SG_22_DNA (SPAdes) (version 2) | ecosystem: Environmental > Aquatic > Marine > Intertidal... | reverse complement strand
CGGAACGGGGGTGATGTCGTATGTTCGAGGCTTTGAACGCACATAATCCACTGTGGGTTCGACCTGATCGGGCAGCCAACTGACGGAAATCTGACTGAAACCGTCATCCCAACGACTGGTGCCGTTGAGCAGTTGCGTGCCGTCTCGCATGTCGAGGATTTCGAGTTCCGATTGGAAGGTGTTAAACCATGCCCCTGCACCACGTGAGGCAACAGACACGTTCACTGAGCGTACTGGATCCGAATCCAATAAGCGCATCTCGACGTCAGCGAGCGTGACCGGACCCCAATCCACTTCATAGCGCAGTGGCTGACCATCAAACGCTTGGGCGAGGTTTGCAAGTGACAACGCGCAGAGCGCAAAAATTCGATTCATGCCTGACCCCTCAGTATTTTTGAGATGCATCGAACCGGCTTTGCCATACGTCCGATCGCTCCAGGTCATACATGGGTTGACCTGGCTCGTCATACAACCGCGCCAAACCAAGCGCCGCATAATTCACTCCGCGCCGCCAAGCCTCTATGTACAACAGCTCAGCCTGTTGCCGATTCGTCTGCGGCAATCCATTCCCGGTGTGATGCGTCACTGCAAGTGCAAACCAGGCCGCTGGGTAAGCGAGGTCACGCGCGCGTTCAAACGCCTCCACCATCTCGGAGCCTCGATCCGCCTTCAGAAAGCCGCGCCCCAACTGCAACCAGTAGCGTCCATTGTTGGGATCAGATGCGACTGCTGCAGTACAGGCGTCAATCACCGTCTCTGGTTGGATTCCAGCATAGTCGACAGGAGTGCCTTGATGGGTTGGGTCAGCAGCCATAGCCGCCAAGCGATCACACAGCGGACCGTCAGCAGGAGCCATTGGCGCAAACGCCAATAGCGGAAGGCTCAGGCTACAGCGGAGGGAGCGAACCCAATTGGCTCTTGCAGTAAACCAATGGCGCCGTCTCCGGATCAGCCAGTTCCACATGTTGTACTTCGCCCAGCAAAATCCCATGGTCACCTCCGTCGTACAGAGCATGGTGCCGGCACTCCAAATAGGCAAGGCATCCGGGGATCTTCGGCGCACCATTTGGGCCTGTCGCAAGTTCCAAACCTTGGGTTTTCTCGATACCGGATTTCGCAAATTGCCACGCAAGTGCGGCCTGCTCACCAGAAAGAATATGGATACTGAAATAGGCAGCCGTTGTCAGCACGCTGTAGCACTCGGCGTCTTTTGCCGGGCACATCAACACCAACAGCGGATCCAGCGATACAGAGGTGAAGGCACTGGCAGTCATCCCGATCACCCGTCCCTCGTGATCGTGGGCCGCGGTGATGGTCACTCCAGTCGGAAAACTGCCCATCGCCTGTTTAAAATCAGCAACTGAAACCGTCATCCGCCTGCCTTTTTTACCTGGAATCCGCTGGATTCTAAAAATGCCATGATCTTCGCCACATGATCCCCTTGAATCACGATTTGCCCATCTTTTACGGAACCGCCAGTGCCAATTCGTTTTTTGATCGATTGACCCAAGGCTTTCAGTTCGGCCTCACCCCCTGGCACATCCCAAACCACAGTCGCTTCCTTGCCACCACGGCCCTTCGTTTCCCGACGCACACGCACTACCGAATCCGACGGATTCGCCGAATACGCAGGTGAGTCAGATCGGATACGACCCGACTCGGTGGAATACACGAGCCGAGTCTCTTTGGGCATTTACAGTTCTTCGAGTCTGGATTCAATGTCCGGTCGCGCCATAGCCCGAATCAGATCTTGAATCGTCACACAGCCAACGACTGCACCGTCGGCATCGACCACGCGCGCTTGTGAAGAAGGTGACTCAGTCACTAGCTGCGCGGCGTCTTCAACCAGCATGTCTCCGGACAATTCCGGACCCGCTTGGTCATTCGGGGTCGACATGATCGTTTTCAACTTAATCACGCGTCCGCGGTTGATGTCTTTGGTGAAGTCAGCGATGTAATCGTCTTTTGGCTTCAACACGATGCGCTCAGGTGTTCCCTGCTGCACCACTTTTCCGTCGCGCAATATCGCAATCTGATCCCCGATGCGCAAGGCCTCTTCGAGATCATGGGTGATAAACACGATTGTTTTATGCAATTCCTGCTGCAAATCGAGCAAGATATTTTGCATATCGGTCCGAATCAGTGGATCCAGCGCACTGAATGCCTCGTCCATCAACAGAATGTCCGCATCAGTGGCCAATGCACGCGCCAACCCAACGCGTTGCTGCATACCTCCCGAGAGTTGCGCCGGATAGTTTTCCTCATAGCCACTCAAGCCAACCCGCTCAATCCAATGACGAGCGCGTTTATTGGAGTCTTTTTCACTGATCCCCTGAATTTCAAGCCCGTATTGAGTGTTTTCCAACACGGTCCGGTGTGGGAGCAATGCAAACTTCTGGAAAACCATAGAGGCCCGATTGCGGCGAAAGTTCTTCAATGCATCCGGCCCCATGTCCATGACATTTTCACCATCAACAAGAATCTCACCGGCGGTCGGTTCGATCAGTCGGTTGATGTGGCGGATCAATGTGGATTTGCCGGATCCAGACAAACCCATCACCACCTGAATCCCTTTTTCTGGGATCTTCATGTTGATGTCATGGAGTCCAAGCACATGGTTGAACTCATCGTTCAGCTGATCCTTGGAAATCCCCTCGCGGACTTTTTCCATCATCAGGCCAGGCGTCTCACCAAAAATTTTATAGAGATGACGAATTTCAATCTTCGTTTCGAAATCACTCATTGTGGCCACCTCGATAACTTTGCAGGCGCTTACCATATGATTGGCTGATGCGATCGAAAATGATCGCCAAGGCCACAATAGCGAGGCCATTGAGTAATCCCATCGCCAGATACTGGTTAGAAATCGCTTTAAGAACTGGCTGTCCAAGACCTGTCACGCCAATCATTGACGCAATCACAACCATTGCCAATGACATCATGATGGTTTGGTTTACGCCGGCGAAAATATTAGGTAGCGCCAAAGGAACTTGAACCTGCCACAGCTTTTGCCATGCACTCGCGCCGAATGCATCCGCAGCCTCCAGGACCTCTTTATCAACCAAACGGATGCCGAGATTGGTCAGACGAATCATCGGAGGTAGGGCGTAGATCACGACCGAAATCAGACCCGGCACCTTGCCGATGCCCAGCATCATTACGACAGGAATCAAATACACAAAGCTCGGAATAGTCTGCATCACATCCAAGATCGGTGTGACAACCGCTTGAGCGCGGTCAGAGCGTGACATCAAAATACCAATCGGGAGCCCTAAGCCAATACACACCATAGTGGAGACCATGATGATACTGACTGTACTCATGGTGTCTTCCCACATGCCAAGGAAGCCGATTAAAAAGAAACTGATCGCTGTGCCGATCACAATTTTTACACTGCGACTGGCGAGCCATCCAAGCACACAAACCAAGGCAATAAACACCGGCCAAGGCATCGCCAACAGCAATTTTTCTAAACCAATCAGGAACTGCAATAAGGGGTCAAAAAAACCCTCAATGCTTTCGCCATAAGTACGCGTGAAGTTTTTAAAGCCTTCGTCAATCCCTTTACGAAGATCCCGGAGGTCCCCTCGACCCAGCTCGGGGAACTCAACCAACCAATTCATATTCGCCTCTATTTTTAACTAGAAAAGCCGGCGCTCCGTGCGCCGGCTACTTCAGAATACGCCGGTTCAAGTTACAGAGCGTTTTTAATGCGCTCAGCTGCATCTGAACTCACCCACTGAGTCCAAGTCGCCTCTTCGTTCATCAAAAACTCGATCGCCGCATCTTCACCTGTGGCTTGGTTGGCATCCATGTACTTCAGATACTTGCCAAGCTGTGGAACGGTCAATGAACGCGCCTTAACGTATCCAGCCGCCATCGGCTGCTCTGTCAAGAACGATCCTTGCGCCAGACTGACCACTTCGGACGTGGTCCAGCGTGTCCGTTGCGGATTTGCGCAATCTTCCACTGGCAACACGATGCAGTTATCCCAATTGTTTGCGTCATAGCCTGCATCAAAATCAAGCGGTTGCAATTCGTACTTGCCGATCATTGTTGTAGGTGCCCAGTAGTAGCCAAACCACGCTTCCCCGCGCTCGCCGGCCTTGGCAATCGAACCGTCTAATCCAGCCCCAGATCCTGGCTGCACCATCTTCCACCCTTTCGCTTCTAGATCGAAAGCGCGGAACAGGTTGGCATTAGACAGCTCACAGCCCCAGCCTGCTGGACAGGTATGGAATCCGCCTTTGGACGGATCTTCAGGGTGTGGGAACAAATCAGGCCGCGCTAAGACGTCTTCGACTGTCTTGAATCCATGCTCTTGCATTGTTTTGGGATCAATCCACCAACCTTCACCCGCTCCATCGATCGGCTTTTTGTTCAGACGAATCAATCGCCCTTCCGCTTCAGCCGCATCAATCAATGTTTTGCTGGCGTTTGCCCAGACTTCAGAAGCAAAAGTTGGCGTACCTTTCTCATTCATCGAAGTGATCTGTGGCACCGTCCCGGCCGTCAGATACTCGACTTCGCAGCCATATCCTTCCTCGAGAATCATGCCATCAAGGCGCGCAAGAAACTCACCACTGGCCCAATTCATCTCACCGATGACTACTTTGCCGCAATCTGCAGCGAGCGCCTGACCCGATGAAACCAGGGCACCTGTGACCAGTGCCGCGTGCAATAACTTTTTCATGCCATCTCCATTCTTTGTCTCGATTTCCGATTATTTCGTTTTGCTACGAAACGTTTTAGTAGTCTACATAACTTATTGCACTATCTCAAATTGTAGCAAAATCAATATTTTAAATATCTAAAGGCGATTAGAGCCTCTGATATGATGGAAAAAACACTTCGTTGACAAACATTCAGTGGTGGAAAAAACAGACTAAGTCTTGGACACTACCCCACAATACGAGCCATGGATGAAAGACAGGTGACAAGGTGCAAGCACAGAATCTAGAAACCGAAGTTTTAGTTGCCTTGCGTCGGATTGTTCAGGCCATTGACCAACACTCAAGTCGGTTGGGAAAAGAGTTCGGACTGACAACTCCGCAGTTGCTGGTACTGCAAACGGTCGCCGCAACGCAGGAACAACCGATCCGGGCCATCAGCGCTGAAGTCAATCTGTCCCAAGCAACAGTGACGTCCATCGTCGATCGCCTCGAGCGACGCGGACTCCTGCGCAGAGAACGCTCGGACATTGACCGTAGAAAAGTGTTTTTGGTAATCACCGATGCGGGCAAAGACATTCTGAAACATGCACCAAAACCGTTGCAGGAGAATTTTTTGCTACGCTTCGAACGCTTACGCGATTGGGAACAGCATCAGGTCGTCGCAGTACTCAAACAAGTTGCAGAAATGATGGGGGCGCGGCATATCGATGCCGCACCACTGCTCGATACCGGCGACGTCACCCGCGGCCACCCGATGCCAAAAACTCAGCTTGATTCGGAGCCAGCTGACCCAGTTGGTAGTCAATAAACGCCTTTTTCAGCTCACCTTCTGTGCTGAGAACAAACGGGCCATGGCGCGCAATCGGCTCGCGCAGAGGTGGCGCTGAGATCAACAGACCGCGCCCTGACGCTGCCGACAGGCGGACTGCGCCTTCGCCGCTCAAGACTGCTAAATCGCCATCACCCAAACTGACGCCATCGATTTCCAGTCCACCATCGAAACAAAACAAAATGGCAGTGTGACTGTCATCGAGCGGGATCTCGCTGGATGCGCCCCCGTTCAGCGCCACATCCAACATCAATACAGGAGTTAAGGTTTCAGCGGGACCACGACGGCCTGCATATTCACCGGCTACAAGACGGTACGCCGCGCCGCCATCTTGCCATTCAGTGATCCGCTCGGCCTGGATGTCCTGATACGCAGGCTCGGCCATTTGCAAGCGCTGCGGAAGGTTCAACCAGATCTGGAACCCCCACAAGCTGCCATCGGTTTGTTCTGGCATTTCTGAATGCAAAATGCCCCGCCCGGCGGTCATCCATTGCACGGCACCATCAGCGAGGATCCCTGAGTTGCCGTTGGAATCGCGGTGTCGCATTTTACCTTTCAACATGTAGGTGATGGTTTCAAATCCCCGATGCGGGTGAGGCGGAAATCCAGCGACGTAACCAGAGGGGTCATCGTTTCGAAAGTCATCAAACAGTAAAAACGGGTCGATGTAATCTGCGCCAGCGAGACCGACGACGCGGCGGATGTCGACTCCAGCGCCGTCAGTGACGTGTTGACCGTTAATGATGCGAGAGATTGTGCGCATGACTCTTTCCTTTTGTTCACATGGCATTACTGTAGTGGTCTGTTTGCAAAATCACAGCGCCAAAACTGGAATGAATCCAATCCAAATTGGCACGAATACGAGGATCAACCATGCCACATGTTTTATTTGTCGACCCCAACGAAGCCGAGATCGAAGCCCCGTTCACTGCCGGTGACACCCTGTTACATGCCGCCCAGCATGCCGGTGTTGACGGCATCCTCGCAGAATGTGGCGGCGGTTGCTCCTGTGCAACCTGTCACGTCATTCTGAACCCATCTTGGGATGGTCAGATCGAGTCTCCAAGCGCCCAAGAAACGGACATGCTGACCTTCGCCATTGAACCCACTCCACACAGCCGCCTCGCCTGCCAAGTGATTCTTCGCGATGCCCACGATGGATTGCGGGTGCAAGTCGCAAAGCGTCAGTACTAACCGATGCAACTTGCGATCATTGGTGCAGGTCAAGCCGCATGCACACTCATCGCGGAACTCGTTCGCGGTAATTTCGAGGGTCACATCACAGTATTTAATGGCGAGGGCATTACGCCTTACCAGCGGCCACCACTGTCGAAAACACCCATAGAAAACTCCTTATCGCCTGAACGGAATCAACTGTTGCCACCACAGGTACTGACTGATCCGCGCATCACTTGGATCAATATGCCGGTGGATACCTTAGACCCCGACACGGGAGAGGTTACGGCCGGCAACACAACACAAGACTTCGACCACCTGGTCATAGCCACTGGAACGCGCGCTATCCGGCCATCGATTCCCGGACTCGCTGACGAAGACCTGCAGGTGATGCGAACCTGGACAGATCGCCTCAAGCTGGCTGCGGCGACTCACAACGCGCGCCACGTCAGCCTAATCGGCGCCGGATTCATGGCGTTTGAGCTGGCTGCCAGTCTCTGCCATCCTGATCGTGAGATCCGCATTCTGGCGCGTGGGCCACGCGCACTGCCGCAAACCAGTGCAGAAACTGCGTCTTGGCTGATCAAACACAGTGCCGCCTCAGTCTTAACTCACTGTTCAGTTGTGGGCTTCGAAGCCAGCACGCAAACACTTCAAACCAATCAGGGTTCGATTCCGACTGACTGCATCATTGCCACAGTGGGCAGTACACCCAATGTGGAACTACTCACACCACACGGCCTGGCCGATGCAGACGGCATCACCGTGGATGCTTTGATGCAGACACCACACCCTAGGGTCTCTGCCATTGGCGAGGTGTGCCGCCACCACCATCCGAGCCTCGACCGGACGGTGCGAATTGAATCGATCAGCGAGGCGAATGACACCGCAACCGTATTGGCCAAACGGCTCCTCGGGCAGCCCATGGCATTTCACGCAGTGCCGTGGTTTTGGTCAGATCAAGGAACACAAAAACTGCAAATTGCCGGGCTCGCCAATCGCGACGATGAAGCTGAAATACTGACCGCTGATGACACCCGCCAGGTGGTGCTTCGCCACCAAGATGGCCACATCACCGCAGTCGAAGCGGTCAATGCCGCAACTGAATTTATGGCCGCACGACGACTTTTCGAGCGCGGCGACATCCGCCTGCAGGCAGTGCGAAAAGTGGGCTCAGTGATGGCGGTACTTCAATCGTCCAGATCCTGAAGCGCCGGTGGCATCTGTTTGCTGGAGCTGACGCCCAAGGTGCGTAATTGTTCGGCCCTGCGAATCAAATTGCCACGACCACTTGAGAGCCTTTGGGTGGCTTTTTCAAAGGCATCTTGACTGCGTCCGATTCGCTCACCGACTTCCTGGAAACTTTCAGCGAACAATACAAATTGGTCGTACAACTTCCCACCCAACTCAGCGATTTGCCGCGTGTTGGCGTTTTGGTTTTCGATCCGCCATACGTGCTCCACAGTCCGTAACAGGGCCAGTAAAGTGGAAGGCGAGGCAATCACCACACCCTGTGAAAGCGCGTCGGTAAAGAGGCTCGGTTGCACCTCAAAGGCAGCGGAAAATGCCGGTTCAACGGGCACAAACATGATGACAAAATCCACTGTCGAGATACCTGGAAGACCGGCATAGTTTTTACCCGATAGCCCACGGATGTGCGCTTTCATGGAATTAGCATGCGCCTTCAATGCCGCCTGCCGCGACAGTTCATCGACCGCAGCCATTGCTTGTTCGTAGTCCTTTAGTGACAGCTTGGCATCCACAATCAGACACTTCTTCTCGGGCAAGGACACCACCACGTCCGGCTGCAAGCGGCTGCCGTCCTCACCAGTGAAGCTTTGCTGACGAGTAAATTCATGACCCTCTCGAAGCCCTGAAGCCGATAGGACCTGATCCAACACCAGCTCGCCCCAATTGCCGGCCGCTTTGTTGTCACCCTTCAGGGCACGTGTCAGATTGATCGCGTCCTCTGACATTTTTTGATTCAGCGCTTTTAAGGACGAAATCTCGGCACGCAGTGACACACGATCTCGGGTTTCGTGTTCATACACCTCATTGATGCGTTTTTTGAAGGCATCGAGCTCAGTGGCTAAAGGCTTGAGTATCTGCCCCAAGGATTCATTGTGCTGCACTTGCAAGTCTCGGGCGCGCTCACTGAACAGCCGTTGCGACAGTGCTTCAAATTCTGCCTTCATGAGCTCGCGCTTGTGCTCAAAATCGCTCTCAGCTTGGGTTTTCGCTTCCAGCTCCACCACCACGCCCTTGAGACCGAGCCAAGCATGCGCAAAATAGGCTGCCAAAGCGAAGCCCAAAATCGCCAACATCGCCAACACCCAGGTGATTTCCATGTCTCAACTCCTCTCTGCCTTGGGTATCATGACAGGCTAAGACCTACCAAACCACCGGAGCGGATATGACCGAACACACCGACACGCTGTTTCAGACACCCTGGCAAGGAGTCGGTGATTTCCGCTTCGATGAGCGCGTGGCTGCAGTTTTTCCTGACATGATTCGCCGAAGTGTTCCTGGATATGGGCATGTCATTGGCTTGACTGGTTTGATCGCCAAACGCTACGCCAAACCACATACAGTACTTTACGATCTCGGCTGTTCACTCGGAGCCAGCACACTGGCCATGGCGACCCAAGTCACCGAACCGGGTTGTCAGATCATCGCAATCGACAACTCAGAGGCCATGCTCAAGCGCGCGGCGGAGTTAGCCACCGATCGCGCCATCGCGCCGATTCCCATCACGTGGATTGCCGCTGATATTTGCGCATTCGAATTCTCGCCATGTTCTGTGGTCAGCCTTAATTTCACTCTGCAGTTTATTGCACCAGAGCAACGACTGAGCCTGCTCAGTCGTATTCATGAAGCCATGGTGCCTGGAGGCGTGCTGATTCTGGCCGAAAAAGTCACCGTACCGGAACCAGCGCAAACGCATCTCAACGCACTGCATCTCGACTTCAAACGGGCTAATGGCTACTCGGAGTTGGAAATTGCTGGGAAACGGCAAGCGATTGAGCAGGTCTTGATTCCTGAGTCACCCGAAACACATACCGAACGATTGCAGCAGGCAGGATTCAACGCAGTGTCGGAATTCTTTCATTGCTTAAATTTCAGAGCTTGGATGGCAGTGGCATGACATCCATTGAGAGCGCCTGGACCAGCACCGAGATTGCCTGGCTAAGTGCGCTGGTTGCGCGTCATCAACCACTCATTGATGCGCGGCTCAAGCACGGTGATCTCCCGCGATGGACTGCCGCACTCGAGGCCTTACCGACTATTTATGGCGCGGCGCAACTGGGCCAGGAAGTAGGACTTGAGACAGTGCCAAGCGATACCATTGACGCGCTCACAGCCGCTCTTCGGGGGCTGATGCCGTGGCGCAAGGGACCGTTTCGCTTTGGGCCCGTGTTAGTCGATACCGAATGGCGGTCTGACCTGAAATGGGAACGCATTCAGCCGGCACTGGCACTCGATGGGCACCGTGTTTTAGATGTTGGTTCAGGCTCTGGATACCACCTGTGGCGGATGCTGGAAGCAGGTGCGTCTGAGGTGCTCGGAATCGATCCAAGCGTACTGTTTCACTGCCAGTTCGCGGCGGTCAAAGAATTATTGCGAGACAACAGAGCTGCGAGCTTACCGCTTACTCTGGAGCAGTTTGACCCCGGACTGTTGCGCTTTGATACGGTGTTTTCCATGGGTGTCTTATATCACCGCAAAGATCCAATCGTGCACCTTGATAAGTTGAAGTCGATGTTGGCACCTGAGGGACAACTGTTACTGGAGACCCTGGTTGTCGAGGGCGACAGCAACACGTGTCTGGTGCCACCGGATCGCTATGCACGGATGAACAATGTCTGGTTCTTACCTTCTGTCGCCCACCTGACCCGTTGGTTGATGCGCGTTGGATTCACCTCGGTTGAGGTGGTGGATGTGTCGACTACCACCACGAGCGAGCAGCGGCAAACTGAGTGGATGCAATTTGAATCCTTTGAATTCGCAATCGATCCGGCCAATCCGAGCCAGACCGTGGAAGGTCTCCCACGCCCGCAACGGGCCGCTCTGCTGGCCCGAACAGTCTAGTTCCATCTTGCTCGCCAACACTCTGCGATTCATGCGAGAATTTCGGGCTATTCATTTGTTGTCTTTCGGAGACCGCCTGCATGTTTCATCTCGATTTGGCCCCAGCCGACCCCATCCTTGGACTCACGGAAACGTTCAAGGCCGACCCGCACCCTGACAAGATCAATTTGGGTGTTGGGGTGTATCAAGATGCCACCGGAAAAACACCGGTTCTCGAGTCCGTCAAAGCGGCCGAACGACGTCTTCTTGAGAACGAGCACTCGAAAAGCTATTTGTCGATTCCAGGCGTGCCTGAGCTTGCGACCCACACACAAACCATGTTGTTTGGCGCCGACCACGCAATTATTCGAGATGCGCGCGCCAAAACCGCGCAGACACCAGGTGGCACCGGCGCACTCCGCGTGGCTGCTGATTTCTTTTTGCGGGCTGCTCCAAACGCTCGTGTTTGGATCTCCAATCCGAGTTGGGCGAACCACCGAGCAATCTTTGAAGCAGCTGGCTTTTCAGTGGAGGACTACCGCTACTACGACAAAGCCTCACAAGGGCTCGACCATGCGGGCTTCACGGCTGACCTCGAGCGGATGCAATCCGGTGATATCGTGATCCTACATGGCTGTTGCCATAATCCATCCGGCATCGACTTCAGCCCAGTAGAGTGGCAAGCAATCGCAGCACAGGCCAAATCGAAAGGGCTTATTTGCTTGGTGGACTTTGCCTACCAAGGCTTTGGCGAGGGGCTCGATGAGGATCGTGCCGGTTTGCACATCCTGCTGGATGCCGGCCTATCGGTGTTGATCGCCAGTTCGTATTCAAAGAACTTTGGTCTCTACAACGAACGCATTGGCGCCCTGACTGTCGTTGAGAGTGATGCCAATGAGGCCATCAATGCCTTCAGCCACATGCAGGCAGCAATCCGTGCAATCTACTCCAGTCCCCCAGCCCATGGTGGAAAAATTGTAGCCACCATCCTAGGTGACGACATGTTAAAGGCGCAGTGGATTCAAGAGTTGGCGGATATGCGGGCCCGCATTAAAGCCATGCGCGAAGCCTTTGTCTCCGGAATGGCCGCGCGTAATGCGCCTGTCGATTTTGATTTCATTAATCATCAAAAAGGGATGTTCAGTTTCTCAGGCTTAAGCCAAGCACAAGTTTTGAAATTACGGGAAGACAATCACATTTACATCGTTGGCTCTGGGCGAATCAACGTAGCGGGCATCACACCGGCCAATCTTGACCCGCTGTGTGATGCCATTGCGAAGGTGTTGTGATGGCACGCTTTGATCTGTATGCGCTAGGCAACGCGTTGGTGGACACCGAGTACCACGTCAGTGACGCGCTGTTGGCGCAACTTGACGTTGAGAAAGGCATGATGACGCTGATTGATGCGGACATGCTGCAGACTCTCGAGTCCGAGCTCAACAGCAAGGCGAAACAGGTCAAGCAGTCCAGCGGGGGATCTGCAGCCAATACGCTGATTGCGGCGGCCAACTTCGGTTCTCAAGTATTTTACAGCTGCAAAGTGGCACATGATCCACTGGGCGACTTCTACCACAGCGATCTCGTCGCCTCCGGTGTCAGCACCAATCTCGATCAAATCCGTGAACCTGGAACCACCGGACGTTGCGTGGTGATGGTCAGTGATGATGCTGAGCGCACCATGAACACCT
>Ga0209654_1002527_pt1 | contig 12441 bp, 29 predicted proteins | sample SaaInl1SG_22_DNA_FD_184646 | JGI IMG/M metagenome (GOLD analysis project Ga0209654, IMG submission 184646) | Marine microbial communities from expanding oxygen minimum zones in the Saanich Inlet - ESP_161SG_22_DNA (SPAdes) (version 2) | ecosystem: Environmental > Aquatic > Marine > Intertidal... | reverse complement strand
CTACTAGTGAGTTATAGTGATCAATAATAAATTGTGGATCTTGAAGAGTTACCATCATTTGAACAAACATGTACTTATCGTCTACTGGCACAACGCCAAGGCCAGTAACTTCTGCTGCCGCAATATTGATGGGCAGGATAAGCTGTTCTTCAGCCTGATCTAGGGTAACGTCTGAAACAATATATGTATGTACAACTGGGTTTAAGTCTAGGCTGCTTCCGCCTAGTGGATTCAATATATATTCTGGATTAAAATTGCTTATGCTAACTTGCACATTGAAGTAGGCAGAGGATCCTGGCTGGTTAAAGAAGTTTAGGTCCAAAGACTGTGATTGGCCAGTTTGCTCTACTCCAGCCAGTCCGAGGTCTGCAAGATTAATGCTTAGCCCCTGTGAGGCTCCATTAGTAAAAAGAACTGCTCTTGTTGTGCTATAAATGTTAATACTAAGTTTTAGTGCTGGAATCCAAACTAGCTCACCGTCTTGATTTACATACTGATAAATCTGAAGGTAGTCGTCTGATGCTGGATCGACGATAACATAAAGATCAAAAACTTGTGGAGGCGAGATAAAGCTTTCTGCAGCTTCTGGGGTATTAGGGTTTGGAAATCCATAAAGAATGAATGTTCCTCTTTGTCCCTGTGCTCCTGTGTCAAGATTTAGTGTAATACTGTCTGGACCACCCAAAACGCTTAAGCTTTCTGAGGAGACTAGTACCTCTGCCATACTATACGCCCCCAGTGGGAACTTGGTACTCTATTGTAAGATTTCCCGTGAGAAGGGTTAGTACTGAGTCGTAGGGAACTCCTGTTTTACTAATCTCTACATCATAAACGTAGGAGTTTGCTGGATCTAAATTTGAAGCGTGCGAGTTGTTGATGCTACAAGTAATGTGGGTTCTGTCGTTAGAAAAAGCTGCGTATGCTTCGAAAGGTGGCGCATCTTCTGGCTCCGCAGGCCCTCTTCTTCTTGCGATTGTAAACTTTACAGTTGGATACTCGGCAAGTGGAAATGGTTGCCCAGAAGCATCTTTGGGGTAGATCTTAAACTCATGGGTATCGCCCATGTAGTAGTTAATATTATAAGTTGCTGGAAATGCCATGTATCCTCCTCGCTATATTATACCACGAGACATAGTTTTATATTTTATTTTTCCACAACAAAAACTTTGTCGTTGATTTTAATAACATCTGGAATTTGAGATGCTTCTGTAGAAATTTTAATAACTATGTCTTCCACTATAGCCTACCCCCAGTAACGTCTCCGAGAACAACGATAGTTCCAGAGATTGGAGTCCAGATCGTGAAAGGGTCAATGATTGCTTGCAGATCAAAGCTAAGTTCGGCAACAGTTGTTCTTATGCCCGTGCCCCAAAATTCTGTTATATCTGAGTTTGCAGTGATGACAATTTCATTACCTTCGACCCTCACTTCAAGGTCATCGAATACCTGGTCTTTGCTGTTAAAGGCCGTTGCTTCAAACTGCCAAGCAGAAGTATCAATAGATGTCTCTTCGTCTTGCTCTAAAAACTGAACGCGAATTGAAGAGGAGTCCCCACGGGTTACGTACCATTTCATGTTGACTGGCTTAATGCCAACTTTTTGTAGCGAAGTATTTTTACTCATGATAGTATCATTATACACTAATTAATAAAGACTAGTGCCCAGGTCAGCGGGTATGAGAGAGACAGAAACCTGGACACTAGCCAATATTAATTATAACAGAGTATTTACATAATCGTTATAAAGGCATGCTTGCCATATTTTATAAGGCCTGTTTTTTAACCTTAAAGGTATTGATGAGTCTTCGCGTCAGAAATTGATGATTTTCTGTGTATAATAAATTCTATGGGGGTAGGGGGCAAGGGGAGCTGGGGAGATAAAGAGATAAAGAGAAAGAAAGTTACTTGTCTTTAAGAATAGTAATTATAGTAGTATAAACTTTATCAATCTTAGCTGAAAGTTCTTTATGACTTTCTTCGTTATGTGATTCGACTTTTGCTATTTTATCTTCTAGCCTGTTTACCTGATCCTTTAGGCTTCCACCACCATTAGGCTTAAACTCTGCTCTGATGTCATCGAAATAGTGCTTGACTAGCCATCTGATCATTCCAGCTACTGCGCCTGCAATTCCAATCATTGCTAAAACTGGCGGGGCCCAAGTTAGATCAATATTCTCAAACATAACTATATAAGTATACAACCTTTTTATACAACATATAGTGCTTTAAAGCTCGACGACAACTACTGAAACATATTATTTTAAATTAAATGAATAACGATATAAGTTTCGCGGATAAGAGTTCGCGGCGATATGAATTACCACACACCACCCATGCTCTAAAAGAGCAATAGGCGTGATAAACATATATACGAACGTTACTTGATTTCCCTGATATCGGAGAAAACGGATTTATAATATAATATATGGATTATCACAACATTATTTTCTTGCTTGTTGTCTCAGGACTAGGCTTTCTCGTACTTAAGGTTTTAGAGTATATAGTGTATTGATCATAGAGTCAGGAATGACTTCTTTTGATCAAGGATGAACCTCTTGATTCCCCGAAAATTTTTATGGTAAAATAGCCTTATGAAGGATAATGGAGACGTAGAATTTACTGATCTTTTTGATCCTTCACAACCTAGATCTGATAAAGATCTTATTGAATCAAGGTTAGCCGTATGTAATGGCTGTGAATGGTTTCACAAACGTTTACATAAATGTAGGAAGTGTGGTTGCTTTATGAAGTTAAAGACTACACTCAAGCAAGCTTCTTGTCCTTTAGGTAAGTGGTGATATGGCTGATCTAGATCCCCTCGAAAATTTTAATTATCTTTGGGATGATGTTTGGTTATTAGCACAAGAGGAAGAAGATGAACAGACCAGTTGACAGAGTTGAGTTTGTTAAAGCACTATCTGAATATGTAAAGCAGCATAATGCAGATATTGGTATGAGACATGGATTAACTGAAAAACAAGTTAATGATATTATGAAACATCAAGACAGAGCTAATAAAGAGCTTTGTGCTCAGATCTATGATTTCTTACGATTAGAAGGATATATTGATGGATAAGGATTTGTGTTGAAACCAATAATTGTTTATTGGTCTCCTAACTCTCCCGATCCACTATATGCCAATTATAATATCGAAGATTTTAATGATCCAGAACCGTTATCCAAAAGTGCTTTTAAGTCTCAGCTTGGAGATCCATACTTTTATATATGCCCTGCTATTAAGGATGTTGCCAGACAAGTTTACTCTGTGAGCACTAAGTTTGATGAAAACGCAAAAATAGATAGCAAGTTACTAAAGGCATATCACGATAACGAAGATGGCTCTCTTCACCCAAGAACTGTAGATGGGGCTTCAGTAACAGAAAATAATCCTCTGCTAACGTGTAATAGGAATAGCTCTCTTAAGGATCATGTTAATTTTAACTATGGCAGAAGTTGGATATTTTTTGCAGATGAGCCTGTAATAGCTAAATTTACATCTCCTTGGCTGCCTCCTACTTCTCCAGCACCAGGAGCTATGGTTGTACCAGGAAAGTTTAATATAGGCAATTGGTTTAGAGATTTTCATGTAGATTACTTTGCTCCGATTTCTACAACATCTTGGACATACTCAAAAAACGTTCCAATTTTTTATATTGAGCTAGAAACAGATAGGCCGATTATCTTTAAACGTTTCGATATCAGAGAGAATGAGGTTTTAAAGCAAATAGCAAATGAATGTATGCTTACCTCGCAAAATTTTGATAAACCTTACGGTCTCGAAAAAAGATACAAAGACTTTAGAAAAAAGAATCACCATAAGACGATTCTTTCCGAACTTTCTAATGTAACAAAATAATAACGTTATATAATTGTTACTTAATATGAAATGAACAAAATTTCAATATTTTTTTTATGTGTATGATACATGCTATACAGAATATAAAACAATTTCATTAGTGCGCACACTACACTAAAAAACTTATGTTGTCAAGTCGATCGACCCTGCCGACCGCCAAACAAATAACCCCTACCAGCAAAAACTATTTTACTGGTAGGGGTTAGTATCTAGTAGCCTAGACAGCCATACGCTCTAGCAATTCATCTAGAGTAACCTTAGGCTCCATGATGATGGAATAGTATCCTTCACCTTGACCAACACTAGACTGGTAGTCAAGTGCTTCGTCTAAGTCAGCGAGCAATTCGCTACGCATAATTTCTGAACCATCTTGACGGTCATATACTCTTACTTCAAACATTTAGTTTTCCTTTCTTTTGATTTCTTTTAGTCTAACAGGTACCACTGACATTAGCCAACAATGTTGGCAATCTCAGGGTCTTCATCCCATTCATATTTACAGAACAGGTCACCGTCTACATCGACGGTTGGGACATAGTTACCGCACAAGTCGCAGTAAGCCAAGTCCATTTCATTTAGTAAGTTAGTCATTTGCTAACTCCTTTCTTTTATCTAATCTTTATACTACTAACAATAATCTATAAACCGCCAAAAGTCAAGCTGGCTCTCGGCGTGTCGCAAAAAAACTTTTGATTCACAGCTAGCTCACAGGAAGGGGCCCCCCAAAAAAACTTTTGTCAAACACGGCGTGTCGTCTTGACTTTTTGAGATTTATCAGATACTATATAGTTATATAAAGAATCTTAGAGAAAGAAGAAAAAATGTACAAGCAAGTAAATCACAAAATGGAAAGTTCCGCTAACCCGATTGAGGTTATCTCTCACAGCAAGACAGACTGCTCTTGCTCACCTAAGCGTGTTGTTGCTTACCAGAATGTTGGTAAGTCTAACGCTAGCGTTGTTGTAACCTTTGTTCACAACGCTAACTAGGTTTAGACACATCAGTCGATCGACTTGACATTCCCCAGATTTTGGGGCCCCCCCTGTGGATAACTTGTGTATAAGTATTTTTAGACTTATCGGCGTGTCGCCTTGATATTGTCAGGGGTAGCTGATAGTCTTTAGACATAACAAAGAAAGGACAACTAATGTTCACAATCACAGTAATCAACAACGATAACACCGAGAAGGTGTTGTCATTCTCAGACTTTGCTCGTAAGGTTGTTATCGCTAAATACAATCAACTGGTGTCACAAGGTGACATTCAGGATTTCATTGTCAGTGGTACCCACTAGAATTAGAACTAACAAGAAAGGAAAACTAATGACTAAAGAAGAAATGATTCAGCTAATCCGTCAGGTAGACTCTGATGCTATGTCAGACAATGGAATGATTTGGCGTAGGTCTAACGCTAAGTTAGATGTTGCTAAGGCTAAGTACCCCGAACTCTACAAGGAGTCGCTCGAAGCCGCTAGAGGAATGGGGCGACTCTAATGGGTTGGTTTTCTGTCAGTGTGTTGTTGATGGGTGTGGCTATGTCTTTCCACGATACCCTGTGGGTTTGGGCTGGCCTGTTCTTCCTGGCGTGGGTAGGTCTGTCTGCTATAGAGATGCGGTTGCGACCAGACAAGTGGAACTAATCGGCGTGTCTACTTGACATAGCCCAAGATCTGGGGGCCCCCTTGTGGATAACTTGTGGAAACTATTTTTGCCCTACACGGCGTGTCGGATTGACACGCTTCCCCCAATAGGCTAATGTTAGTACTAACAAGAAAGGTGGCGACTATGGCCAACATCAAACACTATACCCCCTGCGGAACCTGCGGACAGACCTGGGCAACCGCTCACCTAGTCTATGTAGGCGGTGCTGACCTCCACTGCCGTACCTGTGTCAGTGGTCGCTGATACACTAAAAAAAAGAAAGAAGGAAAGAATGAGCTGGACACCAGTGCTAGGCACAACAGAAGAAATGTTTGATGAGATGTTGGATGAGGTCTACCCCGTCGTGAAGATTGGTGAGCTGACATTCTATCCCTCGCAGATTCTCAAAGAGTGCGACCCTATTGCCTACCGTATCGGGGTTAGCGAATATGAGGACAGCACAGAGGAAGACTAGGCGTGTCAGTGGTCGCTGATACACTAAAACCAAACGAAAGGAAAACTATGTCATACCAATACAACCCCGATGTTACCGAACTCCGTCAGGCTTGGGAAGTAGCCTACGGCGAAATGGGAGTCTATCTGCTCTCGGGTGCTATGTTCGTGAACATAGATGACGCCACTAAGGAAAGACTATACAAGCAAGCACTAGATAAAGTGCGTGAAGACTTGACAGAGAAGGGACTTGTCTAATGATGACTCGCAAAGACTATGTGAAGGTATCCGCTATTCTGGCAACCTACCAAGATGTGATTGACTCCGATGACTACTATGAGTTGGTGATGGACTTTGGCAAGATGATGAAACTGGATAACGATAGGTTTGACTTATCCCGCTTCTTGATTGCTTCTGGTATTGACACTAAGGCTTTGGTGTCACACGCTATGGCTACCCTGCCAAAACCAGCAACTGCTCACGTGGCTTTGGCTACTGAGGTAGAAGAAGGCTGGGGCAGAGCCTACTAAAACTAATCCCCTGGGCGTGTCGATTTGACAACGGCACGCTTTTGGGGCCCCCCGCAAATCCCATCCCACATAAACAAACCTTTAAGAAGATCGAAAATAAAATGCAGGAATTTTTAACTTTACGGCGTGTCGCGTTGCATGGTGTCAGTGGTTTGTGTTAGTCTTATGACATACCCCAACGAAAGGACAACTTATGTCAAACTTTGAAATCTGCTTTATCTGCCGCTTCCCCACTACTGACTTTGAGCGTATCCACGGTGGCGAGTTCTGGTGTGGTCTTTGCCTTGCCGAGAAGGCTGAGAACGATGCTAGGTGGGAAGTCGAGGCAGATGCTGTGTACTATGCCCTGGGTGAGCACTGGGCGGAAGACATGAAAGAGCTGCTTGACGATGTCAGTGGTTCGTGATAGGTTGAGTTTATGAAACGCAAAGGTAATGAGAACAAGCCATACATAGAGGCTATGCGAGAAATACGCAGGTCTAACAAGGCTGGTACTCATGCTGACAAACGCACCAAAAGAGCAAGAACAAGAAAAGCAAGTCAAGAGAAAGCACTAAGAGAGGAACAAGAATAATGGGAGCAATGAGAGCAATGGACGCCGCTGAGAACTTTAGCCTTGAAGATGGTATTGGTATTCATCTTAGGACTAATCACTACCCCGCCGTACCTATCGAGATGGTGCCAACCTGTATCGAAGCTATTGACGCAGTGAACACCGAAGGCGACTGGGACAGGCTGATTAGTCTGCCAACGGGAGTTAGTTATAAAGGCTTGACTCAGGCACCCGCTAGTGCTATTATTGAACAACACCACCTGGAATTCTGGCTAATCGAAAGCGAGTTGTACTAATGGCTTATCTTATTGACACCTGGTATGTGAAATACCCCGATGGAAGTCTTGTTCCTTGTCAGAACTACGGCACAGCAAAATATCTCGTAGATGTTGGCGATGCTGAGTCAGTTGTATATCCTACGGCAGCGTTGCTGAAATGAAAGATGGTACTTATATCGTTAGAATGAGAAACGGTATGCCAACTCTCTCTGACCCTATTGCTATGTCAGATGGCTATTGGGTATCTAGTGAGGGCGTATCCGTACACGGAAAGTTAGATGTCCACGGAATACAAGACGCACTATCCCTAATGAGCATACACGATGGCACTGTCGTAGGTGTGTGGGAGAATGAGGGTATCAGTTACATTGACAAATCCATTCACATTAGCGAAAAATCTTCTGCGCTTGCTGTAGCGGAAGTATTCAACCAATTAGCAATTTACGACTGTAAAGAAGGAAAGGCAATCCACTTATGAGCGACAAACTGACAGACATGTGGAAGAATGAAAATCTAATCAATCATGAGGTTATCGAGAACGCCTCACCAGAGGTTATCGCACGGCTTTCTGAGATTCTAAACAAGATTCGGTAGCCAGATCGGGGGCCCCCCGCCACCCCAGTTTGTCAAGTTACGGACCCTACAAAAAATCTCCAAAATATTTGTGAAAACCCACAACGGAAAATGGGCGTTTCGATTTGATAATGTCGGTGGTCTGTGCCATACTAGGTATATCAACAAAACAACGGTGGCTGGCTCGCCACCCCTAACAGTAAGGAAGCAATAATATGAACGCAGTTATCGGACAGCCTTTCACCACTCAGTCATCTGGTGTGACTGGAGTAGTTCAGGAGATTGTCAAGAACGCGACTGGCTCTAGCCGTGTCCGTTTGGAACTCTCCAATGGTGACACTCGTTGGACTACCGTAAAGTAGTCTAGCCTGTGTGGGGGGAGAGCCACCTACTTTCCTCTCTCCCCACACCACCTCTATGTCGGTGGTCAATGATATAGTTATGAAGTAAGAAAATCCCCCAAGAGAGAGAAATATAATGGCAAGAAGCATTTCTGTAAAGGTTCCCACCTCGTTGCTCATTAGTCAGATTGAGGAGCGTATTGCTCAGATTGACAAAGAGATTGAGGAATACCCCGCCAAGCGTGAGGCGTTTGAGAAAGCAGAGGAAGCATACAAGCAGAGTGTCGCTGACTTTGTTGCTGCTTATCTTAGTAAGAACCTAGACAAGATTGGTTATGACTATGACAGCACCATTCGCATTGGCACATCTTATCACGGCTTCCGTAGTAATGCTGGTGGCAAGGTAGAACTGACCTTTGATACTGACGCAATCGTTGGTTTCCCTGAGCGACCAGTAGCACCAGAGAAGCCCAATCAGCGTGAGTCGTTTGGTCGTGACTACGCTACTCGTAAAGAGTTGCTACAGAAAAACCTTCGTATCCTGAAGATGACCTCGCAAGAGGAAGTCAATGCCTCAACCTATGGGGCAATAATGGAAATCATCTAGGGGTAGATGATGGGGGGAGGGCTTCGGCTCTCCCCCTTTTGGGTTTGCGGTGGGATCGAAATTGTGGGGGCCCCGAATCTATCGGCGTGTCGGATTAGTCTATGTCAGTGGTTAGTGTTACGATGATATATATCAACCCCTAGAGAAAGAACAGTTATGAGTGAACTAGAGAATACCTTTCGTCGTTACATTGAAAGTGCTACCCCTGGACAAATCGAACAGTCTGCCAAGTGGTACTTTGAGGCAGAGAAAGTAGCCCACAAGGTAGCAGAAAACCTGGATGCTAGCCTGGAGGTAGGTGCCAGTGTCGTATCTGCTTTTAGTCCTAGAGAGCGGTGGACAAGCAATGTCACTAAGGCTATCCACTTTTCATTAGGCAAGCAAGTAACAGGATTATCAAATAACCTGAAGATGGCAGAGGCAAGCAAGGTGCTAGGCTATGACGCTTTGCGTGGACCGAAGACTAACGCCTTTGCCAGGGCAATCGCAGGTGACGAGAACGCAGTTGTTGTGGATGTGTGGATGATGAGGGCAGGTGGCTTTGGAGTTGACAGTCCGAACAAAACACAGTATACTGATGTGACGAACGCAATCAAAACAGTGGCTGACGAGTTTGGCCTCACCCCCCGTACAACACAAGCACTAATCTGGATTATGGTTAGAGGAAGTGGAGAATAGAATGCCTAAGTATACAGTTACAGGTACATACGCCGAGAACTATGAATTAACAATTGAGGCACCCGACGAAGATACGGCCGTTCAAATATTTTATCAACAGGGTGGCGGTAGTCCTATCGATGGTTATGGATGGGACAACATCGAGGTTGACTTTGTCTCGTGGCACGACCCTGACACACACGAAGAGCCAGAAGCAGCTTACACTGTGGAAGACTATGACCCCAACGGAGGTAAAATCAGATGGTAAAGCAATTGAAAGAGTATGAGATTATAGAATCCAAGGCTTACATCGTCCATGCATATGATAAGGAAGAGGCTTTAGATAAATTTGGTAACTACCAACATGTCTCTGAAGGAGACTACTGGCCTACTGTACGTGAGCTAGGCAAGGTTGAAGACGGAGAGCTGACACTGTACTTCTAGCGATCATTAGGTTTCTCTAGGGGGAGAAAAGGACCTGGGCATGTCTTTATAAACTGCCCTATTTCCAATTTGGGGGCCCCGACTTTTTTATAACAAAACTATAACTTGCCTGAAGAAGTGTCTAAATAAACTTGTGCATGTCAGTGGTTAGGTGTATAGTGATTATATCAACACATCCCCTAACGAAAGGTGTCACCATGGCACATGAACTAGAATCAGACAAATCATTCGCATCATTCCGTGAACCTGCCTGGCATGGTCTCGGTACTGTATTCAATGAAGAAGTCTCGACCAAAGAAATGCTAGAGCTTGCGAACCTTCAAGATTGGAATGTCCGTCTCGAAGAAGTAGCTATCCCCGATGGCTTTGAGTCTGACCGCAAGTACAACTATGTCACTCGCACTAACCCCTTTGACCGTAGCCAGAATGACATCCTCGGTGTCGTTGGTGAGCGTTACCGTATCCTTCAGAATGAGGAGCTGTTCGACTTTGGTGATGCCCTGCTAGATGGTGGTGGTCGCTGGGAGACTGCTGGCTCTATCAAAGGTGGTCGTCAGGTGTTTGGCTCTCTTGCTCTTGAGCGTGAGACTGTGCTCGACCCGTCTGGCGTATCCGACAAGGTAAACAGCTACCTTCTCGTGAACACCTCACACGATGGTTCGATTGCTATTCAGGCTAGCGTTACCCCTGTGCGCGTTGTCTGTGCTAACACTCTCAACCTCGCACTCGGTAGCGGTGTTGGTCGCAACCGTAGCGTGAAGCAGTCCTACAAGATTCGCCACACGCAGACTGCTAGCGGTAAGATTCAAGCAGCTCGTGAAGCTCTTGGTCTGGCTAACGCTTATATGGATGAGTTCGACAAGCTGGCTCAGGAGATGATTCAGCAGACTGTCTCGAACGACAAGTTCCAGGACATCATCCGTATGGCTTACCCCATGCCAGAAGCTGACAAAAAAGGTGCGCTGTCTAAGTGGAACACCAAGCTTGAGCAACTAGAAGAAATCTATGTTGGACAGTTCAATAACACTATTGCTGGCACCGCTTGGGGTGCGCTCAATGCTTTGACTGAGCGCATTGACTGGCACCGTAATGGTCGCAAGGGTTCCAATGAAGCTGTGCTGGCTGGCGCTAGCGGTTTCGACCCTATGGTGAACGCTGAGAAGAATCGCCTTCTCCAGGTAGTTCGCCAGGCTGTATCGGCTTAGCCCACTAGTCCTAGGCATGACTTGAAACTGCCTCCCAAATGTGGGGGCCCCGAAAATCCGATCTATACATATATATAATCATATAAATAATCTTACGAAGTGTATTAAGATATCGTGGAAAGAATCGTGGGAAGTCTTGTGCTTGTCAGTGGTCTGTAGTATAGTGTAGGTATGACAAAACCAATTTCAGAACTATTAGACTACTTAGCAGAGAAAATCGAGTATTTGGAAAATGAGATTTCCGATGTTGATATAGAGGAAGAACCAAGCACATACTGGTATGTTTTTTCGGGTATCAGAGTGTATAAGTCAATTGCTAAAGAAGTCGAAGAAAACTACCTATAGGATCCTTACCGTGTCAGTGGTCCCTGTTATAGTTGGGTTATGGAAAAACACGAAGTAGTAAATGAGATTCTAGAATATCTAGATACCCGTCGCACACAGCTATCCAATGAGATGGCTGCCGTTGCTTATGAAAGCAATGACTACGCAATGCTTGATGCAATGTATGAAGTATACGACCACCTCGTTACTAAGTTGGAGGATGACTATAGATGATACAAACAATCAAAGTAGACCACGTCTGCCGTTGGTGTGCTCTCGAAAAAGAATTCTATCTGCTTGATAGGATATGCGAAGACTGTTGGGAAGGAATGCACAATGCCAGGTAGAGAATCAGAATACGAACGTGGTTACATCAATGGTGTAACTGCAATGCTGAATGTACTTACATCAGAAGAAGTAAATCAGCTTGACAAAGACAATGTTTTGATGTATGCTAAAGCTGTCCTAGATTCCTATAAAGAAGAAGGTAAACTGTGACATCCCCCGTTATTTCCTGGTCAGCCTGGGAAGATACATACAAGCCTATTAATGATACTATGTTTGATTTCGTTGATGAGGTTCTAGAAGTTTCCAAATCCCCCCATCACATCTGGACTGTTGTAGATAATAATCCTAACAGTGTTTATTTAGATGTTCTCCCTGGATACAGGTTGTTCAATAGACTAGGATTTTATGTTACCGAGGTAGCCTGGGAAGACGAAGGGTTGGTGGTGAGCAATGACAAGTCCTATTACTAATACTATTGTTGATATCGAATGGAAGGATGGAGATGACTCTGCATTATATGATAGCGGCTATGACGATGGAATCAATAAATGTATTGAGATACTTAAGAGCGTTAAAGCACAACCTGAGTTAGATAGAATGCCCTCGTCGTTTACCGTGTCAGTGGTTCTTGCTACACTTGAGAAAGTAAGCAAGGGAGAAGACTAATGGAATGTCCTAATCACGAAGGTGCAT
>Ga0209654_1002522_pt1 | contig 12458 bp, 6 predicted proteins | sample SaaInl1SG_22_DNA_FD_184646 | JGI IMG/M metagenome (GOLD analysis project Ga0209654, IMG submission 184646) | Marine microbial communities from expanding oxygen minimum zones in the Saanich Inlet - ESP_161SG_22_DNA (SPAdes) (version 2) | ecosystem: Environmental > Aquatic > Marine > Intertidal... | reverse complement strand
CAAAAAGACTTCCTCTCAATTAAACATTTTTATAGAAATACTATTAATTAGAGAAGCAAATAGTGCATAATAGCTATAGTTCCATATACTCTACAAGTATTTGTCCTAATCTTTGTAAAGCCAATATTTATGTGTCATAAAGGAAAAATATTATTTTTAAAATGACACAAGACTGACACAAAACAACATAATAGATAGTTCTTAATGGAAAATGTATGAATAAATTCGACACTTTGGATAGTGGTTCTTGAGACTGTTGGAATATAAACCCTAAAACTTCTCAAGCACCTCTTTCCAAAACACAGGGGCATGGGTTTTAGAAAAGTGTTTTTCTGTTTAAACAGGGAGATGGAATTTGATATGTAACTTAGACTAATTAAAAACCTAAGTGATTTTTTTGTAATTTTTATTCGTAATAATCTAATTGAAGAATCTAAGCATAATATTGTTCCTAATTTTTTCATTAAACCCTAGAGTTTATTGTCAATCAAATGATCTTACACAAATATTTAACTTATTTGATAGAGGTGAGATTGATAATGTGAAAACACTCATTGATAAAATCAACGAAAAACAGATTCCTTTAATTACTTCAAATGATTCATTAAATTTTAATTTATATAGATTAATCAAGTATAGTTTAACTGAATTAAATCCTGAATACAAGGAAGCAATAGAATGGCTTAAAAGTAAAAATGCGGTAGTTATACTGCCTTATTTTATAAATGATTTTATTTCTAAATCTATTAAAAACACCGAAAAATCAAGTGAATATGAAAAACTTTTAGATTTGGCAATTCAAGTAGAATTAGAAGATAAAAACCAAAGTGTTCTTTTGAGTAAATCAAATCTCTTTTTTAGTTACAGATTATTAGAAATAATTCTCCGTAATCAAAAAAGAAACGATGACTTAATTGAAACTCTTTTTAAAAGGATAGATCTATATGAATCCAACAAGCAGTCTTTAAATTATTTGAATGAAAATCAAATATTATACATGTATTCTAGTATAGCTAATAGTGAAATATTAGAGATTAAAATAAGACAAGATTATTACAAAAAAGTCTTTCAAAAATTATCAATAATTGACAATAATTATCAAAAGGATTATGAATATGAGCTTTCAAGTTATCTCCGCTTTATTGAAAAAAATAATTTGGGGAAAGACATGATTCTACTACCTAATAATTATTTAAATGAAGAATATAATCCATTCTTATACCATTTAAATATTCTTTATGCTGATAATGAAAACTCTAATTCTATTAATGAATTAAAGGGATTAATAAATGGGATAGGCTCATATAATAAAGATTACATTTTAAATTATTTGGAGATTATCTGTAGATATTTGTCAATTGAATTACTCTATAATAAAGATGATGCTCTTTCAAAAAATAATAAAACTCAAATAAAAAATCATAATCTTTTAGATTTTTTTAAAATGTGTAACGATTATTTTAGAAATGAATCTGACCAAGAAATTAGACTTCTTGTATTAAATAATTTACTGAATTTTAAAAATTTAGATGACAATACTTTATTCCTAAATGAGAAGACCAGACTTTTAGAAGAATTAATAGATACAGATGTTGAAATAGTATATTATGAATGGAACTTCTTAATTGAACAAAAACTATATGCTGGAGCTAATAAAAATCAATTAGAAGAGTTGTTTGAAAAAGTAATAAATGAAAAGATTACGATTTATTCCCAGAAAGTAAGTTTTATTGAGGGGATTTATGACTTAACAATTAAATTTAATAGTCTTTTTGGTAAAAATGATTTAAATAATATTAGAGATTATTATTCAAAATACCTTTCAGAATCAATATCAACAGATGATTTTTTGTTTAGAGTTAAATTAGCAAACAATGAAGATTCTATTAATAAACTAAATTATTTTATTTCTCAAAATATTTTAAAAAATCCTATTAATGATGAATTAAAAAATTTAAAATTCAACTTATTGATTAAAATCAATGCACTTGAAAAAAGTACAGAAACTGCTCTGGAGGTATTCAATTATTTTATTAAGGAGATCAATTCAATAAATAATATATTCAATAATATTACAGTGCTCGATCTTCTTGTTACTTATAATTTAAAGGATCCAAATAATTTTATTATAAATAATGTTTTAGAATATTATATAGAACTTAAAGAGGAATCTTCACAAATATTATCTGCTTTATTAGATTTAAGTTTAGCATTTTACTACAAAAAAATTAATAGGAAGTATGAGGCTCTTAGCTATTTCACCAGAATAAGAACGTATGATGTCTATTATGATGAAGGAGATAAAAACCTGTTTGATTTTAATTATGGACTTAATTATTTCAAAATATTGGATCAACTCATATCATTAAACTTAGAATTGAAACAAAATGAAGATGCAAAGGATTATATTAATGAATTCGAATCTTATGTTAATACAATTGATAATCGTTTTAAAACCTTAGAAAATGTAATAATAAAACAAATTGATATTAATGAATTTTCAAAAAAGAAAAATATTTTACACTGGTACAAATATTGGTTTTATCGTAACACAAATGAATTTGAAAAAGCAAATCAGTCTTTAAGTCGTTTTGATATTAAAATTCATCCTGAGCTAAAATTTACTTTTCAACTATTTCAAGTTTTAATTGATTATGATTTAAATAAAATAAGCAGAGAAACACTTAGAGAAAAACTACATGAAGTTTATACTAATAATAAAGTGCCTTTTGATTCTTTGTATTATACATATGTTTTGTTAGAAGATGGAGAAATAAAGTCCGGAAATTATAGCTTATTAATAAAAACAAAAATTGAATCAATTGAAAAAAACTTCAGTAACACTTCTTTTAATGATCAAAGTTTTTCTACAGTTGTCAATAATTTAATTTCGATAGGAAAAGAAATTAAAAAAGTTGAATATTATTTATCCCTTGATTATAATAAAGATCCTGAACTAGTAGAAAAACACTTAGATTTAATTTTAAAGACTAAAAGTATTGATCTACAAAATCGATTTTTAGGTGAAGTGGAAGAATCAAAAAGAGATGAGTTTTTTGAAGTTTTAAGAGAATTTTCATTTGCATCTAGCGCTGATTACAGAAAAAATCAATTGAAAAGAGATCTTATCGAACAAAATTTAAAAGGCTCCTTTGAAGATTCATACTTTGGTATTAATCAAGTAAAAGAGAAATTGGGCATAAATGAGGTCCTTTTAATAGTTTCGAAAATTGAATTCCAAGGTGGAAATAATGATCTATATATGGGTTATCTTATCCAAAAAAATAAAATTGAATTAATTGAATTTGAAAATATAGATTTTTTAAAGGTTTATAAATATTGGTTATCAAAAATTGAAAAAGATGAAGTTGAAAATGTGACTTACAGGTACATTGCCAAGCCTGTTATAGATAAACTTTCTGATCAAGTTAATACAATCAATATTATTGCTGAAGGGATATTTAAAAACATAAATTTTGAAACGATTCTTGATCTTTCAGAGGAAACATTAGACAAAAGATTTTCTTTTAATAATTTTAATGGGTTAAATAATATTTTCAATTCCTCAGATGATATTGAAATAAAAGACGCAATGCTCTTTGGAAATCCATTTTATGATTCCTTAGGTAAAAACAACCTTAATTTTGAATTAGAACAGTTACCCTACACACAGAAAGAAATCAATCAAATTAATGATATATTAATCCAAAATGGAATTAAAACAATCAAACTTGATTCTTTGAATGCTAAAGAGGAATCTTTTTATAGTTATAAAAAAAAGGATTTAATTCATATTGCAACACATGGTTTTAGCACCAAATCCTCAAATGAAAAAATCAAATATAGTTTTGGTTTTTATGGTGCAGGAATTTCAAACTCTACAGAGAAATCAATTAACAAAAATGATGGTATAATTTATTCAGAGGAAATTGAAACTACTAATTTTACAGATACTAATTTGGTTGTATTATCTGCTTGTGAGAGTGCACTTGGTGAAACTAATTTAGTTGGTGGGTTTAATTTATCAAACTCTTTTCACAAGGCTGGTGTAAATAATGTTATAAGCACTCTTTGGGAAATTGATGATGAAAAAACAATGCAATTCATGAATATTTTTTATAAAAAATTAATGATTCTCAAGGATCCTAAAGAGAGTTTAATTAGTGCAAAAGAAGATTTTAAAAAAGTACATCCTCAAAGAAAGTATTGGGGTGCATTTATTCATTCCAAGCTATGAGATATAATAAGATATATATTTTAATTTTTTTGATATTAATTAATAGCATCTCTGCCCAAGAGATTCAAGAAATTAAGGTTCAAGAAATTTATCAGAATATAATTAATAGCATTGGTAATTCATTCCCGCCACCACCAATCTTAAATATAATTGACTCTAAAAATAAGGTAGCATATATGACAAATAATGGAATATTTTTAGAAAAAAGAACTATCGAGCTTTTGAATCAGGAAGATCATTTTGATGATAAAATTGCATACATAATTTCTCATGAATTAGCACATCATTACCTAAACCATAACTGGATGTTTAATTCAGGTTTAGGTTATACATCTGAAATAGGGAAATATATAGATGAAAACTCTGTAGATACTAATCAAAGAAAACTTGCTGAAAGTCAAGCAGATCTTTTTGGTGGGTTTTTTGGTCAAATTGCAGGATATAATGTTTTAGGATATGGTCAGGTGGTGCTCAGTAAGATTTACGAAGATTATAAAATACCAAATGAGATAAAGGGTTACCCCTCTCTTGAGGAGAGAAAACAAATTATAGCGTCTAAAAAAGAGGAAGCGGATAAACTTAAAGTTTTCTTTGACTTGGGAAATATTAGCTTTTATTTAAAAAAATACGACTTATCAAGCCTACTATTCTCCGAAATTTTAAAAAATAACTTTACCTCAAGAGAAATATTTAATAATCTTGGGCTTTCATATTTACTTCAAGTAATTCGCTCAACAGCTGAATTTAAGAATTTTATTTACCCTGTATTTCTTGATAATCAAACAAGACTTTCTACCTCAGCAACAAGGTCATCAAATATTTCATCTGACATTTTAAAACTTTTAATTGAAGCTGAAATAAATCTCAAAAAGGCTATTGAATTAGATCCAAATTATATTCCCGCCATTCAAAATCTATATGTATTAAAGTTTTTGAAAGAAGAAAGTCTAAGGGATGAAATACTAAACGAAATATTAATTGATAATAGAATTGACGAAAAAACTAAAGTAGATTTTGAGGTACTAAATATGCTCTTTAAAAAAGAGAAAATAAAAAAAATTTTAAAAAAAGCTATTAATGGTTCTTTAGTCAGTAAAGAAAATTTAAAATCAAAAGAAGAATTAGTCCGTAAGAAAAGCATTGATTTAAAAATTATTTCTGAAAAATTAGCAATTGATGAAGCTAACTTTCTTTTCGGGTTTAGCAGCCCTTACTCTATTCTGCGATCTAATTATTCAAAATTTAGGATTCAATTAAAAGAATTTGAAGAAACTAAAGTATATAAAATAGATGATGTTTATTTTATTCAGTGTAATTCAACTTTAATAAATGAAGATGATTTTAAAGATTTAAATTTCATTAAACAAGGTGACGTTTATAATTTTATCCTTGATGATTTCAATTAGAACAACTCAAAAGGATTTTTTCTTTAATTGATTCTTTAATGCTTTCTACTCCACTAATCTTTAAAGCATTATTAAGATCTTCACATGAGCTATTATTGTTCCCAATTAAATTTATTTTCAGTTCCGCTCTTTTAAGATATAAATCTTCAAGTTCAATTTTAGTTAAATTATCAAAATCATTTATAATATAAGATTCATTGTTGGCTTTACTATCCTTGAATTTTTGAATAGAAACAGTTAAAAACTCTAAAGCTTTAAAGTAATTCTTTTTCAATAACTCAATATAATAAAGCTTATAATATCCATCTGGATCATTTCTACTAAGATTAATAGTCTCAATAACTTTCTCTTCCGCTTTTTCTAATTCAGAAATTGAAATATAAAAATTAGCTAAGTTGAAGTAATGATTAACTTCTGACTTATCTAATAAAATTGCTTTTTTGAAGTCATCCTCAGCATGTTCAAGTTTATTAAGGGACTGATGTATTTTTCCTCTAAAACCATAGTAAGAAGCATAATATTCACTTTCTTCCACACCTTCTAATGCAAAGTTAATTAGTTTCAATGAATGTTGATTATCATTTAAATTTTCAAAATGAATTTCAGCTAATCTCTTAGTAAAATATCTTTCCCATTCTGAGTTCACTTTTATTCCTTTTTTAATGAGGTTTATTGCTTTATCTACTTGATTTAAATTATCAACATATAGGTATGCTAAATAATCTCTATAGGTATTATCTTTAGGATTTAATTCTATGGCTTTTAAATAATTTTTTTCAGCTTCATCGTTTAAACCCAGCTCCTCCAAAGGGGTTGTTACTCTGAAGAAATAATATGAATTTAAAGGGTCTAAATCAATAGCTCTTTGATAATAATCTTTAGACAAAGCAAATTCTTCTTTTTCTTCATAAAGTCTAGCCAAATTATAGTTAACTAATACTGCGTTATTATCTATTTCATTTGCTTTTATTAAGTATTGTTCTGCTTTCTCCAAATCATTTAAAACATCTAAAAATAAAATTCCTGCATTGTTATAAGCATCTGAATTAAGAGAATCAATTTCAATAACTTTCAAATATTGAGAAATTCCTTTTTCTGGAAAATTTAATTCATTTTTATAAAGGTTTCCTAAATTCAAATAATAACTTAAATCTTCAGGATCTAGCTCTATTGCTTTAAGGTAATTTTTTTCAGCCTCTTCATACATTTCCAATTCTTCATATGAAGTTGTTATATCAAAATATGCAAGGTCAAAATCAGGTTTTAAGTCTATACATTTTTTAAAAAACTCAATTGCTTTTTCGTATTCATTTCTAAAATTGTATAACCTGCCTAAATTGTAATTGAATAAATGATCATTAGGATCTATTTTTAATCCTTTTAATAAATATTCTTCTGCTAAATCAAGGTTTTGAGGTTCATTAAAATACATAATTGCAATATTGTTATAACCCCCAAGATCTAAAGAATCTAATTGTATAATTTTGTTATACTGTTCAATTGCTTTGTTCCTATCATCTAACTCATTTTTGTATAGATTTCCTAGATCCAAATAATATTCAGTCTTTTCTGGATCTAGCTCTATTGCTTTAAGGTAATTTTTTTCAGCCTCTTCATACATTTCCAATTCTTCATATGAACTTGTTATAGTGTAATAAATATCCTTGTCTTGAGGGTTAATTTCAATAGCCTTTTTATAGTATTTGATGGATTTTTCAAATTCTCCTAAATCATATTTTATATTACCAAACAAAAAGTTTATTTTAGAATTATTGGGATACAGATCAGTTGCTTTTTTTAAATACTGAATGGCTTTTTCATTGTCATTTAAATCATAAAAGTAAATACGAGCAATAGCATAATAGGCACTTACATGATCTTCATTTTCAAATTCTAGTATTTTTAGATATTGAGAAATTGCCTTTTCGTAAATTTTAAAATTATATTCATATAACACTCCTAAATCATAATAAATATTAGGGTCTTTAGAGTCTAGCTCAATTGCTTTAAGGTAATTTTTTTCAGCCTCTTCATACATTCTCAATTTCTTATATGGAGTTGTTACATAATAATAAAGATCCTTGTCTTGAGGGGTAATTTCAATAGCCTTTTCCATATATTTTATAGATAAAGTGTATTCTTCTTTTTTATTATAAAGTCTAGCCAAATTAAAGTTTAAAAGAAATTCATTATTATCTAATTCATAACCTTTCAACAAATATTCTTCTGCTTTCTCTAAATCATTTAAATCACCTAAAAATAAATATCCCGCATTGTTATAAGCCATTGAATTAAGAGAATCAATTTCAATAATTTTTAAAAATGTTGATAACGCTTTTTTAGGGTCTTCTAGATTAGAATTATACAGATTTCCTAGCCCTAAATAATAATCTGGGTAAACAGAATCTAATTCTATTGCTCTTAAGTAATCTTGTTTTGCCTTTTCATAATGTCCGAGTTCTTTTAATTGAATTGCTCTATATTGGAACAATAAGTCATTTTCGGGATTAATTTCAATTGCCTTATCGTAAAGCTCAATTGCGTTTTCATGTTTTTTTTCTTCTTCAAAGATTGTTGCAAAATGAAAGTATGCATCAACGTTTAAGGTGTCACGTGAAATTATATTTTCAAATTCAATTTCTGCCTTATCGTAATTTCCAATTTTAGTGAGTAGTCTAGCTTTTAAGAGTTGAGCTTGTATTGAATTATTTACACTTAATATTTTCTCAACTATAGTTATCCCATTTAAAAAATCACCTTGGTCATCCTCTAAAATTTCCTCTATTTCTTTAAATTCTTTATTAAAACTACTTGGATTCAAATAAAATGCTTCTCCAGTTAATTGAGTTGCTTCAACAGGACGCTGCTCTCCATTTGAAAGTGCTAAAATTTCGGATCTAACATTTCTAAAAACTTGATCTATTGATGTTTGTTCTAAAAGTAAGTTCTTGGAAAGACTCAAAGTATATACACTATTCTCACCATCCCCATCAGGTGCAGTTTGCCCGGAGTCAGTAGAAAAAGCTATTAATGAGCCTGTAGGAGGAGGTATTTTGGCTAATCCTTGACTAGCAATTGATCTTGTTTTATTCCAATTGTTTTCAAAAGGATTATCTCTACAGGCGTCTAATATTAATATATTTACTTGATCAGTCCTTGACTCTAAATATCTTAATATATTTTGAACACTCAATGCGTAATCAACAACATCGTTTTCACTTAAATATTCTTCTTCTGTTGCTAATAAATAATTCTCATTTTCTATTTGAATTCCATGACCAGCATAATAAACAAAAGCAATATCATAATCGTTTCTTTTGATTCCAAAATTCTTGACAGCATCTTTGAATTCCCTCTCTGTTTTTAAATTTTCATAAAGTAAAACTTCAAAATTCAATGATTCTAGAGTCTTAGCTATTAACCTTGCATCATTTACAGGATTTATCAATTCAGCATTTATATAATTCGAATTTCCTATTATTAATGCTAATCTCTTTTCGTTTTGACTGAAAGAAAAAAATGAAAATAAAAATATTATCTTTAATAATAAATATTTCATTATGATGAATAAGTACTTAAATATAATACTTTTTTTAACATCCATTACTTTGGGCTACTCCCAAGGTTTGGTTAAAATCACGGAAGAAGATAAAGATCTTATAGATCAGTTTAGTCCAGAATCATTTGGATTTTCAGAAGCTATTCCAAACGTTCATTCTTTAAAAAAACATGTACCCCCTGTTAGAAATCAGGGTGAAACAAATGCATGTGTTGGATTTGCAATGGGGTACTATGCGATTTCCACTATGCACAACTATTATTTTAATAGAACTGAAGCTTTGGACAAGTTGATTCATGGATTTGATCCTTTTTATGCATATTCTATTAATATTGGAAGTCAAGATCTTGGGTGTTCAGAAGAGGGACTGAATATGTTAACAGCATTTAAAAGATTCTCAATCTTCGGTGCAAAAAAAACTTTTTTTAATCCAATAGATGTTGATTGTGATAAGCCAATCGATTCAGAAACAATTAAAAGCATTGACAATTATGTAACTCCTTATGAACTTGAAAGTTTTGAATTTATTCAAACCTATAATCCTAGGTTTGTTGACAATGTTAAAAAATCAGTGGCAAATAATTATCCCGTTATAATAGGATCTGATGTAAAAGAGTCATTATATGATGTTGCCAAATTTTCAAGTGGAGATGCGGTATGGACACCATCAGATGATGAACCTGTAGAAGGAGGTCACGCAATGACTGTTATAGGATATGATGATTACAAAAATGGTGGGAGCTTTGAAATCGTGAATAGCTGGGGTAGTAATTGGGGAAATGAAGGTTATTTTTGGATATCTTATGATGATTTTTATAAAAATATCACGGAAGCTTATGTTATCAAGCCATATGAATTAGATTACGAAAATAAAGGGGAATCCTCCGTATCTTTTAATAAAAACTATTTACACTTTGGAGAAAATAAAAAATTTATATATGAAGGAGAAATATCTGATGATGGCAAGTTAGAAGGTATGGGGATTCTCAGAGGGATCTCAAGAAATGGAAATCCGTATTATTCTGCAGGTTATTTTAGTCAAGATAAAAGGCAGGGTAAACATCTAGTACTAACTCCTGGAGGGAATTATATTGTAGATTTTATTAAAGGAGAACCTCAAGAAGTCAACGAATTAGGGTTTTCTTCCCAGCAAGAAGATGACGAAATTCAAATTCAAATGGATAAAATGGGAATTGATTTTGAAATTAAAAAAGCTCGAAGAAGTGAACTGGATTCATTTTTTGGTGATCCAGTTGTTGGAAAATGGAAAATTAAGAAAAAAAATAATTGAACACAGGTTTAAAACTAATTTTATTTTTTTTGATTTCATTTTCTATAGCTAGTATTCAAGATTTTGAGGTAAAATGAAATGACGAATAGTGGTCAATTAAATTTAGCGAAATGGAAGCTCATACACCATTAAATAAAAAATAATTTAAAATTTTTCAAAGTAAGCTACTACATAAACATGAGTATCTGTTTTGGTAACTGCAAAGCCAACATTTTTACTCCTGATAACATTCATTAAATCATGAATATCCCATTCCTCAATAATATTATCATTCTCCTCATAAAATTCACTCTCTGTATCTATATCGATTCTACTCCATTCTATACTTGCATATAAAAAATATAAGCTATCGTTTTCTGCAAATTCTTTCTCCCCATTCTCATTAATAGGAATTTCTGTTGACCAAAAATTGTAGTCATATTCATTATAATACCTCCAAGAATTTTTATCTAAAGGTTCTTTAACTAATAATTCTGCTCTTTCTAAAGCAATTTTATCTAAACTTTGATCATAAGCAATTTGATTGAGTATTAAATCATCATCATCAGTTAAGATGTAAGCATTAAACTCGTTTAAAGATTGAGCTTTTTCGAAATTAGCAATTGATTGAGCAATGAAATCATCCTCCTGAGAAAACAGTGGTAATGAAAATAAAGCTACAAATAAACAGATTATTGATTTTTTCATTTGTTTAGATTTATTTCAACAATCTATGGAATTTTATAAAGCATTCAAAATAAAGCGCTACTTAATAGCACACCTCTTTGAAATGAGGGGGACCCCCCCCAGTTTTTTATATACTGTTTTTGACCAAATAATTCACGATAGTTAGATAATATAATAGTTCGATTAGATAAAATAAATAATGCTAAAACTTCTCAAGCACCTCTTTCCAAAACACAGGGGCATGGGTTTTAGAAAAGTGTTTTTCTGTTTAAACAGGGAGATGGAATTTGATATGTAATCCATTCTCCGTATATTGAGTAGAATACAAAATCCACAACAAATGAAAAAAATTACAATTTCACTTTTGCTCATAGCTTTTTTAATTCCCAAAATTCAATATGCCCAAAAAGGTGATGGTATAGCAGCTGCAGCGGGAATTGTAGCAGGAATTGGGGCAGGAATTGCTGCAGTTGAAATATTGAAAGAGCAAATGGAACAAGCTGCTGTAGAATACGCATTAAATAACTACCCAGATATAGTTGATTTTCAACTAAAAACTAATTCACTTGATGGAACAAAAATGAAAGACCTTTCAAGTGTTTCTATAGTCACCTTTGAGTTAGAAAATTTAAAAACTCAAGAAAGATTTATAATGTTTGCGTTTACAAGTGGAGGTTGGATGAATGACTTTGGGGTTGATTTGTCTTATGTTACTTGGAGAAGGTTTGGTGTCAATGAATGGAATGACCTGATAAAAGTATATGTAGAAACTGCCTCAAAAAGTAGCATTTCTGTAAGTGATATTGCTATGAGTAAAATTGTAAATAAAGGAGTGAAAAAAGATAGAGACTGGTTAGTTGAATTTGATAAGCTTAAGGGCGACACATACTATACAAATAATTATTCTGACGAGTTTAAAGTGGTTTTCAATGAAAAATCATTAGGAATTTATGTCAAAGAGACTTCAGACTTGGTTCAAATATCAAGAAGTGCTTTAATTAAAGCTCATGAGTTTTTAAATAGACAAGATTAATTTAATTTAACCTCAAGTTTATTATACCCTCCCAAGCGGAGGGTTTTTCTTTTACACCAACGGATACAACCCAAATCCTTCCTAATCCATTGATATCATTGCCTTAACATAAGAATCCTGTGTAGTAGTTTTAGAGGGGAGTTGTTTGGGGAAAGTTTGTAGTGTGTTGGGGATTAAATCAACCTCATCTTTTATTAATTTAGAAGCATGATTGAGAAAAAGTATATCTACCTGTTTTTATTTATCAGTTTCAGGCTTTTAGCACA
>Ga0209654_1002520_pt1 | contig 12466 bp, 11 predicted proteins | sample SaaInl1SG_22_DNA_FD_184646 | JGI IMG/M metagenome (GOLD analysis project Ga0209654, IMG submission 184646) | Marine microbial communities from expanding oxygen minimum zones in the Saanich Inlet - ESP_161SG_22_DNA (SPAdes) (version 2) | ecosystem: Environmental > Aquatic > Marine > Intertidal... | reverse complement strand
AGAACCAATCGAGCGACCTTGACGGACAGCTGCCTCTTTGAGTGCGCGGTGCATGTCATCACTAATAGAGATGGTAAGCCGACTCATATTTATGTCCTATCACATCCATTGACCATAGATAGGGTAACACCAAAACATCATTACACCAATGCACCAAAATCACAGATGAGACCATTCGTATCGACGCCTGTTCAACCGATGGCTTACCGGGGATAAAGAGCATTGATTAACCTAAAACAAAACTATCTAGCATCTTTGAGTTGATAACCGACTATGACAATTCAATTTGGCAAGGCCCTAGTTATTTAGCTGCTTTCCAACTTTCTTCAATAATTATTTCCGTACTATTTTGGTACCAAGAGGGCATTATCGCCGTCTCGACGTTGATCCTTTCGCAGCCTTAGGTGCATTTAAAAAATCTGACTTGAATTCATTCGACGAGGCGTACATCTGCTTTTTGAACCCTTCAAGCTTAACACTAGAGAGGAACGGACCAGGTGTGTTGACCCTACCCCCCAACTTTCATCAAATTTTTTGTAGGCTTTCCGACATCATTTTCCCTCAAGCAATCAGCTTCCGCTGAGCGAGTTTTTGCATAAATTCACCCGGTGACAAATTCTCAAGCGCAGATAGCAACCTAACTTGGTTAAAATCGCCTCTCTATCAAATGAGTTCATAACGATCATCACGAAGTGATGAAAATAAAGTCTCTTTCAGGCACTCATCTCACAACCACAGACCACGAATTGGCATTAAAAATGCTGCATTTACCTAGTTGGTGTCAAAAAACGGGCAACTCAACGATACAAAACTGAAAACGCACGTTGGCTAGCGGTGTGGTCGAGTTCATTGACTCTTACTTTTCACAGATGACCCAAAACAAATAAAACCAGGTATTCGGAACCCTGAAATCCTGACTGGAGTGGAAACAGAACGGACCACGGAGTCCCTACAATGGTAGGCCTACTCAAAAAAGCCCAAGTGCAAAAAAATTAGAAGAATTCCTAAAGGAGAATTATCTATGTTTAACAACAAGACGATTTTGATAACAGGTGGGACGGGCTCGTTTGGGAACATGTTTGTCCCGATGACACTAGAGAAATATAATCCTAAAAAAATCATTATCTTATCTCGAGACGAGATGAAGCAGTGGGATATGGCAAAAAAATACCAAGATGACCCAAGGGTTCGTTTTTTTATTGGTGATGTGCGCGATCGCGAGAGGCTTTATAGGGCTTTAGATGGCGTAGATTATGTAGTGCACGCAGCCGCAACAAAGATTGTGCCTACCGCAGAATACAACCCTTTTGAGTGTATAAAAACCAATATCGATGGAGCAATGAATCTAATCGATGCCAGTATCGACAAAAACGTGAAGGGAGTGGTTGCGCTATCGACAGATAAAGCCAGTAGCCCGATTAATTTATACGGCGCGACAAAGCTTGCCTCTGATAAGCTTTTTGTTGCCGGTAATCACTACTCAACAGGCTTAGACAGAACGAAATTTTCTGTGGTTCGATACGGAAACGTTATGGGCTCTCGCGGGTCTGTGATTCCCTTCTTCATGTCGATCAAAGATGCTGGCGAGCTCCCAATAACTGATCCCAGGATGACTCGGTTTATGATATCGCTTGAGCAAGGTGTAGAACTAGTATGGCATGCATTTGAGGACATGGTTGGCGGCGAAATATATGTTAAAAAAATACCCTCGATGAAAGTAACCGATCTGGCTGAAGTTGTTGCGCCGGGAGCCAAGCAGAAAGTAGTTGGGATTCGTCCGGGCGAAAAGCTCCACGAGCAGATGATCGGAGAAGAAGATGCGTTTTATACTTACGAATATCCTGAGCACTATAAAATTCTGCCCCAAATAAACGGTTGGGCAACAGACCCTGCACGCATCAAAGATGGTAAACGAGTCCCTGAAGGATTCCGTTACGCCAGTGACAACAATCCAGAATGGATGCCTGCTTCGAAGCTAAAAAATTGGATGGCTGATAACCCAGATAAAATTGGTGCGATCTAATGATTCCCTATGGCCGCCAAGATTTGTCCAAGAACGATATCGATGCCGTTATTGATGTATTAAATTCTGATTTTCTCACGCAGGGGCCGAGGGTTCCTGAGTTTGAAAAAGCGGTATGCGATAAAGTTGGGGCCAAGCATGCAGTCGCAGTTAATAGTGCCACCAGCGCCCTTCATATATCCTGCTTAGCGCTTGAATTGGGGGTGGGTGATATTCTCTGGACTAGTCCAGTAACCTTCGTGGCTTCAGCAAATTGCGCCCTCTATTGTGGTGCTAGAGTTGATTTTGTTGATATAAACCCGGACACGTACAACATATCGGTTGAACAGCTAAAGCTCAAATTAGAACAGGCCGAAAAGCTGAATCAACTACCTAAAATCCTCATGGCTGTTCATTTAGCCGGGCAACCGTGTGATATGGAGAGAATCTGGGAACTCAGCAAGAAATATGGGTTCCTCATCATAGAGGATGCATCCCACGCTATCGGCGGTAAATATAAAAACCAATATATAGGTGGGTGTACCTACTCCCACATTTCAGTCTTTAGCTTTCATCCGGTGAAGATTATTACCACTGCTGAGGGTGGTATGGCATTAACGAATTCCGCCGTATTGGCAAATAAAATGGCGCTATTGCGAAGTCACGGTATCACTCGGAAAGCTGAGGAAATGACCCGCCAACCTGATGGTCCCTGGTACTACGAGCAGATTACCTTGGGCTTCAATTATCGAATGACCGAATTACAGGCAGCTTTAGGACTGAGTCAGTTGGAGCGTTTAGATGAATTCGTCGCAAAGCGTAATGTGTTAGCTGACCGTTATGATTTTCTACTCCGCGACCTGCCTATTAAATTGCCCCAGCAGAGCGTTGATTCGTATTCATCGCGGCATCTGTATGTGATTCGGCTGCCTTTCAGAAGTGGTGAAATACATCGACCGTTCTTTGAATTAATGCGCAAAAATGGGGTAGGGGTTAATTTGCATTACATGCCTGTCCATTTGCACCCTTACTATCGTGAGATGGGCTTCGAGAACGGCAACTACCCTGAATCGGAAAAATATTATGCTGAAGCAATATCATTACCACTTTTCAGCAGCATGACATACTCACAGCAAGATGAAGTCGTAAACACGATTAAATTAGTATTAAAGATAATGAGTATCGAGAATGATTAAGATTGATAACAAGTTTATTGGCGACGGATACCCTACCTTCATCACATTTGAAGCAGGACCTACTCATCAGGGGCTAGAGAGTGCAAAAGAGCTCGTTCAACTAGCTGCCGAAGCAGGTGGTGATGCGATTAAGTTTCAGATCTTTGATCCAGATGAGCTAGTCGCCGATAAATCCTTGATGTATTCGTACGATGTATTAGTTGATCGCGAGACTGGCGCAACTGAGACAATCTCTGAACCCCTGTATGACATCTTCGTTAGACGCAGCCTTACAGAGAGTGAGTGGCGGGAGGTTAAAGATTATTCGGATTCTCTCGGTTTGACCTTTTTTGCCACCATAGGCGACGATCATGGTTACGAGCTGGTGAAAGCAATCGGCTGTGAATCCATAAAAGTAGCTTCCGCCGACGTAAACTATCTTTCATGGCTCCGTCGCATCGCGAAACTTGATGTTTCAATTCAGCTAGATACAGGTAACGCCACTTTTGGGGAAATTGAGCAGGCAATAGATGTGATTCGCAGCCAAGGTAATGAACGAATCATCATCCATAATTGTCCGTCAGGATACCCGGCTCACCTGGACAGCATTAACTTAAAAATGTTACCTGCGCTCAAGCAGTTGTTCAGATGCCCAGTTGCATACTCGGACCACTCGCCAGGTGAAATTATGGACATAGCTGCTATAGCCCTTGGCGCCAATCTAGTAGAGAAAACCATCACTAGGGACAGGATGACCCGCAGCGTCGAACATATTATGTCACTGGAACCACAAGAAATGAGAGCTTTTGTTCAGTCTATCAGGGACGTTGAGCGAGCGATGGGTAATACCCGCAGAATCATGTCTAATGAGGAGAAGTTGAGAAGATTAAACGTAAGACGTAGCGTAGTGCTGGATCAAACCGTTGAAAAGGGGCAGAAACTAGGTGATGTCAAAGTTAAGTTCAAAAGACCTGGTTATGGTATTGCCCCTGACTTGTATGAGTCACTTCTCGATAGGAAGTTTAAAGAGTCCTTTGATAAAGGATATGTATTGGGTTTGAGTGATCTAGCGTAATGACCATTTGCGTTATACCGGCAAGAGGTGGGTCAAAACGATTACCGCGTAAGAATATCCTACCGTATAAAGGCAAACCACTACTCTCGTATGTAGTTGAAGCAGCGCGTGCCAGTAATGTCTTTGACGAAATTATCGTATCGTCGGAGGATGATGAGATCCGTGATATTGCAGTGCAATTCGGAGCCACTGCATATCAACGGGATCCAGCAATTGCCGGTGATGGCTCCACCGTTGTCGAAGTTTGTTTAGATGTGCTCGACAAGAATTCTACTGAGATTTTCTGCTGCATTTATCCAACAGCAGTACTCCTTTCAAGTGAGACGATTTCTACTTCCAAGGCGTTATTTGACGACTACGGCGAATCTAAGGCGTCGGTCCTTATGGGGGTCTCTAAGTATAACTACCATCCAGTGCAGGCACTAAGCTTGGAAGTCGATGGTTCGGGGATTCCAATGTTCCCTGAGTTTAGGAGTGTGCAGTCTCAGTTTTATCCCCACGCTCGGGTCAGTAACGGCACGTTCTACTGGGGAAGAAAATCTCGCTTTGAAATCGAGAAGAGCTTCTACAGTGAAAAACTGAAGCTTTTCGAAGTGCCCGATTCGGAGGTATGCGATATCGACACGCCAGAAGACTACAGCCGGTTACTATTGAGTGGTTAGTTGCAGTTGAGAATCGCATTTAGAGTTGATTCATCCCTACTTATAGGAACAGGCCACGTCATGCGCTGCCTGACACTGGCTGATGAGTTGACACACCAAGGCCACGAATGTTGGTTTATTTGCCGTGATCACCTCGGCCACCTAGGTGAAGTTATCATCGATAAAGGTTACAGCCTAAGCCTGCTTCAGGCACCAATCGCTACATCGCCGCAGCAGGAAACCCGCGCGCCCGTAGACTACACTCGCTGGTTGGGAGTGCCCTGGCAGGAGGATGCACATCAAACGCTGGAAGCGATTTCAACACTGAGCCCGGACTTGCTGGTTGTAGACCACTATGCACTTGATGTACAGTGGGAAAATGCCCTTTCAAACGCAGTGGGTAAAATCATGGTGATCGATGATCTGGCGAACCGCCCTCATGAATGCGCACTACTGCTGGATCAGAACCTTGGCCGGGTTTCATCGGATTATGATGAGCTGTCACCTACTGAGTGTCTGCGATTAATCGGCCCGCGCTATGCGCTATTACGACCGGAATTTGCAGCGCTGAGAGAGCAAAGTATCTCACGCCGAAAGAACCCGAAAATTAAGCGTATTCTAATTTCACTGGGTGGTGTTGATCGCGCCAACGTGACCGGCCAGGTACTTATAGCACTTGGGCATTCGTCACTACCTGTCGATATTGAGCTCGACATCATTATGGGGGCTTATGCGCCTCACTTAGATGAAGTGTATCGTGAAGCGGCGTTGTTGCCATTTAAAGCAACGGTTAGCGTGAATGTGCAGGATATGGCAAAGCGAATGTGCCTTGCCGACTTATCCATAGGTGCTGCTGGTGGCACTTCATGGGAGCGCAGTTGCTTGGGGCTTCCCTCTGTGCTGGTGGTACTGTCAGAGAATCAAATGACTGGAGCAAAGGCACTTGACATGGTTGGTGCAGCGAGAGTGATTGATGAACCGTCACACGTCAAATCAATGCTGCCATCAATATTAGAAGAGTTATCACACTCCACTCGGCTCATATGCATGAGTAAGGCTGCTGCGGGTATCACAGATGGTCACGGGGCTCCCAGTATTGTCAGTACTATAAGGACAGCTGAAAGGGGAAGTTGATGGATGACTACAGGCTACGGCCGATGGCAGGATCAGACCTTGAACAGGTGCTTGGATGGCGTAATCATCCGGAGGTAAGACGATATATGTACTCCACTCACGAAATTGGAATGGATGAGCATTGCGCCTGGTACGCCAGTTCAAATAAGAATCCTAGCATAGAACTTTTAATTTATGAGCAACGTGATAAAGCGCAGGGCTTTGTTCAGATTTCACGGACCCGTTGTGCTTATGTGGCCGACTGGGGCTTCTATTTGGCCCCTGATGCCCCCAAAGGCTGCGGCCGTGAATTAGGTAAGCTGTCGCTCAACCACGCTTTCGCAAAGTTAAACCTTCACAAAGTATGTGGGCAAGTTCTTGGTTTCAATACTCGTTCGATAGCCTTTCATCAGAGCTTGGGCTTTAACGAAGAGGGTCGCCTGCGAGAACAACATTATGATGCCAACAAGTTTCATGATGTTGTGTGCTTTGGTCTTTTGCGGAACAAGTGGCAAGCGCCAGCTGAGGATTGAATAATGAAAGAACTGCGAATTGGCATTGCTGGCAGAGAAATCTCCCTGAATCAGCCACCGTATATAATTGCTGAACTCTCTGCCAACCATAACGGCAAACTGGAAACTGCTTTCAAAATCATCGGTGAAGCCGTCAAGGCGGGCGCAGATGCTGTGAAGCTACAAACCTACCGCCCCGATACCATCACGCTAGATTCCAATGCTGAAGACTTTAGAATTAAAGGTGGGCTGTGGGACGGGCGAACCCTTTATGAACTCTATGAAGAAGCTCATATGCCTTGGGAGTGGCACAAACCTCTCTTCGATCACGCCAGAAAACTGGGAATCACGATATTCAGTTCTCCATTCGATACAACGGCTGTCGACTTGCTTGAAGACCTCAATGTACCCGCATACAAAATCGCCTCGTTTGAAGCAGTCGACCTGCCATTGATTCGCTACGTTGCTTCCACCGGCAAGCCAATGATTATCTCTACCGGTATGGCAGACGCCGAGGAAATCCACGAAGCCATCATGGCTGCTCGAGAAGAAGGCTGTACGGAGCTTGCTATTCTCCATTGTGTAAGTGGTTATCCGGCCCCGCCTGAAGATTATAACCTTCGTACAATTGAAGACATGGCGAGCCGATATGGAGTGTTGACAGGTTTGTCGGATCACACGCTTGGAAATGCGACAGCTATTGCGAGTGTTGTTTTAGGAGCTTCAATTATTGAGAAACACTTCACTCTAAATCGGAATGCCGGAGGTCCAGACGACAGTTTCTCGATGGAACCCAGCGATTTAAAGGAACTTTGCAACGACACAAAAGCAGTGTGGGCTGCATTGGGCACTGTGAACTACGGCCGAAAATCCTCGGAAACAGGAAATGTACAATTCAGACGCTCTTTATATTTCACGAGAGACATTAGCCGAGGAGATGTAGTTACGCCCAATAGTATAAGATCTGTGCGGCCAGGCTACGGACTTCCCCCCAAATTTTTGACGGAACTGATAGGCAAGCGTGTTTTGAAATCGGTTAAAGCAAACTCCGCGACCGATTGGAGCTACTTTGATGAGTAGCCCGATTGGCATTCTGGACTATGGATGCGGGAACATAAAGTCTGTCTCCAATGCGCTTAAGGCTTGCGGATACGACTCCAAATTGGTGACAAATGTTGCTGAGTTGGATGATATTGAGAAGCTTGTTCTTCCCGGAGTAGGTGCTTTTGATTATGCAGTAGAAAGCATTACCGCTACAGGGATTGTCGAAGCTCTAATCAGGTGGACCGAGGACGAGAGTAAAATGCTCCTGGGGATTTGCCTCGGCATGCAGTTACTTTGCCGCGGATCAGAAGAGTCCCTTAAGAACTACGATGGTCTTGGCTTAATTGACGCTTATGTAAAGAAGCTAGATTCACCTAAAGAATGCCGATTGCCGAATATAGGGTGGAGCGAAGTTATTTTCAAAAACCCAGAATACACTCAAAATAATGGTGATTATTACTTTGTACACAGCTACGGAGCGTACTGCGATAAAGAAGAAAATGTACTAGCGTATTCGCATTATGGCGATAGAAAATTTTCCAGTGCTATAACCAATGGTAGGAATATATATGGATATCAATTCCATCCCGAAAAAAGCCAGAAGAAAGGCTTAGCTCTTCTATCAAATTTTGCGAAATTATGATTAAACAGAGACTAATAGCAGTGATTGTAGTTAGGGATGGACGAGTCGTGCAGAGCGAAAAGTTTAAGCACGATCATGTCATACACAGCGATGCTATTCATGCGGTCGAATCGTTCTCCCGATGGGATGTTGACGAGATAGTAATGCTAAATGTGTCGAAGGATCGTACAAGTCGAGAAGTGTTCGTTGATGTTGTAGAGCGCGTTTCAAAAGTATGTTTTGTACCGTTGACCGCCGGTGGATTTGTGGACGACGAAGGGTACGCCGCTCAATTAATAAAATCAGGCGCGGATAAATTGATTTTAAATACTGTATTTTTCAATTCGCCGGGAGTTGGGAAAGCCATTGCTGACAGGTTTGGAAGGCAATGCCTCGTCGCCTCTATTGATGTCAGACCAATCAATAATTCGGAACGTGTGGTTTATGTCGATCGAGGTACAGTAAGTACTGGAAAAAAACTTGAAGACTGGATTGTGCATTGCGAGTCAAATGGTGCTGGGGAGATCTTCATTAACAATATAGAGCATGATGGCGATAGAAGAGGCTACGATATTGTTTCTATCTTGAAGGCAGTTGATAAAACGACCTTGCCGATAATAGCGTTTGGCGGCGCCTTTCAGGACAAGCATTTCGCGGAAGGGCTTGAAGCGGGAGCTTCAGCTGTAGCTGCTGCGAACATTTTTCACTACAAAGAAATGGCGACCAAGCAAGTAAAAAGATACTTAAAAAGAAAAGGTTTTAATGTAAGAGAACAGTAATGAGATATTGTAAAAAGTGTTTTTACCCAGAAAATGCAAAACCTACGATCATATTTGACGAGAAAGGTGTTTGCAGTGGTTGTAACTACAATGAAAGTCGAAAGCATGATGATGTAGATTGGGATGAACGTCGTGAAATGTTTGAGGAAATAGTATCCGAAGCTAAAGAAATGGCTCGCGAACGCGGGAACGCACATGACTGCATAGTTCCGGTAAGCGGCGGCAAGGATAGCCACTACCAAGTTTGGTTACTCAAAGAAAAATACGGCATGAATCCATTGTTGGTATCATTTAACCACGGCTTCAACACACCTGCAGGATTAAGAAACCTAAATAACTTGATTGAAAAATCAGGATGCGACGCAATTGTGTACACCGCGGGGAAAGACTCTGTTAGAAAAATAGCTCGCTATATGATCGAAAAAGTTGGAGATATTACCTGGCACTATCATGCCGGTATTCGCACCCTTCCTTTTAAAGTAGCTGTCGAAAAAAATATACCGTTGATAGTTTGGGGTGAACACGGTTTCGCAGAGTTGACGGGCATTGTCTCATTAAAAGATTTCGTTGAGTTCACAAAGTGGAATCGCAAAGAACACGACATGCGCGGTATTGAGGCCGAGGAATTAATTGGTCAGAACGGAATCACCCGCGCTGATATCGAGCCATATATTTACCCGAGGGACGAAGAAATCGAGCGTACAGAGGTGCGGGGTATCTATGTGAGCAATTTCTTCGAATGGAATGCTGAAGCACACGCTAAGTTGATGCGAAAAGAATGGGGCTTCGGTTATATAACTTACAAACGTGACCGTACATTTAGCCTTTATTCAAAAATTGAAGATCATGCCAATGATGTTCATGACTACTTAAAATATCTAAAATTTGGGTATGGACGGGCTACAGACGATGCCTCGATGGAAATTCGTCATGGGAGAATTACTAGACAAGAGGGTTTAGCTTTAATAAGAGAATATGATTCTCGTGAACCTAGTACATTACCTTTTTATTGTGATTTTTTAGGGATTACCGTGGATGACTTTTATAAACTTGTCGAACCTCAAAGAGACTTGGCTATTTGGAAAAAAACAGACGGTAATTGGTGCGTTAAAGATAGTGTTTGGAAACAAGAGTTGAATGAAGAAAGCGTAAGGTTCACTTCGGCTATTTTTAACGGAGAACACACTTCAATGTATTTCCATAACAATTGTCCTCCAGAAAAAACAGGAGAAGAAGCACTTGATGAGTTCCCGCCAAAATTCAAATGGTCATGACGGAACTACCTATTAGTTTTTTAGATAATGTTTTGCTCAAACACTCACCCCCCCCCCAACCGTCCATTGAAGCTCTCAATAAACGCATTCTGCGTCGACTTCCCAGGCTGGATGTAATGCCAATCTGGCGCGGACCCATCATGGTACGGACCCAGATTTTCAGTAAATCACTTCTTTATAAGTCCTTCCTATCACGGTCGGACTCTACAGGAAAGTGGAGGAGTTTTAGGGCCTCAAGTCAGCTCAAAAAACTGGAAGATACGAGCTCAATGGCGATTCTTCGCTACCCGAAAAACACTCAATATTATGGCTCAGCAGATAGTCGCGTATGAATGGCATCAACTTTAGTGCTGGCCCACCAACTTTATGCATCCCTGAATTTGATTGAATAAGATGCCGCGCCTCCGCTGGATTCAATAAACCTTCAAAAGCCTCATCACTTTGAAAGAACGTCCCTCCCCCCCCGTCAAACCCGTGAAAAACTACTTTCTGGTAGCCGGAAAAAAAAGCGACTTGCAGAGCTGTGATAGTTGTAGAATGCATTTGAATAAGAAACTCAGAATTTAGAACCTTATCAAATCCTATGTTTACAATTTCACAACAACGACCCTGCATCTGCAAAGAACTAAGTCCTGGAAAAAGTATATCGGCTGTAGCGCACCAATCGATGGACTGATACCGAGCCTCCACAAACTCTGGATCTAAATTACCCATCCAAAGATTTTTAAACGTTACCAATGCATTTCGCAAATGGTCAGCCTTAACTAGCTCAGCCATTAATAGAGCATCTCTCACGCATGGTTCTGTGGCCGGGTTATATGAAGCTGTTTCGACAAAGTGAAAGCGCGATGGCACACGATTCAGCGCACCAAAATTAACAGTAAAAAAATCATGTTCACTGCCAATGTAATCAAGGGATTTTGGCGCTGTAGGCCCACTAGCCACAATATGACATACGCTGGAATTTTTTTTCTGAATCACTCGCTCGACAAGTTCAGATGCTTTTACCCATCTACACAGATCATTCGAGAACGCTTTAAATGCTTTTCCTGTTTCATAGAAAGCACCGACATGACTACTAAGTTGAGCAGTAACGCCCGATAACTTTGTGCTCGGAGGAATATAACTGTATTCCTTAAATACAGGTTTAATTCCCTTCCTCAAATAATCTTTGTCCGAATTTTCGCGAAATTCCGCTTGCGTGTTTGGAGAACTCAGATAAACACCAACCACATCAGTAATTTTCTGCGAAGAATATCCTTTTTGCCTCAAATAGCTCCAAAAAATCGCATCACCGATGCTTTTAATTGGCTCTCCATTTTCAAACTTCCATGGATAAGTCATTTTAGCGAGACGTCGAAAAAGGCAACTTGGGCCATATGTGCCATTAGGTATGTGTCCAACCCCAAGCTTTTGCGGCGAGTTCTTCTTAGATGGAGGCCAAGACTGAATAACGGGAACATCAATTCCACAGTCCGAATCAGCACTATTTTCAAGGTAAAAATCCCGTTCTCTGTCACTAAATGCAACCAACCAATCGCCTCCAACCAAATCTGAATTACTGGCGATTAATTTAGATGCCATTAACTCAAGTCCCCAAGGCAACAGGCGATCATCTAAGTTTAAATTGAGAACAAGCGGCGTGTCGGATAAGCTTACAGCAAGACTCCAAGCCTCATAAATGCTCAACGCCTCGTCCACTTGAAAAACATATGGAGAGAGATAATCAAGAGCCTTTGGAAGCTCGTCTGCCCCATCTAGAACATACAACACTGTTTCCGGTTTCAATGTCTGCCGCTTGAGGCAATTAAAATGATCTTCCATTAGCACCCAACGCTTCGGGTCCTTGTGCCAGACCGCGCAGAATACCGTAACTGCATTTTCAGCATAAACTCGTAGACGCTCTAAGCGAGATCTGAGCAAAGAATTGTTATTTGAATGGGAAAAATTAAGCCGATGGCTTTTCATAGCTTTGAGCGAATAAACCCTTTCCAATATCTGCATGAAGTCATCATTGAATTCACTTCGATCATTCATCGTAAATTCAATCACTGGCTTCGAGAGAGCATAATTTCTGTATTTGGCGATGGATTCTGCGACATACACCCCACCGTCCGCTGTCTGCCCGATGGAAGCTGCGACCCGTGATGCGAAGGTGTCTCCCATGATCGTCAGAACCGGTAAGCCTGCAATCAACGCATCACGCGCAGTCGTGTGGGCATTACATGG
>Ga0209654_1002519_pt1 | contig 12469 bp, 22 predicted proteins | sample SaaInl1SG_22_DNA_FD_184646 | JGI IMG/M metagenome (GOLD analysis project Ga0209654, IMG submission 184646) | Marine microbial communities from expanding oxygen minimum zones in the Saanich Inlet - ESP_161SG_22_DNA (SPAdes) (version 2) | ecosystem: Environmental > Aquatic > Marine > Intertidal... | reverse complement strand
TACTATTGCGTTCATGGCTAAAAGCCTCCTTGTTGCCGGTCGGCCTGTCCGATCCGGTGAGTTCTTTGTATGTCAAAAAAAGACATACCGCAAGCGTTTTTTTATTCAGGTAATAACGGCGAAGAAGAGCCAGACGAAGAAAGCCAGAATCCCGAATTCAAGGCCGGTGGTGGGGGGTGGAACCCCATCATCAAAGTTAACGTCCGGCTTACCGCCAGTAACAACCGGAGTTCCATCCTGATCCCACATAACACGTGCGAAAGGGAGCATTGACGAAATTTTTGTGGTGGTAACTTTTTGGATACGGCCACACCATTTCAAAGGGCGATTGACGAAATTTGTGAGCATGCGACTTTCCTTAGTGCGTCTTAAAGATGATGTTCTTATCGGGAGCATCCCAACACAAAGAACACGTGGTACACGCCGCCGTTTTCCCCTCCTGCTCTGGGCACACGATACCGGTCGTCCCGAGTTCCTCACTGTTCGCACTGAACTTCCCGCCGGTATCGCTCCATCGTACGTTCCATCGTTCAGGAAACCCGTCCCGAGCCAGTGTGAGTTCGTGGTAGATTTGTAGGTTATCGGACGGGGTGACGTGCGTATATCCCCACACATAAAGATTCTTGTGCAAGACCAAAAGCTTCCGCCATAGTTGCACATAACCCACACTGTAAAAGTCCCCTAGTACATGCAAGCGAACCAGTACTTTGCGTCCCTTGTCTGCGGCCTTTCGACACTTCTCCCCTACCTCCTCAAACAAACGCTCCTCGAGTTCCTTGCCATGTTCGAGACGGTGGGCGAATGGCATATTGTTTCCATAACAATCGTCCCAGTGTCCACATGAGGTCGGGCAAGTCTCCCGCTCGGTCAGTGTTAACGTATAAACTTCAGCACCTTTAAGCTTGCCTTTCTTTACGTACCTACCCGCGCTTCCGATTTTCGCGCTCGATGGCTTTTTCAAGACCTCGTATGGATAGTCTGCGAGCGTTCTCTTGCTTTTCTGATAACGTGTGCTTGTTAGTTGCATAACTTATTTCTCCACTAAAAGTGTAATGTTTCTCGTCGTTCGCTCTCCAATCCGCTATGGCTTCAGGATGGCATATTGTACGGGGTTTCATGCGTTCTCCTTCAGGAAATAATCCAAGTAATCAATCGCATCTTGCGTAAAACAAACGGCCTTGTCCAACCGGTCGGATTCGGTCTCTCCGGTATCATGTATCAAGGTCGCGGCCTTCTTTAGGTGGTCGAGTGCTTCCCTAGTATTCTTTTCAACTAGTTCCATGAGGTGCCTCCCGTAGTGGTTGTGTGTTGTTTGCGTCAAAGTAATGTAGCCAACTCTCCAAGAAATCATCGTCAGTGTGTCCGCCGAGTGCTTTATCAATGTACATAATGTCGCACCACGGATACTCCTCCCCTAAGCAATCCAACACTTGTTCCTTTGTTTCTGCAAATACATTAGCAACAAAGTACCGCGCCGGTTGAAATGGTGGGTTCTCCGTATCCTGATCCAACAGGATGCAACACCACCGGCAAACCATTGGCATATGATCCGCATGTACAAAGTGTGGTTTAATGTTTCGGTATTCTTCTGCAATCATCTTAGTACTGCTCCTCTTCTACAAGGTCGGTTATGAATTGATGCCCCAAATAGTTTGCGGCTACGTCAACTCTCTGCATTAAACGACTACTGCGCTTTTCTTTCTGCTCGAAACGATCCCTGATCCGGTTAGCTAACCAGTTCGAGTCTATGGAAGTTTCGCCGTAAAACTCTACCATTTCAATCAATTCGTCGTCTGTATAGTACTTCATTTCAATAAATCCCCGCAAATTTGTCATCACCCATATCAACGACAACAGTGTCGTGCGTTTCAATCCAAACTTTAGCACCACAAGATAGCGGCTTGTCTGGTGAGTATACTACTTTGCATTCTCCACGCACAGTCGCGTTGAATCCTTTCGTGTTACTGTTACTTGTTTTTACGGTAACAACCGGCAACAACTCATCTGGATTCTTTGCGTTATGTCGGATGTTGTGTTGGTTTATGTGTATGCGCTTAATCATCGTCGTTCACCCTTGCAGAAACAATCCGCCCTGTTTTGTCTGTTACTGCGTGACTAGCGTCTTCATCAATAACGCCGCTATAATCCCCGCTCTCAATTTGTGCAACAGCATTACTCAAGCTTGATGCTTCAACAGTGTATTGAGCAAGTATCGTACGTTCTTGCGTAACAACAAACTCATGCTGTTCGTCTTCGTCGTAATCAAACCCATAACCGTCTTTGTATTTCACGTTAACTTCTCCCGTGTCGTGAATGAAGCACCACAGTATCGAACCTTTATTGTGTAGGGTATTAGACTTTGGTCGTACGGGTTTTGTTTGTACAAGAAAAGATACCCACGGTCTGCCCAGTGGGTGTACCCCCGGCAGGGGTTGATCGGACTGTAGCATAGACAATCGAACCTGTACACACTTTTTTTATGGTTGACGAAATTTTTTTGGGCAGGTTGACGAAACCCCCGGTCCCGCTTAAAATGCCCCCCGGTTACTCAACAACAAGGCTATGCCTATGAACATGAAAGAACACGTCGAGTCCCTCGGGCTCTTCGATGGTGAGTCCCGCAGGAGCAACTGCCCCTCGTGCGGACATAAGAACACATTCTCTGCAACAAACACAAATGGAGAACTCATGTGGAATTGTTTCCACGCTGAGTGTGACGTGAAGGGCAGAGCCAACCGTCGCATCACCCGTGACAATGTACACAGCATACTGAGTAAACGTACTCAACCACTCGAGCAAAGTGTACCCTTCGAGAGACCTAAGTCTTGGTCTCGCCAAATCTCACAGAAGGGCTTGGACTACGCCAATGAGGTACATACCTCGGGACGTTACGACGACATCTACTACGATGTCAGACACAAGAGACTCGTGTACGCCATCCGGGACAACGACGGTAGGCTCGTGGATGGTGCGGGACGTACCTTGATCGGAGCCCGCCCCAAGTGGTATCGCTATGGTAACTACCGGGGTGGCTTCCGTATAGGCACATCCGATATCGCCTTTGTTGTGGAAGACATCCCCTCCGCCATCAGCATCAGCGACTGGGTCACAGGGTACGCTCTTCTCGGTACAAGCCTGCGTGATGAGCACATCCAAGACCTCACCAAGTTCAAGCGGGTTGTTGTCGCTCTCGATAAAGACGCAACAGACAAAGCCTTGACATACATGCGAGCCTTGAATAGTCTCGTGCCCACTGGCATCTTGATGCTACAGAAAGACTTAAAGTCATTAGGAGATAACGAACGTGAACGAATCATCAGAACAGCAATCCTTGGAGTGTAAGATACTCTCCTTCTGCTTACGGAAGGAATGCTACGACAGAGTAAAGAACATCCTCACGAAGGATATGTTTGAGGGGGAGTGGGCCCCAATGTGGCAAGCCCTTGTCGACGCCCACGCACAATACACCGGAGACTTCACAGGAGCCGAGCTACAGGCTTATTTCGACTCGAAGTACCCTGCCCTACCCGACAGCACCCGCATACGCTACTGGGAGAATTTTGAGACGCTCCAAGATGAGATAGGTAATAACATCGATTTGCAGGAGAGGGTCATACGTGATCTCTGGATGCGGAATCGTGCTCGTATGATTTCGGAATTGTCGGTAGATATCTTCCTCGGTAAGGAGAATAACTTTGGAGAACTCAAGCGACTCATTGAAAGTACAGCGGAGGATTCGATTGGCGAAAAGACGACCTACACGGAGGTGGACATGGGGCTCGAGGAGCTTCTGGACTCCCTTACGCTCACTCCCGATTTCCCCTTCGACTGGGAGCCACTGTCCAACTACGTTTCGGGATTGGATCGAGGACATTTTGGAATCATCTTCGCACGACCGGAAACGGGCAAGACTACGTTCGTATCTTTCCTCACTGAGAGGTTCCTCCGACAGGGGCTTACCGTTGCGGTTTGGGGGAATGAAGAGCCGGCTGTACGAACTAAACTACGTATCATCCAGAGTTATTTTAAAGCTACGCGGAAAGAACTGTCTGAGGGGCGCGGGGGGTTTGCTGAAGTATGGCATAAGGAGATCGCTGACCGTCTCCATGTTCTTGATTGTGTTGGAACGACCATTCAGGAGATTGATGACTGGTGCAAGATCAACAAGCCTGACGTCATATTTGTCGATCAACTCGATAAGGTGAAGGTGGCCGGCAAGTTCAACCGAGGTGATGAGAAACTGAAGGAGATTTACTTACAGGCCCGTGAGATTGCTAAGAAAAACAAATGCTTAGTGTGGGGTGTGAGTCAGGCATCCGCGGAGGCAGAGTCCATGAAGCAAGTTGAGTACCAGTACCTCGACAATTCAAAGACAGGTAAGGCAGGTGAGGCTGACCTCATTATTGGTATCGGCCGTAGTGGTGACCGCACATCGGAGAACACCAAGAGGTACATCTGTGTCTCGAAGAACAAGCAGAACGGCTGGCATGGGACAGTGCCGTGTGAGATTGACATGTATCGTGCCGTGTTCGAGAAGAACAATACGGTGATTGATGTCCCAGAGGAATACCAAGAAGATGTGGTGGTGCCAACGGAGGCAGATTACGATGCATAAGCACAAAAAAGGCGTTCTAAGTGAGCTTTTAGTCTCGCGGGATTTAATAAAAGAAGGTTATGATGTTTTTTGGAGCATTGAGGGGAGAGGCCCCGCAGACTTAGTGGCTGTCCACAGGGATACCGGGACCGTCCGGCTTATCGATGTTAAGTCGGAGTCGCACTTAAAAGAGACAGGCTCTAAAATCCGCAGGTACTTAACACCAACCCAGAAGCGTATTGGCGTAGAAATTATAGAGGTAGACCCCGATGAACATACTAACTTTTGATGTGGAGACAACCCACAAGCCAAAGCCCAACGGTGGGTACACACCACTTCCCTATTTTGGTAATCATCTAGTGAGCATCGGGTGGAAGGTAGGTAAAAACCCTGTGGAATACGCGTGTGTCTACCATGAGCAACGCGAGTCAGACTTGGAGCAGATCGAGAAGTTCCGCAGTGACCTGAAGCTTGCCGATGTCATCGTCGGGCACAATGTGAAGTTCGACCTCAACTGGATAAAGGAATGTGGATTCGACTATGATGGACCTGTCTACGATACTATGGTGGCTGAGTACCTCCTTGCGAGAGCACGTAAGTGGCCGCTATCCCTCGATGCCCTCTCGAAAAGGTATGAGGTTACTGAAAAGAAGAAAGACCTTACGGAGGATTATCTCAAGAGTGGCAAGACATTCGCGCAGATTCCGTGGGAGATCGTAGAGGAGTATGGTATTGCTGACGTAGAGGCTACATGGGAGGTGGCTGACAAACAAGTAAGGGAGAAGTACAACACAACGTGGGAGGAGCTGTATGGCATTTCAAAAGCAGTACGGGCCTAAAGAGATTAATACGGTCATCAGGCTATGGGACGAGGGGTATAGTGCCGCTGAGATAGGAGATGTGATAGGCAAGACAAAGTATTCGGTCTGCCAGTTCATGCACCGTAATCGAGATAAGTATGGGTTCGAGAGAAGAGAAGGCGGGCGACACCGCAGTAGAGTAGGCTTTGAAAAGGAGTGGCATGGTGTGGTACCATGCGGACATTGGATGATTACGAAGCCGTGGGGAAATGCATAGTATTTCTATGCAAACTCAACAGGAGATAAACCATGTGTGGAGGAATCTATGAAGAGGACTTTAGTATGAAAGACTTAGAAAAAGATGTACTCATCACCGTGAGTGACATGGTAGAGCACGAAGATGGCTCTGCAACATTCAAAATCGATACAACCACCGAGGCGACTCGACTTCTCGTGGAGATGGGGTTAGTATCCCTACTCGAAAAAGCTATCGATGAGAATAACAATGATTATTATCTCGACCCTTCACTGAGGAGAGACGAGGAAAATGTGGATGAATAAGAAACCGATGATTGACCGAGGACTACTCGGCGGAGTAACCTTAGAATCTGCTGTTAAGTTAGTGGAGTTCCTAAAGTGTGAAGCTGACATGGACGACGACCTAACGACAGTCGAGTACTACAATGGTATGCTCGAAGGATTAAACGCAAACATGGCTGGGGAGATATGCTCCAAAGCCCTCGAGAGAGAGATCAAAGCCTATGGCATCGAAACTTGTATCAACTTTAAAGCTTTCCCTACAGATGACAGAAGTCTTATCGAGCTTGGAACGGACAGGGATAAAGATTGACCCCATTGTCCTCGCTGATATCGAGAAAGAATACAGGGATGAGATGAACGCCCTCGAGGTCAAACTACAACGGATGGCTGAGGATGCGATGGGCGACACGCCTGTTAACCTCAACAGTGCCGACGACCGCTCCATGTTGTTTTACTCACGGAAGGTAGTGGACAAGAAACGATGGGCGTCCATCTTCAACTTGGGCTCAGAGTTACGGGGTGCTACCCGTAAGCCCAAGCAACGTACGAAGATGACAAAAAATTTATTTGGCATGTACGTGAAGGACGAAACAAAAATACTCCACAAGACTGTTGCATCCCGGTGTACCGCCTGCAAGGGTGCAGGACGTAAGAGAGTTATCAAGAAAGATGGTACGGAAGGTAAAGCCGTACGTATATGTAAAGCCTGTGCAGGGGATGGGGTAATCTATGCGAAGACTAAACAAATCGCCGGTTTCAAAATTATCCCGAGGGACGCATGGGACACAGCGGCCGCCGGATTCAAGACCGATCACGAGACACTTAGGGAGCGTATGGATGAACTTTCTGGAGATGCCCGAGAGTTTGCAGAGTCATACTCCCGATACAATGCACTCCGAACTTACCTCTCTACTTTCGTCGAGGGACTCAAGAATAATCGAGACGCAAACGACATTGTACACCCCGATTTTATGCAGTGTGTCACAGCTACAGGACGGCTCAGCTCTCGTAACCCCAACTTCCAGAATATGCCCCGTGGCTCTACGTTTGCTATCAGGAAAGCAATGGTCTCTCGTTTTGACGGAGGAAAAATCCTCGAAGCTGACTACGGACAACTCGAGTTTCGTGTCGCCGGATTCCTAGCCAACGACCCACAGGTGTACCACGACGTGGAGAGTAAGACAGATGTACACAGTGTTACTGCTGAGATCATTGGGTGTTCCCGCCAAGATGCTAAAGCGCACACCTTTAAACCTCTTTACGGGGGCACCACAGGTACTCCTGATCAACAGCGATACTACCGGACTTTTAAAGAGAAGTATGCTGGCGTGACGGCGTGGCACGATAAGCTACAGAGTGATGCGGTGGAGAAGGGCTTCATCACGCTCCCGTCAGGAAGACAGTACGCCTTTCCGGGAACGACATGGACTGAATGGGGTACGGCGACCAACCGCACATCCATCTGTAACTACCCTGTGCAGGGATTCGCAACGGGTGATCTCTTACCAATAGCCTTAGTAAAGTTACATAAGTCTATGAAATCAAAGGACTTAAAAAGTGTTATATGTAACACGGTTCATGATAGTATAGTACTTGACGTATTCCCCGGAGAGGAGGATACTTGTACTACCCTCGTGGTAGAGGCAATGATGTCACTACCCGAAGAGTGTCGGCGGAGATACGGTATTGAATACGATATGCCAATCTCAGTCGAGTGTAAGATGGGGTCCAACTGGTTGGACACCGAAGTTGTTTACGCAAATTAAGGAGAGCGTAATGGGCGAAGTGAGCGTTTTGGACAATCCTTTCGACAGTATGTTGGAAGCAGTGAAGGCAGGTAACACGCAGGATTTGATGCGTCTATCTGGTCAAGCAGATGAGGACACACCCAAGGCAGGGCTGTCTCGTTTGAACATCAACTACGATACGGACACAGATGAGGGGCACTCCCTCAAGAAAGGCACATGGAAAGTGTACTATGATGGTGAGTTTGTTTATGCAGACTCTGTGCAGTTCCGCCCGTTGGTGCGGACATACGAGTGGTCTGTGTGGGATCAGGAGGAAGGTAAGTTTTCTAGCCGTTCCATCCAAGCACCCTCATTGGACTACCAGTTCCCAGACACAACGGGAGGTAACAAGTGTGGCCGCCTAACTAAGTCTGAGGAGGAGCAACTTGGGGAAGACCACCCGCAGACCTTAGCCTCACGTCTCGCTACGTGTAACCAAGTGTTCTACGCAGTGATTAACATGAAGGGCAAGACCGCTGATGGTAAAGACGTCGAGATCAAGGATTATCCTGTCGTCACATACTTCAAGCGTTCAGGCTTCCGTCCTGCGCGTGAGGCGATCCAGAAGCTCGGTAACACTCCAATGAATGAGGTGGTGTTTGAGTTGACTACGAAGCGACATAAGATGGGGAGTGTGACTTACTTCACCCCTGTGTTTACGCAATCGCGTAGTGTTCGTCTGGACGGTCCTACAACTGAGTTACTCACTATGTTCCTCGAGACTGTGAAGGCGTCGAATGCGAACATCTTGGAGCAACATAAGGAGGCTGTAAAAGCTAAGTCCTCGACCGAGGAAGTTGACTTGGCGGCGGACTTTAATTGATGCTAGCGGAAGTTCAGGTTAAGAACTTCCTTCAAGCGGCCACGAGGGGGGAAGCAGAGCTTTCCCCTTCTGTGCTTGAGGAGTTCGCACAGGAATGCCGACAGGCACTCGAAAAGCAATTTAACCGCAACCCTGAGTGGCGGATACGTATGAGTGGGTTAGGACGGCCCCTCTGCCAACAGGTACATGGACGGGACGGTAAGGACGAGGAGATGTCCTACAATGCTATCATGCGCTTCCTCATCGGAGACCTTGTGGAGTGTGCAGTGATGGCGATCCTCAAAGGAGCGGGGATCAATATCGTAGAGGCACAGGGAAAGTGCCAGCTTAACGTCGGGGGTGAGGAGGTACAGGGTACCCTAGATTTGATTCTCGACGATCCTGTGGATGGAGAGAAGGTCTGGGACGTAAAGTCGGCAAGCCCCTACTCCTACCAACAGAAGTTTAGTAAGGGGTACGACAATCTTAAAGAAGATGATCCCTTCGGGTACTTGATGCAGGGACACCTGTATGCAGAATCGAAGGGGATGGACTTCGGCGGATGGATTGTGGTGGATAAGTCGAGTGGCGAAATCCAGTTTGTGCAAGCACCGGACGATCAGCAAGAAGACAGGGATCACTACATCTCTGAGGCTGGTAAAGTTGTTGAAGCCCTGATGTCGAACTTCTCATACAAGAAGCCTCCGATAGAACCTATCCCGGAAACGTACAAGAAAGATGGGGTTCCCCACGAGACAGGGAACAAGCTCCTCGCAAAGAACTGTACTTTCTGTGGTTATCGTAAGCACTGCTGGCCCAACGCGGTGCAACATCCGAAGGTAACGTCAAAGGCGAAGAACAAACCTTTCGCGTGGTACCACACATTGAAGGTAAAGGAATTATGAAGACAGCAGATATTAAGAAGGTAGTTGAGCTACAGGGTAGGATTCTCAAACTCAAAGATCGTATCATGAAGGATGTCGCAAAGCACAACACGATGGTCATTGATGAGTTACGACCTATGCTTGAGGACGTGCAGTACGCCACGATCTACCAAGTAGGAGACATGACCTACAAGAGGGGTAAAATATTTAGTCAGTTAGACTGCCAAGACTACGGTCTTAGCGTTAAAGCCGACGGGTTAGCCACCCTCCGGAGAATTGTTGTGGAGGATAAAGATGCCCCTTCTGATGACACAGAAAGTGGACCGTCAGCTTCTCTACCTGAATGAGGGAGCTCACGCAGTTTACATAGAGTCGGCCGGCAGTAGGGGAGGAGATGCTTGGACACGCTGGGCGCGTAACTTTGAGAGGTGCCTACCCTTGACGATGTGGTCCCATAATGGGACTGCCTTATCTCATGAGACATGGGAGCGGGACGGTAGGAAAGCTACTGATGAGTTGGTTAACATATCGAATACTGTCCGGCAGGGTAGGGTGGTGCTATTCCCCGGCGATGACTACACCCGAGCACTCGAGCAAATCCGGAGTACAACTCCTAAATTGCACGATAGAATTTCTCAATCGATACAAGGACTTATGAACGTATGAGTAAACCAGTCCGACATAAGTTCCGCTCTGATTATGAGTTGAGTGTAGCGAAGTACCTTGCAGAGCAGGGGATTAAATACGAGTATGAGTCTGCGAAACTTACGTATCAGCCTAAGCCGAAGACGTACACCCCCGACTTCTACTTACCAGAACAAGGTATCTATGTAGAGGCTAAGGGATTTTTCAGCCCAGCGGATCGCCAGAAGATGTTGCTCGTGATTAAACAGAATACGTCCTGCGATATACGAATGCTTTTCTTACGAGCATCAAACAAATTGAACCGTTCTAGTAAGACTACCTATGGATCATGGTGTGATAAGCATGGTATCCTCTGGGCTGACGGACAGATACCACTGGAGTGGTTGGAGAAGAAAGCATGACAGACTTAACTTTAGATGAAGACAAATTGATTGCCCTCGAGCAGGCCGGCTTACTGAAGGGGCGTTACTACATTGTATTGGAGCCAGTTGAAAGTGAAGATGAGGACGAGGATGGTTTTGCTGTCCGCGCATACGCAACTAAAAATTTTAAAATGGAAGATGGTGATGAGAGTGGGCTGGACCCGACTTATGTGGTCCTTCAAGGATTACTTGGGGCACTCCACGAGCACTTCGACGACGTGTACGACATGGGACTGGAAAGGGTTACGCTGGAGGCGTTGGGTGAAGTCGTCCCAGAAGAAGACCTGAAGCCGGAACATAAGGAACGTATCAAGTCGATGGAAGGTAATGTTATCATGGCTAACTTTGGGGGCTTACAATGAGTGACTCTATTTTCTTTGATCCAGACACTGGCATGACACTAGACATCCCAGAAGATATGGTAGTAAAAGTATCGGACTGGAAGAACCCCGACCACTACAAGAAGCAAGATTTTGAGGCCATCGAGGTCATCAAGTCTGTACTCACGAGAGAACAATTTACTGGCTATCTACTCGGAAACTCGCTAAAATATTTACTACGGGTAAACGATAAAGATATTCCCTTGATGAACGTGGGCAAGGCAGAATGGTACGCGACCCGCGCAGAAAAAGAACTTTCGGAGAAATAATGGAACAAATGTACTGTGGCAAGATTGCCATCGACTACGACCGTGACGAAGACTTCTCGGCACAGGCCCTGAAGTTACTAACGGATTACTATATGTTGCCGGATGAGTCGAGCCCCCAAGAGGCTTTTGCACGGGCGGCCTTGGCTTATTGTGAGGGTGATTATGGATTCGCTCAGCGTATTTATGACTATGCTAGTAAGCGTTGGTTTATGTTCGCTAGTCCTGTGCTTTCAAACGCACCGCTTGATGGCGTTGCGCCAAAGGGACTGCCAATCTCTTGCTTTCTTACTTATGTCGGTGACAATCTTGAGTCTCTCATCGGCCATAACTCTGAAGTTGCTTGGCTCTCCGTGAAGGGTGGCGGTGTCGGGGGACACTGGAACGATGTGCGGGGTGTCTCCGATAAAGCACCGGGGCCCATCCCATTTATGAAAGTTGTCGACTCAGGTATGACAGCGTGGAAGCAGGGCCGCACCCGTAAGGGGAGTTATGCGGCTTACCTCGATGTGTCTCACCCAGACATTATCGAATTTATTAACTTTAAGGTACCGACAGGTGGCGACATTAATCGCAAGTGTTTCAACCTGTTTAACGCAGTAAACATTACAGATGCTTTTATGGAGGCAGTAGAACATGGAACAGAATGGCAATTACGAGACCCTAATGAAGGAGATGTTAGAGATTCAATCCCAGCTAGAGAACTGTGGCAAAGAATACTCGAAGCTCGTTTCCGAACTGGGTCACCTTATCTCCACTTCATCGACGAATCCAACAGGCAGTTACCAGATACTCAAAAAGCACTTGGACTCGCAGTTAGAGGGTCTAACCTTTGCTCTGAGATCACTCTCCCTACATCTGAAGAACGCACAGCAGTCTGTTGCCTCTCCTCAGTCAACCTCGAAAAGTACGACGAGTGGAAAGGAACAAGCATGGTTGGAGACCTTGTGCGATTCTTGGACAACGTCCTTGAATTCTTTATCCGAAATGCACCGCCAGAGTTATCAAAAGCTGTTTACTCAGCTAAACGGGAAAGATCAATCGGCTTAGGAGCAATGGGCTGGCATGGGTATCTACAGCAGAAGGGTATCTCGTGGGAGGGCCTCAGCGCGAAGTTTGCGAACCAACGGATATTTGCCGACATACACGCAAAGGCTCACGAGGAAAGTTTGCGTCTTGGCAAAGAGAAGGGGGAGGCACCTGACATGGAGGGCACAGGACTTCGGAACGCTCACCTTCTCGCTATCGCTCCAAACGCTAACAGTTCTATTCTCTGTGGGTGTAGTGCTAGCATTGAGCCTATTAAGTCTAATGCTTACACCCATCGTACTCGTGCGGGTGCTCACCTC
>Ga0209654_1002516_pt1 | contig 12475 bp, 9 predicted proteins | sample SaaInl1SG_22_DNA_FD_184646 | JGI IMG/M metagenome (GOLD analysis project Ga0209654, IMG submission 184646) | Marine microbial communities from expanding oxygen minimum zones in the Saanich Inlet - ESP_161SG_22_DNA (SPAdes) (version 2) | ecosystem: Environmental > Aquatic > Marine > Intertidal... | reverse complement strand
ATCGGCCGCAAATTTTCTAAACAACAAATGGATGTCTGAAGGGCGCTCTCTCAGCGGAGGCAATTGAATCTCCACCGTATTTAAGCGGTAGTATAGATCCTCTCGGAATTTTCCCTTCTTGATCGCCTCTAGCATACCCACGTTGGTGGCACCTACCACACGGACGTCAATCTTCTGGGCACGAGAAGCACCAACGCGAATAAACTCTCCAGTTTCTAATACACGAAGCAATCGAACCTGCGAAGGCAGGGGCAATTCACCCACTTCATCCAAAAAAATTGTACCGCCGTCCGCTTCTTCAAAATACCCTTTTCGAGACCCAGTTGCACCTGTAAATGCTCCTTTTTCATGACCGAATAATTCGGAATCGATAGTTCCCTCCGGTATAGCGCCACAATTCACCGCTATGTAAGGTTTATGCTTTCGGTGACTGAGATTGTGTATGATCTTTGGAATACTCTCCTTACCTACACCACTTTCACCGGTAACCAGAACACTAATGTCTGTTGGAGCCACTTGCACCGCTTTCTTCAAGGCACGTTCCAGCAGCGGACTGGTCCCAATAATTCCAAAACGTTGTTTAATACTCTTGAGCTCTGCCATGGCTGGATATCTTTGAATTAAATCGATTCAACGACCGTACCAATCAAAGTTGCCGAGGTACAACTGTCAATTCTGACATGACAGAAATCGCCCGGTTTAAAATCGTGCTTATCAAAAACAACTACACTGTTGGTATCGGTGCGTCCAAACAATTGTTGATCGCTCTTCTTAGAAGTTCCTTCCACCAATACCTCATAAGTTTTACCAACCATCTCTTGATGACGCGTCAAGCTGTGCGATGTCTGTAGTTTAATTATTTCTTTCAATCTGCGCTTCTTCACTTCTAATGAGACATTATCTTCCAATTTACGGGCCGCATAGGTGTTTGGTCGCTCGCTGTAGAAGAACATGTAGCCGAAGTCGTACTTCACATATTCCATCAAGCTCAAGGTCTCCTGATGGTCTTCCTCCGTTTCTGTAGGGAAGCCGGAAATCATATCGTGTGAAATGGCACAACCTGGAATAATGCGATTAATACGATCAATCAATGCGATGTACTCCTCGCGGTTATGGCCGCGATTCATCAGCTCCAAAATTCTTGAAGAGCCGCTCTGCACCGGCAGGTGGATGTAATTACAGATGTTCTTGTATTTGGCAATGGTCTCTAGTACGTCGTCTCTCATGTCCTGAGGGTTCGAAGTGGAGAATCTAATGCGCATGTTTGGCACAGCTTCAGCCACCATGGCCATGAGATCAGCGAAATGAACAGCACTCGCTTTGGCCAATTCAGAGGCCTTCTCAAAATCCTTTTTCAAACCGCCGCCGTACCAGAGGTAACTGTCGACGTTTTGTCCCAATAGGGTAATCTCCTTGTAGCCTCTCTTCTGCAGGTCTAACGCTTCATCAACAATAGTTTGCGGATTGCGCGAACGCTCTCTGCCACGTGTAAACGGCACCACACAGAACGTACACATGTTATCACAACCACGGGTGATCGAAACAAAAGCACTCACGCCATTTCCTCCTAGGCGTACAGGTTCTATATCGTCGTAGGTTTCTTCTTTACTTAAGATCACATTGACCGCCTTACGCCCGCCATCGAGCTCTTGCAGCAAGTTGGGTAAATCGCGGTAAGCATCCGGTCCTACGACCAAATCAACCAGCTTCTCTTCATCAAGCAACTTGCCCTTGACGCGCTCAGCCATACAGCCCAAGACGCCAATTTTCATATCTGGATTCTTGCGCTTGTGGCCGTTGAAATGATTCAATCTATTGCGCACCGTCTGTTCTGCCTTATCCCGGATAGAACAAGTATTTAGCAGCACTAAGTCGGCTTCCTCTGGTCGCTGTGTGGTACTGTACCCTTCCTTGCCCAAGACTGAGGCAACGATCTCGCTGTCGGAGAAATTCATTTGGCAACCGTACGACTCTATATAAAGTTTTTTTGTGCCTGTTGGGTTTTTCGTTTCTAGCACAGTTCCATCGTGCTCGTGTGGGTTCTTATCGCCCTCGGCGTAAAGACCTCTTCCGCTTGCGCGTTTCTTTTTTCCTTCCATAATTCAATTCGCTCAAAACTTTACTTTCTATCGCGATGGAGCAAAGATACATTCTTAACTGACAATTTGTCTGATTTAAAAATCACTATTACGTAGTAATACGTATTGAGGAAGAACAAGCTGAGAAGAAAAGTTGTTGTTTGGATAATCTTTTTCGCCTTTACTTTGTGCCCTCAAACTTCTAACTGAATCAATTCATATGGCAAGCAACCTCGTTATAGTTGAGTCACCCGCAAAAGCAAAAACCATCCAAAAATACTTGGGTAACGACTTCTCCGTGATGTCTTCTTATGGACATATCCGCGACCTCTGCGATAAGGGAATGGCCATTGATATTGAGAACAACTTCACTCCCGAATACTGCGTTTCTAAAGACAAAACCACCTTAGTTAAAGAGCTAAAAAAGGCAGCTAAAGGTGCAGATAAAGTGTGGCTCGCATCGGATGAGGACCGCGAGGGAGAAGCCATCGCTTGGCACTTGTACGAAAGCCTAGAGTTGACCGAAGACAAAAGCGAGAGAATTGTCTTCAACGAGATTACTAAAACAGCCATCTTACGGGCTGTAGAGAATCCAAGAAAAATCAACAAGGAGCTCGTTGATGCACAGCAGGCACGCCGCGTACTTGACCGTTTGGTAGGGTACGAATTGAGTCCGGTGCTATGGAAGAGTATTCAACGAGGATTGAGCGCGGGCCGCGTTCAGAGTGTCGCAGTACGATTGATCGTAGAGAAAGAACGCGAGATTGAAGCGCATGTTCCTGTGGCAAGCTACAAGGTGAGCGGGATCTTTACCGACGGAAAGATCAGCTTCAAAGCTGAATTGGCTAAAAATCTACCTACGGAAGAAGAAGCGCAGGCATTCCTTGCGAAATGTGTGGGTGCAAAATATAAAGTGGAATCTGTCGAAAAACGCCCTGGAAAGCGTTCGCCTGCCGCACCGTTTACAACCTCAACCTTGCAGCAAGAGGCGAGCCGTAAGTTGGGCTACAGCGTTAGTCAAACCATGACACTTGCACAGCGCTTGTACGAAGCCGGTCACATTACCTATATGAGAACGGACAGCTTCAACTTGAGTAAAGACGCCCTTTCCGGCATTGCTGCACACGTTCAAGCGCAATACGGCGACAATTACCATCAAGTGCGTAAATTCAGCACGAAGAGCAAAGGTGCGCAGGAGGCACACGAGGCTATTCGTCCAACCAACTTCAGCAAGAATATTGCAGGTGCTGATGACCGTCAGAAAAGATTGTACGACCTCATCTACAAGCGCACCATCGCCTCACAAATGGCCGAGGCGCAGCTCGAAAACACAACCATCAAACTTTCAAATACGAGTGCACCAGAAGCGCAAAACTTCACCGCTCGTGGCCAGGTAATCACCTTTGACGGTTTCATACGGGTGTACCAAGAAGGCACTGACGATGAAAACACAGAACAGCTCGAGGGTCAATTGCCGGCTGTGGTAGAAGGTGATTTGCTTCGCTCTGATGAAATCACAGCTACAGAGCGTTTTACCAAGCATGTTCCACGTTACACAGAAGCTTCGTTGGTGAAAAAATTAGAGGAGTTGGGTATTGGACGCCCGTCCACCTACGCGCCGACCATTTCTACCATTCAAAAGCGCAAATATGTGGTTAAGGAATCGCTCGAGGGCGAATCTAGATCTTTCAAAACCTTCAGCGCAACGTCTGATGGAGTAGCACAATCGGAGGGCAAAGAAACCTACGGTGCAGATAAAAACAAATTGTTCCCAACCGACATTGGCCGCGTGGTAACCGACTTTTTGATTGAGCACTACGGCTTAATCATGGATTATCAGTTTACTGCAAAAGCCGAGGAAAATTTTGATACTGTTGCAGCTGGAAAGATAGGCTGGCAAGAAAGCATTCGTGAATTCTACGGCGAATTCCATCCACTGATCGAAAATGCACCGGCCGGAGCGCGCGCAGCAAGTAGGCTTTTAGGGGAAGAGCCTGGGACTGGCGAGCCTGTTTATGTCAAGCTCGCACGTTATGGTTTCGTTTTCCAGTTTGGTGACGGCGATGAGGAGACCAAGCCAAGGTTTAAGAAACTGCCACAGGGCATTGGCTTCTACGATGCAACGTTGGAAATGGCTTTGCGTAAAGAGGTCCTACCTCGCACTGTAGGCTCTTACCAAGACATGGAAGTAAAAGCCAACGTTGGTCGTTACGGTCCTTATGTGATGTGGAATAAAAAATTCTTCAGCTTAACGGAGGATTCCCCTGAGGAGGTAAGCATAGAAAAAGCTATTGAAATTATTGAGGCAAAGCAGAAAGAAGCCGCGAGCAACATAATCGCAGAGTTTACAGAAGAGCCGGAGATTCAAATACTGAACGGGCGCTACGGTCCATATATTAAGAGTGGCGGTAAAAACTTCAAAATCCCCAAGGATATAGATGCTGCAACTTTGAACCGTGCTACTTGTGAAGAACTTATCGCCGCAGGACCAACAAAAAGAAGGGCAAAGCGCAAATAAGGGGCTAAATTAACCACCGTTAAAAACTGTTTAGCGTGGAATATTTAAGTCCTGTACCGGAGAGTGTTTTTTCAAAGTTGCCTGTATTAGAACCGGGCCAATTGGGCCAAAGAATTCGGAGACATACTGAACTCGACGGCATCCCTGATTTAGATGGAGTAAAAGCTGTAATCGTCGGAGTACACGAAGATAGACGTGCCTATCGCAATGTCGGATGCCACAATGCCGCCGATCATATCCGACCCTTCATCTACCAACTTTATGAAGGGACCTGGAATTTTGAAATTGCCGACTTAGGAAATATCTACAGCGGCGAAAATTATGTAGACACCCTACTTCATCTTCAAGATTTTTGCGAACAAATGCTCCGCAAGGGCATCATTACGATTACTATTGGCGGGTCGCAGGATTTGACTTATGCGAATTATCGCGCTTTTGATCAACTAGAAAAAATGGTCAATGTGGTCGCTATAGACTCTCGACTAGACGTAGGAAGTGAAGGCCGTGATTTAGACCACCAGAGTTATGTGAGTCACTTAGTGCTGCAGGAACCACACAACCTGTACAACTTTACTAATCTTGGCTACCAAACCTATTTCAACAATCCTGATGAGATCGCCCTCATTGAAAATCTGTTCTTCGAAGCCATCCGGCTTGGAGAAGCACAAGCCGGCATTCCTGGAACTGAGCCACTTTTACGAGAAGCTGACATCGTTAGTATAGATATCAACGCCGTTCAGCAGAGTTACAATCCTGGCACGTTTTACACCTCGCCACATGGCTTTACAGGCAATGAACTTTGCGCAATGACACGCTACGCTGGAATGAGTGATACTGTGAGTCAACTTGGTCTTTTTGAATACAATCCACGATACGATCAACGCGGACAAAGCGCCCATTTATGTGCCCATGCACTTTGGTACTTTTTCGAGGGAATCTCCTTGAGGTTCGGAGATTTTCCAGTAGGTTCTAGATCCAATTATGAAAAATATACCGTTCTAATTGATCAGGAGGATACCCTGAACTTTTACAAGAGTCCAAATAGCGGAAGATGGTGGATAGAGATCCCAAAAGGGGAATTCCAATCGGAACGCTTCACTTTAGTCCCTTGCAGTCACGAGGATTATAAAGAAGCACTCCAAGGAAAAATCCCTAAGCGTTGGTGGAAAGCGCAACAGAAAGCCTGATAACTCAGTAAAAAAAGTGTCGATCGCAAGGGAATTTTTCTATCTTTAGCGACGATCAAAAGACGTTAGCGCTTTAACACATGAGAAAAACCCGCCTTGCTTTATTCGCAATGCTTTGCTCGTCAGCTCTTTGGGCTCAACAAGACGTGCAATTCACGCAGTTCGCGAATAATAAGATTTTCTACAATCCTGGAGTCATTGGCTCCGGTGACGCTATTTGTTTATCTGCTGCCCATCGTTCACAATGGGTTGGTTTCGACAATGCACCAACTACTCAAAACTTTAACGCGAATGTTCCGCTAGATATTATTGGCGGTGGTTTATCAGTGAATTTCACGAATGATATGATTGGCTTCTTCCAAGACGTGACAGCTGGGGTAGGCTACGGATATCAATTGGCCCTAGCAAATGGGACCTTAGGTTTAGGATTGCGCGTAGACTTTAGAAATAAGAATGTAACCTCTGGTGTTTGGGCACCTCCTCAAACGATGAACGACCCTTCTCTTGTTTCTCCGGGAAGCAACTCCATGGCAACCGACTTGAACTTTGGCGCGTTTTACCAGAAAGACAACTGGTACGCTGGTTTGAGCAGCACGCGACTCTTAGAAACTAGAGATATCCTTACTGCAAGTGGCGGCAATGGAAATGCAGAGATCAGAGGCCAACGTCATTATTACCTCATGGGAGGCTATGATATTGACCTTCAAAATGGATTTGTTTTGCAACCTGCTATGATGGTCAAAACAGATTTCGTGACTACTCAGGTAGATATAAATGCAGCCGCAACTTATAATAATCAAATTTGGGGTGGCGTTACTTATCGGGTATATGATGCCTTATCAATAATGGCGGGGTATCAAATTACGAAAGACCTGAGAGCAACGTATTCTTATGATTTGACAACTTCAAGCTTAAGAAATTCGAGTAGTGGATCGCACGAAATCATGATGAGTTATTGCTTTACCATTGAAATACCACCTAAAGAAAAAGGGAGTTATAGAAACCCCATATTTTTGTAATATAGCCTTTTCGTAGAAATGACAACACAGTTGAAATATAACATAGTTATGAAAAAGTTCTTCCTTGGACTTGTAGCAGTGGCCTTTTTGGCTTCATGTGGAAGTAACGATCACGGAGAGTTGGTCGGCGTTCAAAATCGCCCAACTTGGTATCCTAGTGAACCCTATGGAATGGTGTATATACCGCAAGGTAGCTTCACTATGGGAAACCATGATGAAGATGTTCCTTACGCATACACTGCTCCAGCAAAAACCGTAAGTATTCCAGCATTTTATATGGATCAAACGGAGGTAACCAATAATGAGTACCGCCAATTTGTTGGTTGGGTCCGCGACTCTATCGCTCGTACTCGCCTCGCTGAAGGACTCGTTGAGGATTTCGAATACATTGACCTAGCCGAAATGGAAGACCCTACCTACTTCCAAGAATACGTTGCATTGAATTATCCTGATAGTATGATGCGCCGCTTGGATTGGGATCCATATTTAGAGTGGGATAAAAATCGTTATCCATCTGCAGAATACACTGAAGTGGTGGAAAGTATGTACCTCGCCCCAGAAGAGCAATGGTTAGGTTATCGTCATTTGGATACGCGTCAGTTGAACTACACCTACTACTGGATTAATAAACAAAAAGCCGCTTCGAAACTGAACCGAGTAGAGTTTGATTATAAAGATGAAGACGGCGATGGAGAGTTGTTCAGCTACCGCGATTATATCAAGGATACACAAGCAGAAAGTGATCGAGCTTCGTTTTTTGAAAAAGAAACTATCAATGTTTACCCAGACACTTTGGTTTGGATTCACGATTTCACATATTCATTCAACGAGCCAATGCACGACAAATACTTTTGGCACCCGGCATACGACGAGTACCCAGTAGTTGGTGTTAGCTGGAGACAAGCACGCGCTTTCGCAAATTGGAGGAGCAAGTACCGTCGCGATTACTTAAAGCGCTCAGGTGAGCTCATCGAACATGACTTCCGTTTGCCAACAGAGGCAGAGTGGGAATATGCAGCACGTGGCGGCGAAGAACTTACGACTTATCCATGGGGTGGCCCGTACGCTACAAACAGCGCGGGATGTTACTTAGCTAACTTTAAACCACGTCGTGGCAACCTCACCGCAGACGGTGGTTTCTACCCAGTTAAGACTACTGCGTACTCACCGAACGGCTTCAACCTATATTGCATGTCTGGAAATGTTAGCGAATGGACATCCACCGCATTTGATGTTCAATCTTACGCTTTCGGAAGCGATGTTGCGACTGAATTCCAGTACAACGCCTATGAGGAAGAAAGTGAAACTATGAAACGTAAAGTGATTCGCGGTGGATCTTGGAAAGATGTAGCATACTTTTTACAACTAGGCGCTCGTGATTACGAATACCAAGACACAGCGAAAAGCTACATTGGATTTAGAACTGTACAAAGTTTCTTAGGTAGGGACCTAAAAGACTTCTAACAACCATATAACCCTAAAACAAACAACACAACTTTAAGATTATGGCTTTAATTGATGTAAACGGAAAGCGCTTCAAAAACTTTATGGCGAAGCTTTATGGTATTGGTGCAGCAGTAGTAATTACTGGTGCAATGTTTAAGATCATGCACTGGGAAGGCGCCAACATTATGCTTGTTGTAGGTTTGACTACAGAGGCTGTAATCTTCTTGTTCTCGGCATTTGAAAAGCCCGCTGCGGACTACGATTGGACATTAGTCTATCCAGAACTCGCTTCAGGCGAAGGGTCAGATAGAGCACTCTCAGTTACTGAACAATTAGATAATGCACTAGAAAATGGTGGAGTTGATGCCGCGCTCATTGAAAGATTGGGTGAAGGTATGCGATCTTTGAGTGAAACTGCAGGTAGTCTTGGTGGTGCGGTAGATGCTGCTGGCGCTACTGCTGCTTACTCAGAGCAATTGAGCACAGCTGCAACCCATATGGAAAGCTTAAATGCGCTGTACTCTGTTCAACTTGAAAATACGACAGCTCAGGTAGAGCGTCAAAACGATGTTATGGAAAAATTGGCAGCAGCCTCTGGTAATGCTACCGATCTTGCCTCTGAATTGGCTTCTTTGAAAGGCAATTTAGCATCGCTGAATAGTGTTTACGGTGGTATGTTAACAGCAATGGGTAAATAACCTACCCGATAAGATTTAGCTTACTATAACCGTAAAAACCGAAACAAATGGCAGGAGGAAAATTATCACCGCGTCAAAAAATGATCAACATGATGTATCTCGTGTTGACCGCGCTTCTAGCTCTTAACGTGAGCCGTGAAGTTATGGATGCGTTCTATGAAGTAATGGTAAGTCAAGAGGCTTCTATTGAAACCGTAGAGAAGCAAAACTCTAGTATATACACGGCTTTCGAAGCTGCTGCAGCTGAAAATCCAGTGAAAGCTGGACCGTGGAGAGACAAAGCAAATGAAGTCAAGTCACGTTCCGCAGGACTTTACCAACAGATTGAAGACCTTAAAAGAGGTGTAATTGAGGCGTCGGGTGGTGCTGACGAAGAGAGTGGCGATCCTAACAAACCGTCTAAAATGGACGATTTGGAAAGCGCTCCAAACTACTTCCTCATTCAAGGTAACGGTGCTAAACTCAAAGCGGCTCTAGCTGATTACCGCGATTTCATGAAGTCAGAAGCTGAAGGAAATGATCTATTGATTAATTCTATCGACGGTACTTTCGATTTGAGTGATCACAGCCACGATGGAACCAAAATTAGCTGGGAACAGCATAAATTTGAGCATTACCCGCTTATTTCCGTGCTTACCTTCTTGACGAAAATGCAAAGTGACGTGCGTACTTCTGAGGCTAACGTTATTGACTACTTACAGAAAAACATCACTGCTTCGGATTTGAAGTTTACAGGTGTACGCACCGTAGTGATGCCAAAGAGTACTTTCGTAACGCAAGGCGGAGAATATGAAGCAGATGTATTCTTAGCTGCTTTTGACGATACGCAAGACCCTACTGTTACTATCAATGGTCAGGAATTGGCTGCTGAAGATATCGTTGGCGGTGTTGCCAAAGTACGTTTCCCGGCAAACCGTGTAGGTGAGACTACATGGAATGGTGAAATTAAGCTTGTTCAAAATGGTGAAGAGAAAGTGTTCCCTGTAGAAGGTGCATTTAATGTCGCTCCTCCTAGTGTGGTTATCTCTCCTACCAAGATGAATGTGCTCTACCGAGGTGTAGATAATCCGTTGGAAATCTCCGTTCCGGGTGTTGATCCGGCTAACTTGATTGTATCAGGTACGGGCGTAAAGAAATCAGGCAGTGGCTACATCGCCGATGTTACACGCAATAAAGGTGGTGAGCTCAAGATTTCCGTCAGCGTTAAAGAGGGGGAGAAAACAACGAACATGGGAAGCAAGCTTTTCCGTGTGAAGAACCTTCCAGATGCGGCTGGATCAATCTTCGGTAAAACAGAAGGTTTGATGTCTGCCAACCTCATCAAGAAAGCTAAAGTAGAAGCAAAGTTCAACAACTTTGACTTTGAACTTCCTTTAAAAGTATCTAGTTTCCAAATAATCGTTCCGCCTTTTGCACCGATTGATTGTAAGGGAAATACCTTGAGCTCTAATGCACGTGCTGCTTTAGACAAAGCCAAGCCAGGTACTCCAGTAATTATTAGAAATATTAAGGCGACAACCGGAAAAGGCATCAAGCCTAAGGTTGCACCGATTACTATTGACTTGAACTAAGATGTTGAAATTAAGAACTTTTGTATTTGCAGCTTTTACTGTAGCATTGTCTTTTGGCACTGCTGAGGCTCAAATTTTAGATCCGTCAGACGACGGTATTGTTCCTGAGGCTACCAAGCACTACAGAAACAACCGTGTTGTTCCATACCCCTTCCTTCGTCAGGACGATATGTTGTGGTCGGAGCGTCATTGGGAGCGTATCGATTTAAGAGAGAAAATTAACCTTCCGTTGTACTACCCGATCAAGCCTATGCCAGATCGTAAAGCTCTCTGGGATGTATTGGTAGATGGTATTATTACCGAAAACACTATTACTGAGATTTTCCTAGACGATAAGTTTGAGCTGCCTTTGACTGTGGACGAGGTTCGTCAAAAAATTGAACAGTACGATACGATTCCAGATCCAGACGATCCGTTTGGACCTCCACTGGCTATTGATACTATCACGATTAAGGCGAACAACGTTGTTGCTTACCAGCTTAAAAGTGATTGGTACTTTGACAAGCAACGCGGTGAGTTGAAGAATAGAATCATTGGCATTGCTCCAGAAGTACGTGATCCGCGTAATCCATCTTTGACCTATAATCCTTTCTGGATTTGGTTCCCGGATGCTCGTTACGCCATGGCTACAGCGGTTGCCTACAATGAGAAGAACAACAACCAACGTTTGACGTTCGATCAAATCATGCACTATAGAAAGTTCAATTCTGTCATTACGAAACAGGACAACGTGTACGATAGAAGTATTTCCGATTACAAGAGAAACAGTGCGATGTCACAATTGCTTGAAGCTGCAGCAATCAAAGAGGATTTGCGCAACAAAGAGCACGATATGTGGACGTACTAAGTCCTTCTTTTAATAAAATTCAAGAACTCCTGTTATCTTTGATAGCAGGAGTTTTTTTATGCAAAAACATACAGATTATATTGTAGTTGGTGGAGGTATTTCAGGCTGTGTATTAAGTTATACGCTGATGAAATATGGCACCAGCGTTCTCATGTACGACCTGCCTGATGAGAACAAAAGCTCTTCGGTTGCCGCTGGATTGTGGAACCCTGTGGTACTCAAACGTATGAAAAAAGTATGGAAGGCAGATGAAATGATGGCTGAACTTCATACCGTATACCCAGATATGGAAAATTGGACATCGGCCCAGTTCTTTGACCCCATATCGATCAGACGAGTGTTCCATAATGCCGGTGAGCAAAATACTTGGTTGGAACTCTGCGATTCACCCACCTTCTCTGCCTATTTAGAAGATAGCATCTCCCCCGTCCCCGATGGTGTAGTTGGAGATTTTGAAAGTGGCTGTATGAAAGGGACAGGGCGACTTAATGTTAAGGCATTTATAAAAGCCGTGCACCAAACCTTATATCAGCAAGATGCTTTGCGCGAGGAGCGATTTGAATGGAATGCAGTTGTCCGTGACTCTGAGGGTATAAATTATCAAGATGTGCGAGCGCACGCCGTGATCAGCTGTGAAGGTGCACAAATGTCACTTGGTGAAAATGGCTTATCTCAAAAGGGGTTTGCACCTGTTAAAGGAGAAGTGATTCGAATGAAATTGGATGCGGCTTTAGAGAATGAATGCATTCATCAAAAGCACTTCATGCTGAGCGAAGGGAATAACCAAGTCACTGTGGGTGCTACCTATGCTTGGGACGGGTTTGATATGGGGCCAACTGAGGAGAAACGAAAAGAGTTAGAGGATCACGTTGCAAAAGTTTGGAAGGGTGCCGCTCAAACCATCGATCATAAAAGTGGAATACGTCCTGCGAGCAGCGACCGTAGACCTATTGTGGGGCCTCATTCGCTGGAACATACTTGGACATTTGGAGGTATGGGTTCGCGCGCTGTATTGATGGCGCCATATCTTTCTAAGGTGCTTGTAGAACATTTTATGTACGGAACGGCGTTGCTCGAAGAATGCTTACCTAAGCGATTTAGTTGATCTTCT
>Ga0209654_1002514_pt1 | contig 12480 bp, 13 predicted proteins | sample SaaInl1SG_22_DNA_FD_184646 | JGI IMG/M metagenome (GOLD analysis project Ga0209654, IMG submission 184646) | Marine microbial communities from expanding oxygen minimum zones in the Saanich Inlet - ESP_161SG_22_DNA (SPAdes) (version 2) | ecosystem: Environmental > Aquatic > Marine > Intertidal... | reverse complement strand
ATTACTTTTCGTTGTGTTATCAATCACCAGACATTCATAATTTTCTGTGCATTGATCCATAACTTGGCAAAATACTTCAAATGTTGGGAACATACCAGCATAGTTATCATAGATTCTTTTTCTATTTGCAACAATATTCTCTCGGAGAATGAATATATAATCAATATTAGTTCTTAAATTCGGAGGAATACCAAGAGGATATTGCATACTAATGATAAAAAACATTTTTAAATGTCTTCCATTCATGAATAATGCTCTAACATTAATATCTTTAGTCCACGATGAATCATATAAACAATCATCTAAAATAAGAAAAGCACGTGGGTCTAACTGTGATCTATTTGCACCGCCATACATTTCATTCTCCTTATTGATTTTCTTCAGAATCATCTTTTGTCTCTTAACAGCATTATCAATGATATCATTCTTATATTCGTCATGAATAAATATTTTTGGAATCATATTTTCATAAAAATGATTGGCAGATTCAGTTCCAGATATGACTGTTCCAATTGGTAGATTCGTATGATGATATAACAAATCACGAATTAAGAAACTTTTACCTGTATTACGTTTTCCTATCATTACTACAACTTTATCATCAGTAATTTGTGAAATATCGAATTTTTTCAATTCAAGTTTCATGTTATAATTACTATTGAGATATATTATTATATATAAAAGAGATACGCAGTATCATATTGATTGTTATAATTCGAAAATGTAAGTCTTTGAATTTCATGAAAATCATCATGAGTTCTATTTTTTAAACTTATGATGAAAAAAATAATACTTGACTCATCATCACAAATGGTGTATGAATTTCGTATAATTTTTTGAGAAAAATTCTGTTTAAATATTGTTACTTATTAGTGTATTTGAAACGAATTCAGAAAGGGACCTCCCCGACATTGATATGTTTCATCATTTCATCAACATTGACATCACTATCATTTGCAAATACAACATATATCAAATAAACTATAAGTGCAAATATAGTAAATAATATAGCATATTTTGATGTATTGTTATTTTTTGTTTTCTTTTGCATATTTATTTTTTATAATGTAGTTTTATTTATTTATTTACGCAGTAGCCTTTGACAGTAATGACTTTCTTAACCTATTTTTCTTCTTAATAAAATCATAATAATTCATATCTATTCCAAGAATGTTCTTAATTTTTTTTTTATTATTAGCCTCCATTTCACCATATCCTAGTTTTAGGATTTTTTTATCCATATCTTCAATAGTTATAGCCGATTTTGTGTCATAAATATCCTCTTTTTCTTCATTACTAGTATTTGGTATTTCTTTTATAATTGGAGTGCTTATAATTTGTCCCTCATTATCTGGGTTATAAGTGATTGCTTTAACTTGGGTAGGCGTAGTTGTTGATTCAACTTGGACTGGTGGTGCAATTACAGTTTCAACTTGGGTAGGTGTAGTTGTAGGTGTAGTTGTAAGCTCGACTTGGATAGGTGGTGTAATTGTAGGTTCAACTTGAACGTGTACGTTCGCAACTTCTTCTTCATCATCAGAAACATCCCCTCCAATATGCACAATTTTTGAATTTTCAACTGGTTCATTTATGTCCTGAATAACTGGAAGCGGGGTTTCTATGTTTCCAGGAACTAATGGATCTTCAATAGATACTTGTGTATCATCAATATTATTAGTATCATTTTGAATAACATCATCAGTTGTTGATTCAATTACAAGTTTATCGGCTCCACCATCCAATAATAAACAATCCTCATTACTTAAAACTTTTTCATCGTCACTAATATCATTAATATCTATGGTGTTTTCATTATCGTTTGTTTCAGATGTAGTAGTAATTTCTTCATTTTCAATATTTACCGTATCATCAACAGTTTGTTGCGATGAATCATTTTCATCATTTTCAATATTTACCGTATCATCAACAGTTTGTTGCGATGAATCATTTTCATCATTACCTCCCACTTTATTAATCATAACGTCATCAATTTTATTCACATCCTCATTGAAAATGTGTGTCATTTCTCCAGGATTGTCTGATTCATCATCCGAATCATCATAATCACTGCTATCAACATCACTGTTTATTTGTGAATCTTCACAACTTATACTCTTCTTCTCATCATCATCTGAGTTATATTCTTCCTCATCGACAGATTTCAAATAATTATTCACTATCTTTTCCAATGGTAAAAGATTTTTGATAACTTTAATAATTGTTGTTTCAATAATACTGTCAAGTTCTGATTCATAAGATTTTCTTATTTCATTTGTGAATCCATCAAACATAATTTGAGGCTTTTTCCAAAGTTCCCTAGCCAATTCTATGTAACAGTGGTGAATGAAATCTTGAGACTTCGGAATATCTACTTTCATATCACTGTTACTTGAAGCTATTTTGAATTCAGCCAAAAAAGCAGCTTTTATTAATTTATCAAGCCATGAACAATTACTATTGATTTTAAATCTATCAAATTCTTTCATTACTATCATACTATTCCATTTAGGAATCTTTTCTAGATTTTCTTGAAAAGTCTTTAGTAGATGCTTCTTTAAAGCTGTATTTTTCTTCGAATGTGAAAAGATATACTTGAGACCTTGCTTGAATATAGGTATGCATTTATCTATTAATTCTCTTGTATAGTGTATTTTCATATTATAAAAATAAGTTCATAAAAAAATTCCATTTCAAACCGCAGAATGTAACGATTGAGAATATGGGTTAGATTTTAAAGCTGATACAAGTGTATCATCTAGTCTATTTGATTCATACTCATTGCTAAATTTTTTCATATTTACAAATTCTTTACTTGGTGGTTGAACTAAGAGTTTATCGTAGTTATTAAGATTTCTTGTAGATTTTACCATGCATTCATTTTTCTCTTTTGTTAAGTTCATATTATCTTTACCTGTGTTAATCTTTACAGATGAATTAGTTGGTTCACGACCTTCAAGAACTCTTTCACGAACATCATTGATAACAGCATTGTATATAGACTCGTATGATTCTGTAGCTAACACATCACTCTTCCCGTTTCCAGTATATTCATGATCAGCTAATAATTCTTTATAAGTATTTTTAGCTTCAAAATTAGCTGACATATATCCATCTCCATTTTCATTCTCTGGCATACCATAATAATCAGAATCAGATGTGATTTCTTTATTGGTATTTTTAGCATTGAAATCAGCATTTCTATAACCATCACCATGTTGAACAACCGAAACATTTCCATCGCGTTCAGAATTTTCGGTTGTTTCACGAATAGTTGTGGAAGTTTTATCATCGGGATCATGCACACGAGGTTTCAAAGATCCTTTAAGATTGATATCATTAGTATAGTTTTCAAGAGCTTCCCTTACAGTAGTTTTGGCTACGTCACTTGGATCATATACAATACTCGAAGAATTAACTTTCATATTACCTGTAGTGTTATCGTGAATTGTTGTTTCTTTAATTGTTGTTCTAGCAACACCATTTGGATCATAAATTGTTAATTTATTGGGTCCATTCACATTACCACCAAAATCACGTTTATTTTCAACCAAATACTCTTTTTGCGTGGGTTTTAATATGTCTTGTATTGGAGCAATAAGTGATTTTATAAGAGTTGTTACATTACCTTCTCTAGTTTTAGTGCTTGTAATATCTCTTTCATTTTGATATACTTGAATATTTTTCTTTCCATAATCATCATCTGATTTCTTGCCTTCAAATACATTCAAATTTCTTAAACCAAATTCTTTTAAAATGTTTCTTTTGACAGGTCCTGATTCTTGAGATGCATCATACTTTGATTTGGTAGGATCATGTGGAGCGCCTTTATATTCCTGAACAGTATCTTGTCTATTTGTTCTTTTTACTTCTTGACAAGGTTTCATAGCAGGCTTTCTATAAGCTCCAGTTGTTTTTAGTAAATTATCGTGACTTTGTTCATAAACTCTCTCTACTCTATTCTTATTAAGAGGCTCAAATTTTCCACGAGCATATTCTTTATGTCCTTCAACTATAACACCATCATATGATACTTTTGGATTACTTTTCACACGTAAATCATCAACATCCTTATACATATTTGCACTATAAGCTAAATCTGTTTGTTGATACCCCCCACTTGGAGAACTATCATATTTATTTTCACTATTGAATCCTGGACCAACACGTATTTGTTTCATTGGTAAAACATTATTTTGAACTTTAGGTTTCTCCATTCTCTCATATTGTGTCATATACGCTGGTTGATAATCATTGACATTTTTATGAAGATCACCGAAGCATTTTTCTTCATTTTTCTTCAAGTTATTCTTACTTACGCCTGTAAAATTCTCTAATTTACTTTCATAAATGTCAGTACTCATGTTTTGTTTGAGTTTACCACCAAAGTAAGGTTTCATGTTATTATGTGTAAAATTTTCTACAGGGATTTTACTACCTGTAAGGGAGCTATATACATAATTAGGATTTGTATTCATCATCTTCCTTTTACCTTTGATATTTCTTAATATAATTTTTGGAGATCTATAACGTTTTTCCATTTCTCTACGGACTACATTATTTGAGTCTTTCGTAGTCGTATTAAACAACGATGGTTCACTATTAAAGAAAATATTAGTGAAAGGTTCATTCTCATTTTTTGTATGTCTGATTAAGTTTAAAAATATCCAAATAAATATACATACTATCAATATTTTCATTTCTAATTATAAATATAAAAAATAAATATTTTAATCGGAAAAAAATGATGTGTAATTCATATACGAAATCATAGGTTAGTAATTGTATTAAAATGATGTTTAATAACAATAAAAGTAATAAATATGTCGATATTCTTCTTGACAATATTGATCAAATTAAAAGTAAAACCAAAATTAAAAATGTCAATGAATGTGGTATAATTATGTTGGATCAAAATCTCTCTAAAATGTTGATCATTTATCAGAACGAATCATGTAAATGGGGGTTTCCAAAAGGTAAGATGGATGAATCAGAATTTAATTCAAGAGAATATTTCAATTGTGCCAAGAGAGAATTATACGAAGAAACAGGTATCATTTTGAACTGTAACAAGTATAAAAAACTGGGATCTATTATTATTAAGAACAAATTGTTCTATATTGTTATGCTTCAAAGCAAGATTCGATATTCAAGACCATTAGATACACTTGAAATCGGTAAAATTAAATGGATAAACGTATCTGAATTATGTTCATTCATTAACAAAAATAATTGTAATATTACTATTAAGAATATATATGATTATATGAATCCTAATCTAAAAACGTTGTGCTGATTGTAATAAATTTATTCTAATTTTTCATCAGAACCACATTTTTTTACTTCATATGTATATTTGGTTTCGATGGTATTACCAGCAATTGTTCGCACCAGTGGTTTTTTCAAAGTTATTCTTGTAACTTTGAAGAAGAAGGTTTCTTTACTAGAACCTCTTGTAGTTTCTTTGAGAATAAATTTGATATCTTTTTTACCTTTTTTCTCTCTAAGTTTGATTTGACCTTCGGTTAGTTCTCTGTAAAGTCTAGCACCGGCTTTTTTGGCGGCAGCTAAAGGACCAGTTTTTGATCTGTATCTTCCACCTGTTTTATTAATTCCCGAACCTTCAATGGTAAAGGTTTTTTCACCAGTGCTCAATGGTTTTCCACCGTCCATTATCTTTTATATTATATAATATTTTTTTATAGCTTTCTGATTTCTTCACATGATCTCCAATGGACAATTGGTATTTCTTCACCCTTCACAACTTTAGAATCAGTGTAACATTTTATGTCTTTAGAAACTAAGTTAGTAGCATTATTAACTTCGGGTAGAACAGGTCTGTGATTGTCTTTAGCCATCATCTTATCATTTGTATTAAGAGTAAAAGGGACTTCAGCATATTTTTGAGGATTTTCGCATAACCATTCCCATCTGTTCCAACCAGTTCCTCTTAAAGTGCATGATGGATTACTCAACCTTGTATCTTCTGGGGATAAAAATTTGTTATCAGAGCAACTTTTAAGATGTTTTAATTCACATTTGGGCATTTCGCTTACTGGGCATTTTTTTGCTGTTCTTTTCAATCCTAATAATTCAGAATCAATGTCGATGAGAGGAGTCTTATCGCATGTAGATACTTGGGATTTGTCAAGTCTAATGTAAGGAGAATCAAAAAAGCATTCGTTGCAATTGTTTTTAGGTTGCATAAGCATATAATTACCTACGGATGTAGATTCATTCAAAGATTTATCATAAGCACAGGAATCATAATTTAATCTTGAAAAACTCATTACTTTATTATATTATAAATATATCTTTTTAAAAATGTTATAAAAATTATTTATCACATTTGAATGTGTCTAATTTAGGGGCACGAGGAACACTTGGGTAAGGAAACATTTGGCATGATTTCAAGTGAACCTTTTCTTGGCTTATGGGTTTATGCTGAGTGCATTTGTACATTTCGGGTCTCTTAGAACTATTTGGGTTGTATTTAAAAGAACTGCAATTTGTAGCGGGGAATGTTTGTCCTCGTAGTTCATTCTCGACATCGACAAGATTGGATTTGTTATGTGAGACAGCAGTTCCACCTACGATTCCAAGTTCCATTCTACATTTATTAGTATGTTCATATCTTATAGGATCCAAAGTGTATGACAGAGGACTTACACTTTGTTTTAGAGCCTGTTTATAAGAACAATCATCATAAGTTAATCTATTTGAACTCATTTATTTTAATTATATTAAAATATAAAAAAAATTAAGCTGTGCACTATAAGGGCATCTAATTTACATGCATTTTTTTTGCCATACGTTACCATCAAACATGTATCCATTGTTCTCTAAAAAGTCTTTCTGGGATAATACATCTCTTGTTCCTTCGCCACCACGAACCCAGGTAGGAACAATATTTTTAGGATTTTGTATGTTTTTAAGCATACACTCTTTCATAGGTTCGAATCTTTCAAATGACTTTTCAGATAATACCTCACACGTTTCTTTGCGTGTAGTAAAAAGTCCTTGAGTAACTTTGGAATCGATTTCGGGTTCTAAACCACCTTTGTTAATATTTGGACCACCTTGGAATACTCTAGAAAAGAGTTGTTGTCTTCCTTTATCAGACATTTCAAATTCGTTTCTTACTTGAGAATCGTCATCAACTCTACAAGCATTTGTGAAACCCATACCGTCGCGAATATTCATACGGTTATTGACAGAGAAATCCATAATTTTATCATAGTTTGTTTTACATTCTTTTTCAGTATCTTTGTTTGTTTGATATATGTTGAACATTCTGTATTCACAAATGTCATCATTTTGATGTTCACGGGATTCAATGTCGCATTCATCATCATTTAATCTTGTCTTGTTTTCAAATATGTTTTTCATTATTTATTATTTAATTAGAAATTAATAATAACTTGCAAAATACATGTTCCTATCTCCATTACCCTCTTTTTGTGTTTTACCTTTTATTCCATACAACCATTCGGCATAGCTTTTTTGATCATTAGGGATAGATGTATTTGGCATCGTGTAAAAGTTTCTAAAAGAAGATTTTCTATCAAACACGTCATCAACATCTCTGTACACATCTTTATAATATTTATCGTTAATAACCTTTTTAATCTTGTTTTCATCTACATCACACGCTTCTTTTCGTTCAGGATTATCGGTATATTCATTCATCAATATATTCATAAAAGGATTGTTATCCGATGGTAAACTACAATCAGCATTTTTGTTAATCTTTCCTTTATTCTTCACGGATTGATATTGAACATAATTTTCTTGTGTGGATTTATAATATAGGTATGTTAATAACATAGTTACTACAACTAATCCAAATACTCTAGAATCATTAAATATAGTATAATGAATGAGAGTAACATAAATAGATAACAATACGTATGCATTCAATTTTTCAATTACATTCATATTAGATGTTGGGATGAAGTTTTTCATATTTGAAAAATTCATAAACTGTAATATATCTTTGAACCAAATAGTATTCATTATTAAAAAAATAGAAGATTTTTTATATAGTTTTATTTATTTAAATCGGTATTTTTCATCATATTCATCATGTTATCCATCATATCGTTATTTTTCATGTTTCCCATCATCGCAAAAGCTTCAGACATAAGTTCTTCTTGATTAAGTTCTCCACTTTGCATTTTATCAGACATGACACTACTTACTTGTTGAATGATACTACTCATAGCATTATTTTCACCAGAGAATAGATCATTCATGTTACTAATACCATCAGTATTGAGTTTGGACATGTCAATTTGAGACGAAATCTCTTGAGCCAACTTACCAATCTTTGTATCATTGATCATTCCCATGTTGAATGGAGCATCAATGGGTTCACTTTCTTCTTCGATGCGATTATCTGCTACATAACTCATTAGCATTCTATAGTCATCATCAAATACCTCATCAACAATATCTTGAGTATCATAACCACCATTCAAAATTTTCAAAATAGAAACAAGGATGGCTTTGTAGCTACTCTTCATTTTAGAATCATCATCACAATTTGTAGCATCGGTATAAAGTTTCGATAGCAAATAAAAAATGTATAAGTAATACACTTTAATATCAGCATTGATTTCACCAGCTTTGAGTTCTTTCAATACTTCGATACTATCAATATCTTCATTATCTTTGATGTTGCCTTTATCAAACAGTTCCTTAATTTTATCATCTGAAACCACTTTAATGAAATCCTTAATATATTCATCCGTATTTTTATCAAAACATAAATAATTTTTCTTGAGAATACTCTTTACATCATCATTTTGCTTTTTAATTTCTTTGATGAAAGACTTTGTGAACTTATTAAAAACATAAATAATTTGATTCTCTAGAGACACCATTGCTTATTTATTTTGTAAAAAATATGTATAGATATCTTTAAATACTATTTATTTTCTTTTTCAGAGTGAAAAACAACGTAAGATAATCCCAAATTACTTTCTTGTTATCTTCATTTAGTGTTTTCCAGTATGTTTTAAGTTTTTTTACCAATTCATCAGTGAAATTAGTTTCATCTTTAACTACATCACTATAATCATGGTTTAGGAAAAAACTTTCATCACGCTTCATAACATATTCTTCAAAATCAGAACTATATCTTTGAAATAATTCATAGGGTTTTTTAGTATCTGCTAATTTGACTAGATTAAAGCTATTTTTTAGCATTTTGAAATCTTTATCATTGGGATATAAAAGAATCAAATCTTTTACAAATTCCTCAAATTTTGTATTAAAACAATCGATCCACTTGTTTGGAGACATCTTATATATCTTAAAATACTTTTCTTTCTTTTAAATCTGTTTATACAGCTTGTTGGGTAGCTGGATTTTGGTCTTTGAATATATTTTTGATATCTGCATCCCTTTGTTCCATGTATGAATCGTAATTGAGAATTTTACTTGTTTCTTCTGAAACATTCTCATTGTTTGTTATCAATGGTTCTCCTCTATCCAAAAATACATACCCATGATCTAACTGTTTATCTTCCATGAAAGAATATCTATCTGATAGACCATTCATTTCATTGATCATAAATGGTTCTACAGTTTTCTCATTTGATTTTACAAATTCAAATAGTTCCTCATCGTGAATAACTTTACCTTCATTCTGGAGTAACATCAATGGAACTCTATCTATAAAATCGGGTAATTTACCATTCATATTTTTGATATCAACTACTTGTATTTCAACTTTCATATTCTCCATATTATTTATCATAGTTAATAGTTCTCTACAATGTTCACATTTGTTTGAAATAAAGAGTATACAAGACATTTTTCATTTAATTTTTACTTTTCATATTATTTTTAAATAAAAAAATTGATTTAACTATATATATTTTATTATATCATATAAAATGTTTTCTAACTACTCGAAAGATAACAATGTTTCTCAATTCAAAATTTCAAATCTCGATCTTTCTATAGTAAACTCTATCAGAAGAACCATACTCACTAATATCAAAAATGTTGCATTCTATTTCAATGTAAAAGAAAAAAATCCAGAAGATTCTGGCATTCATATAATTGAAAATGACAGTCCCCTTCATAACGAATTTCTCGCACAGAGAATAAGCATGGTTCCGATTAACCTGACTAGTGAACAAATAACTAATTGGAATTCTGACGATTATGAATTTGAAATTAAGGTAGAAAACAATACAAAATCCTTTAAAGATGTTACATCTAAAGACATAATCGTTTCATATAAAGGAAAAGAGGATTCAAAATTAAGAGAACAAATGTTTCCTGAAAACAAGCTCACCAAAGAATATATACTCATCACAAAACTTCCACCTACAACTCAAACGACAAAACTCCATTGTAAGTTGAAGGCGTTTACTGGAACTGCTGAAGATTCTGCTTGTTGGGCTACTACAAGTTTGTGCACATTTTATAACGATATTGATGAAAACACTAATAAAAAGAATATGGCAAAATTTGTAGAACAGAATCCTAAACTTAAACCTGAACAAGCTGAATTACGTTACAATACTTTAGACTATCAACGTGCATTCCATAAAAACGAGTATAATGAACCAGACCAATTCATATTCAAAATTGAACCAGAATGTATTTTATCTACCAATGAAATTTTTCAACAATCACTTGAATATCTCATCGACAAAATCGATGCTTTAATTGATTTCGACGATGCCAAAATCACCATTTCAAATGAGAAAGAATTCTATAAAATTATTCTAAATGATGAAACACATACTATCGGCAATTTGTTACAATCACTATTGTATAACATTCATATTAGAGAAAAAAAGAGTAAAGACATTTCTTTTATAGGATACTTTGTTCCACACCCACTTGAAAAACGTGTATTCATGAAAATTGTTTCACCATTAGAATATATAGCTTTCAAAATTGAATTAATCGAATCATTTAAAAGCATAAAAACCACACTTAAAAATGTTCTTAGTGAATGGATGGTCTTTTCAAAAGATTTCTCATAAATAATATTTATTAAAAATAATATGAATACTGACAAGTTAGATGTTGTAGACATATTTGATAATAATGACAATGATGAAAAAGATTCATCTAATGATGATAATGATATCATGTTAGAAGCTGAAAACATGATCAAAGAAGAAATTGTACAAGATACGTATATTGTTGATCGCAATGATATGATTATTAAGGAATTTAACGATATACCTTTTTTAAATAGTGATGCCAGTATACTTAATTTTACAGAAGAACAAGCACATAATGAAATATTCAACCTCACCGAGAACTTTAACTTTAAAAAAATTTTCAAAGAAATTACGGACATAGAAAATAACTCATTGAAAAACAAGTCAATTATTGAAACTTTTTTACGTTCAAGGTGGTTTTTCCCGATTGCAAAATTCAAAAAAGATAGACTGGATTATGATTTTGAAGCCATTGAAAACATAGAAACAGAAAATTATAAACAAACATCGTTATTAAATTTCCTAAAGAAACTCAAGGAGTTTAAATATTCACCAGTATATGACACAAATAAGTCCAATTACAAACTACCTGAAGATATGCATGTGTTGTGGGAACATAGTATAAATGATGATACTAAAGTTGATAATTATCTGAATCCTGAAGAGAAAAAATACTCTAAAGCCCTTATTTGGGATGAAGAAGATTTAAAAGCATACGTTGAAAATTTATGGCATAATTATGATGATGATGATATTAGCATAAATGATGATAAGATTTTAGAGTCAAAGAGAATATTAGAATACAAAAGAATGCTTATGAATGAAAATATACATTTAACAGGTATATTCATCAATAATAATTCTAAACATTACTATCATTTATTCGATATTGATGAATACTTTTCAAGATTAGAAAATATTGCTTCATTTCCAGTTAATGCAAGTTTAAATAGTAACAATGCTGTGAAGAATGTGCAGATAATTGGTAAAAAAAATAATGTGTTGACATTCAAAAATGCTGACAATACTGAAGAGTTATATGATTTATCAAACCCCCCTACAAACAAATTATTATACCTCAAAGATGATGGTTACTCATATGTATATTCAAAAAAAGATTTTTATGATGAAAATATAATTTTTCTCACAAATAAATACAACTTTTTGGAAATAGCTCATATTTTCATACCAGATGTGTATGATTTTTTTACAATAAATAAGTCAAAAGATTACACTACAATAAATAAGAAGCTCAAATATTTTCATAATATAACTATTGAAAAGCTTCATGAATATTCATTCACCGCATTCAAAAACACGTATAAATATAAACCAGAAAGAAAACAGTCGACTCAAATAGAGCCCAAGGATTATAAAAGCGCTTTCGAATCATCATATGATATATTGAACAAAAAAGAGTTCTCTAAAACCAAGCTAATAACGAATAAGAAGTTTGATGATAAAATTCCTACTAAAATGGATTCTAACATGCGACGATTCAATTCACTCG
>Ga0209654_1002512_pt1 | contig 12488 bp, 13 predicted proteins | sample SaaInl1SG_22_DNA_FD_184646 | JGI IMG/M metagenome (GOLD analysis project Ga0209654, IMG submission 184646) | Marine microbial communities from expanding oxygen minimum zones in the Saanich Inlet - ESP_161SG_22_DNA (SPAdes) (version 2) | ecosystem: Environmental > Aquatic > Marine > Intertidal... | reverse complement strand
AACTAACGGTGGCGAGGATGCCATCCTTGAAGATTTAAAGTTTGTTGTCAAGTCCGCCATCAATTCTTCCTACGGTTGGAACAGAACAATCGAATGTGAAGTAGACGTAAAGTCGGTTGAGTAATGGTCTTTGCTAACTACGGAATTTCAATTGACGTTGAGGCACTTCTGAAAAAAGCCAACGCTATTCCTAGCATTGTTGCGCAGGAAGCTGAGGCAATGGCCACGGAGATGGCTGAGTTTGGCGAGAATGAAATGAAAGCAATCATCCTTACAAGTGGCACTCCGTTTAGCGATGCCGCAAGGCGGGCTGGAATTAACAAGGGAACCGGCAGGTATCGCACGGGCCAGATGTACAACGCGGTAAAGTCTAGGGTAATCAGGTCTGGCACGGACGTTCGTGCCGAGTACGGGTGGATTGGCAAAATACGCAAGTACTTTGTGTATCAAGATCAGGGTTTCAAGAACAGGTTCCTGGCCTCTTACAGCTCATCAGGAAGTCTGAAGGTAAACCAAGGCTCTCCGGTTGTTAGATTGAATCCTAATGGTGGCTACAAGAATACGCAGGGGATGTTTGCCTTGAGGGACTCGCAGAAGTCTGTTGAAAAAGAATTGCCCAGATTGCTCAAAAAATACAGAACAAGAATAACCAAGAGAGTCAATAGGGGTGAAGCATAATGTCTGGAATTGATTTAGTTGAATATCAAGATGAGATAGCGGCGCATATCGCTTCCGCGTTTCCAAATTACGAAATCATAGAAGACGAAGTTTTTGACGACGAAAGTATCGCTAGGCTTCAGCAAAAGACCAAGCCCTTTATTGTTATTCGCTGGAGCGGCGCAACGAGGAATGTCAATAACGCCTCGGTTGCGGGCGTCAGGTACGATGAGTACATTTCTGACTTTGACATTATCGCCGCCGCCCCGGCTCCAAAAATTGCCCGTCAGTTGCTAAATTATTTTATGGACGCTTTGATTGGGCACAGAATATCAAACGGGTATCAGTTGACCCCAACCACTGGCCAGTCAGTCTTTCCAGCTACGGAAAACGACTCTTCGCCCAAGCTTTACCTGGGCATCGGCACGCTCGAATTTAGATTTAGCGCCTCTGACCCAACCTCGTATATTACCCCATAGATGGTGGTAAACTAGGTATATGGTACTTGCTCTCAATACTGTCTCTGGACAGGTCTCCGACGTTCCACCAAAGATGCTAGTTCACCCACACTTTGGGAAGTATCTTGTACCCGTCGAGGAAGGTACGAAATCGTACAATCCTGAAATGTACACCGGTGGAACGGTAGAGGAAAAAGCGGAGCAGCGTCCTAACAAATCCTTTTTTGGATTCACCAAGAAAGACAACTCCGAAGATAATATCGATATTGAGGATGAAAACTAATGGCTAACACCAGAATGTATCGTGCGAACGTTACGCTCTGTCTTGCAAGGCCAGAAGCATTTGCGGACCGCACGGCTCCGACTGCTGCTGAGCTGAACGGTGCCCTGGTATACAACATTACCTGTGCGCTCAACGAAGACGGAACGACGTTCACGCTGGGCGATTCGGACACAGACGACTCGGTTACTTTTTGTGACGAGGGCAATGTTTCGACCCCGACTTTTAAAAACCCCGAGGTAGTGTTCGAGTCCTTCCGCGACGCCGACACTTCCGCAACTGGAGAATTCAACGAGGCACTTGACCTTATGGCTTTCCCCGACATTGAGTACATCGCGATCATGCGCGTTGGCGGTCTGAGCACAGACGCTTTCGCAACAGGTGACCGCATCAAGATGGTCGCAGTGAAGACCGACTTCGGCATCGACGTTCTCGGAAACGGTGAGAACGCTCGCTTGAGCCAGTCTTTCTTCGCTAACGACTTCGTTAACTGGAACTACGAGGTGGCTGCATAATGACTGACGTTAAGGTACCCGGTAGCGGTAACATCCGCGTATGGTGGGGAGCCACCAATGCTTTTGCCGACTACAAGAACCCCACGGCCGCTGAGATCAACGCTTGCCTGGACATCTCCGACGCTGTTTCTTGGAACGACTTCGACTTCAACCTTGAAGCGTCCAACCAGCTCGAAGACCCTGCAATCACGGCTCTTGGAAAAACCTTCGACCGTGGTTTCGCTAACTGGGGTGGGACTATGTCCTTCTACTACCCAAAAAGCTTCGACGATGCGACCAGCACATACTCGCAGGTCTATGACACGCTTGACGCACCCCGCACTTCGGGATACGTTGTCATGCGCGTTGATGGCGAGGAAAGCAGCACTTCCGCTGCTGACGGCGACTTCGTGCACGTTCTCAAGGTTATGACCGATGGATACGCAGAATCAGTAACCGGTGAAGAGGCATTCCGCTACACCGTTACGATGCTCGCACAGGGTGACCTTGCGGTCCGCACCTGCGTGGGTGGCGGAACCCCAGTGGTTACCCCCTCCACCCTTGCCAGCTCCGCCGGTGACCACGACCAGCTTGCTGTGACGTGGGGTGGACGTGTCTACACCAACGGTGTTGAGTACACCACGAGCGACGCAAGTGTTGCAACGGTTTCGACTGGAGGCGTTATCACCTCTGTCGCATCCGGAACCGCAACCATCACGGCAACTTCGCCTGATGCAAACTCTGCAACTTGCGCGGTAACAGTTTCCTAATTTCCCAGGATAAGAGAAGCCCCCACTTCGGTGGGGGTTTTTCTTTGCCTGTGGTAACATTTAGCACGAACAAGGAGGAACATGTCCGACGAACAAGACATCACGGAATCGGTAGAGGAAGCCAAGGCTCCGGGGACTTTCAACATTGTCAAGGTTTTGCAAGAGAGGTCCTACCCCAAAACAGAGGTAAGCGTAGTTTTGGACGAGGGTCTGGTTTACGAGGCGGCTCTTCTCGAAGAAGAAATCCAGGAGCTTGATAAAAAAGTTTCTGCCGCAAAAAGCGTCACGAAACTAAAAGCCAAGCTTGAGGACTTAATGCTCAAACGCGACTCAATGCACCAAGAGCTGATTAAGTCGATGCACACCTTTTACCTTATGGGTATTTCCGAAGGCAAGCGGGAGAAGCTCTACGCTGACGCTAAGAAAAAGTACCCAGTGGAATATATGCCGAACAACGATTTATCGGGAATTCTTGGCGGTAGCGGAAGGGAAGAGAAGGAGTCGCCCGAGAGGGACTCGCTGTTTACGGACTTTCTCTGGCAGGCTCACATCAAAAAGATTGTCAACAACGACGGCGATGAGCAATCAGACTTTTCTTACACGACAATTAGCTCTATGAGAAACGAGCTTCCGCTGTCTGCCACCATGGCAATCAACGAAGCAATTGAAAAGCTACGTTCCGCAACCGCACTTTTTACCATGAGCACGGGTGAGGATTTTTTAGCGAAGCCCTAACCTGGCCGCAGAATGGGTTCATTAGAACCTACCTCAAGGCCGCTGCCAGCATAGGGCAACCGCCGACGGCCGTTATCTTTAGTGACCCATCGCGCACGGAGTGGACTATGTGGGACTATCGCCTCATCAAAGCTCACTACATGCTGGAGGACTGGTATCGGGATGGCGTGCCACTTTGGTGGGACGAGTCAGATCGCGTAACCTTTGATGCCAAGGCTAGGATTTCTAAGTCCAGGGCCGCGATTGAACGCGCCCAAGAAGCCGAATCTAAAAAGAAAAGCAAGTCTTTTGGTAGGTACTTTATTGCCGAGCCCCGGGTTATGGATGGCGGCGACATGCCAACTAGGGAAGAGTGGCTCGAGGAGCAAGAAAGGAAGCAAGGTAATCCCACGGTTAGGCCCAGAGGGAGGCACATAATACAGGGCAAAAACAAGCCATAGGGTAGAATGGTAGTACCCGTTCGATTAAGGATTCTCTGTGGCCGATGACATTAATGTTGGCGTAAAAGTCAACCTTGACAAGCTCAAGGCTCTGCAAAAACAAATCAACACTCTTTCTACCACGCAGAGAACCGCGAACTCTAAGCTTGTTACCCAGCAGAAGCAAATTGACAAACTTGAAAAGCGATCTCTTCGATCCAAAAAGGGACTCAATGCTGCGGATAAGTCGCGCCTCAGCACTCTCCGGAGAAGCAATGCGCAGCTGAATAAGAACATTGCTACGCGCAAACAAAACATTGCTGTGCTCAAAGCCGAGCAAGCGCAAACAAAGGCTAGCGTAGCCAGCACCCAATCCCGTGCGGACGCTCTCGGAAACCTGTCCAAACCGGCTCTTAGGTATGCTCTTTACGATGTTTCAAACAGCTTGCGAAGAGTCGCTACTGCATCTGCGGCGCTTGCCGCTGTGCCCATCGGCTTTGCGATCAAGTACGAACGAGAGTTCGCCAACGTAGTTAGAACAAGTGAACTTGCGGCTCGCAGTAGTGAGGATGTAAAAAACCAGCTACTAGGCGACCTTAGAGATATTGCTCAAGCAACCCCAATCTCCTGGACCGACATCACGGATATTGCAACACTTGCTGGACAGTTGGGTATTGCCACGGACCTAATTGCAAACTTTACCGAAAACGTAGCCAAGTTCTCCGCGACCACAGACCTCACGGTTGACGCGGCCGCCACCGGGTTCGGTCGATTGAATCAGCTGATTGATGGCGTTGACGGAAACTTTGAGGCTCTGGGCTCTGCCATTCTGGCTGTGGGCGTTGACTCCGTTGCCACCGAGTCGCAGATTGTAAATGTGGCCACCAACATCGCGTCGATGGGTAACCTGGCTGGCCTTACCGCTGCGGATATTATCGGTCTCTCTGGATCGCTTGCCTCTCTTGGTATTAGGCCGGAGCTAGCACGAGGTAACATCACTCGTCTGTTCTCCAACATTAACAAATCCATTGCGGAAAGCGGATACGAGCTTGGCGAGTACGGCAGGCTCACGGGCAGGACAGCCGAGGAGTTTGCTAGTTCGTGGGAAAATGAGCCTACCCAGGTTCTCAGGGACTTCTTTGCTGGCTTAAGCAAGGAGGGCGCTGACGCAGAGCGCACGCTCCGTCGTCTGGGCATAACCTCTGTTCGAGATATTCCGGCACTTTTGAGGCTGTCGCAAAACTCCAAAGAAGTAAACAGGCTTATTGCGCTGAGCAACTCGGCCTTTGCCGAAAGCTCTAAGGTCAACGAGCAATATGGAATTATTTCGGAGACGGTGGCCGAGCAGCTCAAGAGACTTGGGCAAAACTTTGCAATCCTAGGGGCGGTTGCCGGCGAGGCGACCACCGGACCCCTGAGCTTTTTCGTTGGGCTCCTAAACGATATTGTCGAGGGACTTACCGGGTTTGCCGAAACCGGTGTGGGCCAGGCTCTTTCCACAACCCTGATAGGACTCTCTGCTATCGTTGCTGTGCTTACCGGGTTCGGCTTTGTGCTGGCTACGGCAGCCGCCGGGTTCTCTGGCTTACTATTTGCCGCCACCTCGCTTGGGTTGTCGATGACCGACTTGAGCATAAAGTCGGTTCTCACCGGTAGGGTTTTCGGTAGCCTGGCGGCGGCGGCGGGAATAGCAGAAGCAAGGGTTGCCTCTTTTGCAAGAACGGCTCGCCTTGCATTAGGCACGCTGGGTATCTTGAGTGCGGTACTGGTTGCTGGCGGATTGATATGGGGCTCCTACTCCAAGAAGGTGAAGCAGTCTCAGGCGATCCAAGAAGAAGTTATCGGATCGTCCGCCTCTTTGCGCGACGCGCTTGATTCCGACCTCGAAACATATAATAAAACCGGAGATGCTCTTAGGGTCTTAACCACAACAAGGGAACGGGATGTAAAGGTAAAGAACTTTACAACCGAAGCAAACAAGCAACTCCTTGACAGCGAAGACAGGCTTTACGCTTCTGGCACGTCTGCCAATGAGCAGATCAAAGAAAGAATTGTTCTGGGTGAACAGTTCGCTAACCAGATTAAACTGCAAGCCTCTCAGAGCAAGGAGCTTCTAGCGCTCTTTGAAAACCCAGTTCTCAGAAAGGGCTTTGTCGATGAGTTTGGTGACTTTAGTAGTTTTATCGACCTGGCAATCGGAACCCCAGAAGAGGCCCAAAGACGGCTGACGGAAATCGCCGCATACCGAACCTCATTCGGCGCTCTAGACTTCGCCGGGGAACAGGGCGGCGGAACAGAGGAGTCCATACAGACTCTCCGCGAACTTGTTGATGGCCTCCAGGACGGCAGCTACTTTATGACCGAGGCCGCATCCGCTCAAGCCTTGTTCAACGAGGCCCAAGAGGAAGCTGCCTATAGGATTGCAATTTCCAAGGGCGAGATTAGTCAACTATCAGACGAGCTTTTTGGTGTTATTAACGCAGAGAAGAAAGCAGCCGACGCTACTCAAAAATTCTTTGCCGCTCTTGCCAGCGGCGAGGAGGACATAGATGCGTCAAGCGCCTCGTTCCAAGACTTTGTTAACTCTATTCTTGCAACGGGTGACACGAGACAATCTATAGCCGACCTGACCTATGCGCAGGAGCAGCTCGAGAGCAAGGGTCTCCTGACGGCCGACATGGCGAGCATATTGTCCTCGGCTCTTATGGAGTTGAAAATTACAGCGGGGCTAACCAACAAAGAGCTGCAATCAACCCCCGACCACTTGAATGGAATCCTTGAAACAAGCGGATATGTTGTAGAGGCAATCAGAAAGGGGCTCGGCGGAGAGGTGCCCGAAGCGGTGAATAGGGCCTCGGGCTCAGTTAAAACGCTTGAGGACAAGTTTGATGAATTGCTCGATAGCATTTTCTCACCCGTCAAGGCAGCACAAGACGCGGCTCAGTCTATTGCTGACCTGGGTGAGGCTTACGCCGAGCTTGGCGAAGACGCTTTGTACGCAAGTGGGGAAATTCAAGATGCAGTAAGTGCCATTCTTGAATCTTCCGGAAGCCCACAAGAAGCCGTGGCAAACCTCAACGCCCTTTACGCACAGTTGGCAAACACCGTCGGGTCTAGCACGGCTCCGTCCTTGCAGTTCTTGCGCTCCACCATCGATCAGGTTGCAAGTAGCTTTGGGGTGGCGGCGGATGCTGTCGCTGGCGCTACGGTGGACTTGGACTTCTTTAACCTTGGGGTTCAGCAAGCGCAACAAGAAGTACGCACGCTGTCCGACTACGCGGGGGATTTGGAGAGTGTCATCTCCCGTGCGTTTGATATTCGCTTTGCTAGTACTTTTGCCATTGATAACATTGCAGAGGCGTGGTTCGACCTCACGAGTCAGGTAGAAGACGCGCAGTACGCCGTCGAGGAGCTTGCCGCAACCCAGCAGGACTTGGGCTCAGACAGGGCGCTGAAGGAATACTTCCTGTCGGTTGCCGAAGCGTACAGTGACACACTGCGTGCGTCTCAGTTGCGCAAGGAGATTGCGGACCTAGATCGGCAGCAGGCACAAAACGCCAGAGAGATTGCCGAGGCTCAGCAGATTGCCGGTGGCGATCTCACCACGCAGGGCCCAGGCTCGCGCCAGAACAGAGCAGCACTGCTCGACCTGGTTCGCAACTATCAGGACTACATCACAAGTCTTGCTGAATCTGGTGCCAGCCAAGAAGAGCTGAGTAAAGCCACCGAGGAAGCTCGTCGTGAGTTTATCCGCCAGGCCAGAGAGCTTGGCTTCCAAGAAGACGTGGTGCTCCAGTATGCCGAGGCGTTTGATGATGTCAGCACCGCAATCAACCGAGTTCCCCGCAACATCACCGTTGATGCAAATGTCAACCCGGCGCTCCAGGCCCTCAATGAACTAAACGCCAAGCTAAACGACAGCATTAATCTGGCCAGAGAGCTTAATAGGGTTCAGGGGGAGCCGACTCCAACGCAACCAACACGACCAACGCAACCAACGCAAACGGTTACCGGATCTGGAACTCCATTGCTTTCGGCGGGGCGGTTCCCAGTTCCCAGCAGAACCCCCGTCGGTGATGTTATTTTTGGTGGCGCACCCAGGGTTACCATTACCGCTAGGCAGATTGAATTCGTAAACCCAAGAATTGCCGCGCGCCGTGCCGACTCCGGCTTCGCCTCCGGCGGTTACACTGGCGCTGGCGGTAAATACCAGCCCGCGGGTATTGTGCACCGTGGTGAGTATGTTGTGCCCAGCCAGCACGTCAACCAGTCCAGTGGTTTGCCGAACGCTAACTTCTTGTCACAGTTGCAGAACGGTGTACCTGGTTACGCGAACGGTGGCTTCGTCGGCGGTGGCGGTATGGGTGATGGTGCCATGATGGTGGAGTTGTCACCTTACGACCGGAAGCTACTTGAGGATGCCGGTAACGTACAATTGAGGGTGGATGGCAAGGTTGTTGCTTCCGCTACAAACCGTAGCAACTTCAACGAGGCAAGGCGAGGCAGTAACTAATGAGTTGTTTCTACATGGGCACCCGCGAGAAGATGCTTGAGGTTCGTGCGCCTTCTGTGAACTTGCCGTCGTCTAAGCAGGGTTACTTTAACAAGGTGGACTTCCTTAATGGTGGTACCGCTATTCGTCGCTCACAGGCGTCCCACAAGCTTTATACGATGACGTGGAACTCTTTGGACACTGATGAGGCTAGGAAGATTCTGGACGTCGCTGATGGCGTGCACGGTACTGGTCCGGTGTATATTCACGATCCGATTGCTGCGGACCGTAATGTGTTGCCTCAGTGGTGGGCGACGCCTTCTTTGGGTCTTAGTGATGGGTTGCCGTTGAATGATGGTACTCGTGGTGAGGGTGCCACAACGCCTTCGAATACCCTAAACTTCCCGCACGACTCTATTGTGTACACGGTGCTGTCGGGTCAGACGAGGCGGGTGTGGGTTCCGATTCCTGCTGGCTACACGGCACACGTTGGTGCGTATGGTGTTGACGGTACGGGCGGTACCGTGGTTGCGACCCCGACGGTGGACCACACGACCGATGGTACGCCGGTCACCCTGACGCTCCTGGATGTGACGGATGATAGCCGATTCAACGAAACTTTTGATTCTACGTCTTACGATGGCGTCACGCTTAGCCTTGGCGGGGAGGGAACTTTGACCCTCTCAGGTATAATGGTACAAGTGCTAGAAACAGGTGTAACACCAGCGACCGGTGGTTTTATTTCCGGTCAGGGTAACTCTGGTTTGCAGTTTGTTTCACAACCTAATTACACACCATATTCGTCAGCTTTGAACAGGGTTGGCGTTGTTGCAGAACTAGCAGAATATTACGGATGGACTAGCTAAATGGCGATTGATATTACACGACTTTCCGGTGGTAACACTCCGGCGGATGGGTCCGACCCGCGTACATTTCCTGCTATCTGGAACTCGACAGCAACGGCGCTGGAGGCTCTGGGTCTGGATGATCTGACTGGTGTGACCATTACAAGCCCGGACACGGGTGAGGTTTTGAAGTATGATGGCACGAACTGGGTGGCGGATGTTGTTGCTACGAACACTGATGGTGACCCGGGTGGGAAGATTTATGTGGGTAACGCTGACCCGGTGTTGAGTTTTACGTTGGCTGCTGGTGATGTGTGGATTGAGGTTCCTGCCTAATGTCTTACCAGTTGACGACCGCGAAGGTTTGGGACGGTGCCGCTTGGGTAGATGCTGCCGGTGGGCTTAGCGCAGCTAGCGTATCGGGCACCACTGGTTCACCTACCGTCACAACAGATGGCGACGCCACTATTTACACCTTTACCGGAGACGGCTCTATAACCTTCGACAAAACTGGATTCGTTCACGTCTTCGGCATCGGCGGCGGCGGCGGCTCGAAAGGTTACGGACGACCATCCGGAGGAGGCGCTGGCGTAGCCTTCGAAAAGTCCGATTTCCTCGTCGATGCCTCAACATATACCGTCACGATCGGCGCTGGCGGCGCGGCTAGTGGTAACAGCGCGGGTCACGCTGGTTTTGGAAATGATACAACTTTCGGCGACGACGTAGTTTGCTACAAGGGCGGCGCTGGGTTTTCTATTGCCGCAGTGAACTGGCAAAATCGAGGCTATTTCGTACACAGCCCTGGCGGAAACTATATTTCTAACACTAACGGAGTCGGCGGGGCTCACGGCGCTGGCGCTGGCAACCTAGGGTCGCCCAACTGGAACGACGGTGTGGATTCGGACATATCAGGCTCAACGGTCACTTACGGCACAGGTGGAGACGATAATAATGCCGTCCCTGGTCCCGCCAACTCGGGCGACGGTGCTGGCGGAGTGAACGGTGTCAACGGTGTCGCGGGTGGCTCTGGTGTATTTATTGTGAGGGTAGGATAATGGCTCATTTTGCTTATGTTGTAAACGGTACCGTAGAGAAGGTTCACGTTGTCGTCAATGCGGTTATTACCGACGAGGACGGCGTGGAGCAAGAGGAACTGGGTAAAGCGTTTTTGTCTGAGTTGCACGGTTACGCGCCTAATTCTTTGATTCAGTGTTCCTACAACGGAAACTTTAGGGGACTTTATCCGTCTATGAATTGGACTTACGACGAAGCTAACGATGTGTTTGTTGCGCCCGTGGAAGAACAGCCTAGCGAGGCGTAATGCTCTGGTATCAGCTCGCTGATCAGTGGGGCTTCGTCGGCGGCACCTGGTCGCTCATTGACAACCTCGTCCAAGACCCCGGCGGGGACATCTTTGTGCGCATGTCCGGCACAGGGCGCTTCGCGGGGCACGCCTCCAACGTCATCAACTACTCCTACACTGAAGGCTCCACACCACTGGTACCCGGTGACGAGTCCGGTGCTATTGGCGATGTCAGCATTGAGGTTCTCAACGACAACAACGCATCCATTTTGCTATACAAAGACGAGTTCTACCTACAGGACAACTTTCACGGTTCCGTCATCGGTGACATCGAATCCGTCAGCGGTAGCAACGACACGGTTACCATGGGCGGTCGTAGTCGCCTTTCGCTGCTCAATGTGGAAACAATTATTCCCCCACGATCTGGTTCCATCGGGGACATTATCGAAGGGGTTATCAACTCCCTCGGCATAACAAGCAATATCATTAAGGACTCTTCCCTCAGCCCCACCAGCGTGCGCGCCCCAGGTTTCGAGGGTGACGCTTGGGTTTACATCAAGAAGCTTTGCTCCGCTTACGGTGTGGAAGTTACTGTTATCCGCGAGTACATTATTATTCGCCCCGCCAGGCAAAGGCTCATCAGTAACGAAAACCTTATTGATGTGAGTTGGCAGGTGCAAGACATTGAGCTTGCGCAAACGTTTGATGTGGCGTACTACAACTACACTTCACGCACGGATTACCTTGTGTACCCGGAGGGTGGCTGGAACTCTGAGGTGCAGGTGTACCAGGTGGCCGCCAACGAAACAACAGAGTTTGAGCTGGACTTGGAGTTCTTCCTGACCTCCGTGCAACAACCCACAGTGCAGGATACGGTCAGCAAAGAGTATGACATTGCTTCCACCTACTCCGTGTCCGGTAACGACAACCTGCCTGTGAGCGCTGCGTTCTGGACGGACTTCGGCGGGGACATGGCGTTTGAGATTCTTGGTGACGGTAGCCGGGTGAAGGTGACCATCACTGGCCCCACCTATGAGGCTTTGTCGCCGTACACGATTGGTATCAGCGACGGTTCCACCAGCTACTCCACGTTGCGCATGGTGGGTACTGGCATGGACTTCAACCGCTTGCTTTACACGGAAGAAACCGGGCTCGGACCGGACGAAGCCCCCACGGTCAAGGGCGCGGAGATTGACAACGTAGCAATTGACACACTGGCTGACGCGAAAAAGTATGCTCTTTCCGCACGCCGGTTGTATTCTCTGCCGACGCAAACGTATAGCACTAGCAGTAACACTTTCAAAAGGCTTGAGGGTTCGATCCCGTCGATCTTCTACCCCAGCTTTGACGACTTTGATGACTCACTGTTTACTGGTTACACGTTTGCTAACTTCAATTCGGATTACTCGTCTCTAACCTTTGACGAGTTCACGTTGGAGCTGGGCAACGAGGTGCCTCAAGGGTTCGGTGAAGTTGCCGGGTCGAAAATTCAACTCGATGACGCCATGTACCGCGTGCGATCGAGCACCATCACACCCGATGTTGTGTCCATCGACGCAGAGTATGACACGTTGTTCGAAGACCTGAACCCTGTTTACGGCGCATCTCAATGGTCCGACTTGCCACCAGCGTGGACGGGGCTCGCGGCAATTTGGGATGATGTTGTAATATTTGATTACCCGCAGCTAACCTTTGAAGACTTCAACGGTACCTTCGGTGAGGTTAACTTTAAGGATTACGCATTGATGCCATTGAGACGCGAGGCGGTTTACCTGTGAGCATTCCCGACCCGTACCTGCCGCCACCTTCGCAACCGTGGGGTCGTTGGGTGACAACAACGTTGCGTAATTACTTAGCTAAGCGTGAAGAGTTCAACATTGCAACATATAACGCTATCAAGCAGTTGAATACGGCAACGTTCCAGCCGATGCGTGCGGTGTTGTGGAACCAGACGGGTGGGACCGTGACGGTGACTACTGCGGGAACTTATTACCCGATTGATATTACGGGGACTTTGGACCCTGACGCCACATTC
>Ga0209654_1002509_pt1 | contig 12495 bp, 10 predicted proteins | sample SaaInl1SG_22_DNA_FD_184646 | JGI IMG/M metagenome (GOLD analysis project Ga0209654, IMG submission 184646) | Marine microbial communities from expanding oxygen minimum zones in the Saanich Inlet - ESP_161SG_22_DNA (SPAdes) (version 2) | ecosystem: Environmental > Aquatic > Marine > Intertidal... | reverse complement strand
TGCGGGCATTGGCCCGGAAGTTTCGGAAATTTATGTCGTTGACGATGCCTGTCCCGACGGATCCGGGAAATTTGTTCAGGAAAACTCGAAAGACAAAAGGCTTGGGTTCATTTTTCATGAGGAGAACCAGGGCGTCGGGGGAGCGGTTATTTCTGGCTACAAGGCTGCCTATGCTGATGGTGCAGATGTGGTTGTGAAAATTGATGGTGATGGGCAGATGGACCCAAGCTTGATCTCGGCCATAGCAAAGCCTGTTTTAGAGGGAAGTGCGGACTATTCCAAGGGGGACAGATTTGACAGTCTCGAGAATCTCTTCGGAATGCCAAAGGTTCGAATTTTTGGCAACGCTGTGCTTTCCCTGTGGGCGAAGTTCTCTACTGGCTACTGGTCGATGACCGATCCCACCAACGGCTTTACAGCAATACACCGTAGGGCTCTTGGGGCCATGAACCTAGACAAGATTCGCAAGAGCTACTTCTTCGAGTCGGACATTCTATTTCGGCTCAACATTGCAAACTGCGTTGTAGCAGATGTTCCAATGGCCGCTGTCTACGGATCTGAGAAGAGCAACATGAGCATCTTGAAAGTTATCTTTGAGTTTCCGTGGCGACATACTGTCAACCTGTGGAAGCGAATTTTCTATCGCTATTACCTGCGTGAGTGGAACGTGGGTAGCTTTGAGTTACCGCTGGGTGTTTTCCTGGTTCTGTTCGGTGCTTGGTTCGGGCTCAGTAGCTATTTGAGCGCTTCGGCTGCCGGGCTAGCAACGACTCCTGGACAGGTAACAGGTAGTGCTGTTGCGTTGATTCTCGGTGTCCAGTTACTCCTCTCGTTTCTCTCCTATGATGTTCAGTCGGAACCAAGAATCCCAAGACAGAGAAGATAAGTCATGTTCGCACCGGCAATTTCTAAAGTTCGTGAGTTTTTGAGCTCTTGGAAGAACCTTCTTGCAATTGGCACTTTTCCATTCTTAGGAGCTTGGATCTATAGCCGAGTCTGGATGGTGAACCCAGCAATTCTTGGTGACGAGTACCTCTACTCGATGAATGCCCGCAAAGTTGGACCATGGGACCCTCCCGTTGCGGGGGACTTTTCAAATTATCTCTTTAATTTTTTATATCAAGGCACGAACCTTTGCGGTGACGCCTTTTACGCCTGCGGAAAAATCTTCAATATCGTGTTTTTCCTGGGCTTTATTTTCACGGTCTTTGTCCTTGCTCTCAGGTTTATACCATTTTGGGGGGCCTATGCGTTCATGGTTGCAGCAGCGCTGTCTCCGCTGAGTGTCTACACCTCTATGTTTTTGCCTGAGTCCATGTATTTTTTCTTTATTGGTCTAGTTCTCGTGACTGTCTTGAGAGCCATGAGAGCCTTCACTTGGCAGAACTGGGCCTTAGCGGGTGCATCTATCGGTGTCGCTTCGCTGGTAAAACCTCACGCTTGGCTGTCGGCAATCGCAGTGGGGATCACGATGCTGGTTGTGGGCCTTTTCAACAAGGAGATTGGTTTCAGGAAGACTCTCCTTGCCGGTCTTGGGCTGGTGGCTGGAGGGGCAGTTGCGCGAGTCGTCTTGGGGCTTCTAGTTGCTGGGCCCAAAGCTCTTGGGTTTTTTGGGCAGTATTTCGGCGCTTCAACTATCGAAACTGTCATTGCGGGAACTGGGACTGGGGAAGTTGCGGAAGGAGCCTTACCCGCAACTCCGGTCGACGGTGTAGTGGCGCTATTTGGCCCGCAACTCAACATTCACCTAGTGACGATAAGTGCCCTGATGGCCCTAGGTGTTGTTGGCCTAATTGCAGGACTGATTGAAATCTTCCGCGAAAAGAGAATCAGTCAGGCTAGTGCATTCGCATTATTTGGATTCATATGGCTTGTGAGCATGGCAATAGAAATTGTCATGTTCACTGGTTGGGTAACGGGTACGGGAGATGATCACACTACTCGCGTCCTGATTCGCTATTACGATTTTTTGTTTGTAATTGTTCCCCTAGCGGGATTGTCAGCGTTAGTGGCAGGCTACGGACAAAGAGTAAACGTCTTTATCCGATGGGTTATTGCAGCGGCTTTTGCTGCGCTAATTACTCCAGCGTTCACAGGCTTTTTTGGCCCACTGACCATTCAGATAGCCGATGCCCCGACACTTGCTGGGTTGGTGGTAAACAGTGAAGTGTTCGACGCGGCTGCCCTCCTAGGATTCTCATCCCTCCTGTTGTTCGCCGCTTTCCCTCGATGGACCCCGTGGGCATTCGCAGCTCTGCTTCCCGTGACCATGATTGGAACCGGATGGCAAATTCAGGACCAGTATCAAGGATTTCGTGGTGACTTGAATGCATCCGATAGAGCTGGCCAACAGATTTCACGCGAATTTACCGAGGAGGAATTATCGAACACTTGGGTAATAGGAACGTCAAGATTTGATGTCACGAATGTTGCTATTTGGGCGGACAATGCACAACTAACTTATGAGCTCTTTGGCCCCGGATCTCGGCTGGATGCCTCAATGGCGCCAGCCGGGACTATGAAGATTGTTGTGTCGGGAGAACTTGAGGTCATTGACGGTGCTTCTCTTGACATAGCCGGTGAAGGCTACGCTATCTACAGTGTCGATTGAGGTCTAGTTTGAAGATCCTCTTTCTGCACGAAGTTGGCTATCTAGAAAAGCCAATTTTTGAAATGCACGAGTTTCCAGAACTTTTAGCTTCCATGGGTCACGAGGTCGGGTTCGCAGACTACCCCGAAACACAAATTTACAATTCGCATGCCTCTGAGGGGGCCGTTATTCAGGGGCGGGTGCTTCCTCAGACAAGGCTTAGGCTTTACAGCCAAAAATCGATGTTGCCAGGCATTTTTGGGCGGTTGGTGGCAGCTCTGCTGTTCCCAATCTTTTTTGTAAGGGTTTTGCGTCACTTTCAACCTGACTTGGTCGTGAGTTTTGCAGTACCGACTTCAGGTTGGCAAGCGGCCTTTATCTGCAGATTTAGGGGGACTCCATTCGTTTTTCGTGCATTAGATGTAAGTCACAGAATCCGCAAAACCCTTTTTGCCAAATTAGTCAAGATTGCAGAAAAAATCGTCTACAGGCTTGCAAACTGGGTTTCTTGCAACAACCCCGCCATGATGGAGTACTGCCTCTCACTAGGGGCGAGGCAGAAGACTTCGTCGGTTGATTACCCGCCATTGGACCTATCACACTTTTTGAACGCCAAATTCAGCACGAAAATTCGGCAGAAACATGGGATTCCCGAGGGCTCTCGAGTGATTCTTTACATGGGTTCCTTTTTCTATTTTTCCGGTTTGCAGGATGTCATTCGCGAACTCTCATTGCTGAATAGCAAACCTCATCTTGTCCTCATCGGAGGTGGCGAACAGGACGCTGAATTGCGTGAGCTAACCAAGTCCCTGAAGTTGGAGCAAATTGTTACCTTCACCGGATTCATTGACTTTAGAGAATTACCCTCTTATCTTTCTATCGCCGACTTAGCGATTAACCCAATGGTGCCTTCCTTGGTTTCTCATAAAGCTCTGCCAAATAAAGTTCTCCAGTACATGGCTGCGGCGCTCCCAGTCGTTACTACTCAATTAGAAGGGCTTTTCTCAGTTTTTCCCAACAGTAACGGAATTCGGCGAGTTCCTGATTCGACCAGTGTTTTAGCTGCAGCTGTTGAAATGTTGAAGAATCCCAATCTAAGAGAACTGGGTGAATCAAACAGGGCACAAGTCTCCAGTCAATTTGACGTTGATACTAACGCGCGGAAATTTGAACAACGTCTACTTGCGGTTGGGCGGGGTAAATGAAAATTCGCAAAGTATTGGTTATTGGGTCGACAGGAATGTTGGGCTCAGCGGTCTTCGAGCAATTATCAAAAACAAACGTCAAGACTTTGCATGCTTCGAGGTCTCAAGGTATTCATTTTGATGCCGAACGAGATTCCTGCGAGGATCTTTTGGTTGCAGCTGGTCTCGAAACCGGGGACTACATCATCAATTGCATCGGACTTACAAAAACTCACATTTTTGACGTCGACCCTTCGTCAGTAGAGCGAGCTGTGAGGCTGAATGTGATGTTTCCTATTGCTTTGGCCGGGGCGGCTGAGAAGTTAGGGGCTCGCATCATTCAGGTAGCCACCGACTGTGTTTTTTCAGGATTAACAGGGGGCTATACGGAATCGGTTGCTCATGACGCTCATGACGCTTATGGGAAGTCCAAAAGCTTAGGCGAAGTGAGTTCAGCAAACGTTATGCACCTTCGTTGCTCCCTGGTCGGACCTGAGCTAGCAGGTCGCAGTAGCCTTTTTTTTGAGTGGGTGCGGACACTTAGCGATGGCGCAACAATCGATGGATATCATGACCACAAATGGAATGGGTTGACTTCACGCGCATTTGGTTCGATAGTTGCGGGGGTTGTAAGTACCGAAACTTTTTTTTCGGGAGTTCAGCATCTTGTGCCCGCGGACGCGCTAACCAAATTTGCCTTAATCAAGTTGGAACTCAATCTCCTTGGTAGAAACGATGTGACAGTCAACAAAACTAGCTCGGGTACAAGAGTTGACAGGACCCTCGAGACAAGAGATCAGGTCAGAAACGAATTGTTGTTTAGTTTGGGCGGTTTCGAGACAGTGCCAACAATTCGTGAAATGATGGAGCAGCTACCCTGGAAAGAATTGAGGATACGTTGAGCTCGTCTAGCAGCCTTACTGGTAAGACGGTAATGATAACCGGCGGTACCGGTTCTTTTGGGTCTACTATGGCGAGGCACGCACTCGAAAACGGCGTTGGGGAGTTGCGGATTTTTAGTCGCGACGAAGCGAAACAAGACGCAATGCGTCACAGTATTGGGGATCGAAGAGTCAAATATATTATTGGCGACACTAGGGATGAGCAGTCGGTGAGTCGCGCCATGAGGGGTGTAAATCTTGTTTTTCACGCCGCAGCTCTCAAGCAAGTTCCCTCAGCGGAGTTCTTTCCACTGCAGGCAGTCAAAACTAACATTGGCGGGTCGGCTAACGTCCTTCTAGCGGCCGTCGAGGCTGAGGTCTCGTCGGTCGTCTGCCTCAGTACTGACAAGGCTGTTTACCCCATCAATGCTATGGGAATGTCTAAAGCGTTGATGGAGAAGACCGCACAGGCCTTTGCCCGAGACTTTCAAGATTCTAAAACAACTATTTCCATAACTCGTTACGGTAACGTCATGCACTCAAGGGGTTCTGTAATTCCACTCTTCGTGAGTCAGATAAAGTCGGGAATTCCAGTAACCATCACTGACCCTGGCATGACTAGATTCCTTATGTCACTAGTTGAGTCGGTTGAGCTTGTCGAGTTTGCCTTCAAGTACTCGAATTCTGGAGATTTACTCGTTAAGAAGGCTCCTGCCTCAACATTGGAGACCCTGGCCAAAGCCCTAATCACACTGTTCAAAGGAGATGAAGGCCAGGTGGAAACCATCGGGTTTCGTCACGGAGAGAAACTTTTTGAGTCACTACTGAGCACCGAGGAAATGTCAGTTGCAGAGGACCTTGGAGATTTCTTTCGTGTACCGCTTGATTCGAGAGACCTCAATTACGGTCCTTTCTTTGACCAAGGTAGGTTAAGGGAGTCGGATTTGGAGGCTTACACTTCACATAACACAAAGAGGCTCGATAAGGATGAAGTCATGGCGCTTCTACTTTCTCTTCCGGAAATCCAGAGAGAGCTTGAAAATTGAGAAAACTCAAAGTCGTTACGATTGTCGGCACCAGACCGGAAATTATTCGGCTGTCTGCTCTAATTCCTAAGCTCGACAGAAGCACGGATCACGTTTTAGTTCACACGGGCCAGAACAGCGATGCGAATCTGAATGAGGTGTTCTTTCAAGACCTCGAACTTAGGCCACCCAACCTTTTCCTGAACGTGGACACCTCATCCATGGGAACCGTAATGGGTGACACAATTCGGAAAGCCGAAGAGTTGTTAGCTCGTGAGCAACCAGACGCGGTGATGATACTAGGCGACACAAATTCTTCCATCGCCGCTGTTGTGGCAGAGCGAATGCACATACCCGTGTACCACATGGAAGCGGGCAATAGATCTTTCGATGCCAATGTCCCCGAAGAGTTAAACAGAAGGATGGTGGACCACGTCTCAAGTTTCAACCTCCCTTACAACGATTACGCACTCCGAAACCTCCTCTCCGAGGGAATACACCCAAGGAGAATATCCAAGACGGGGTCACCGATTCCAGAGGTATTCGACAACTACAAAGAAAAAGTCCATTCGAGTGATGTGCTCAGGAGGTTGGACCTTGAGGCACGGAAGTACATCCTGGTGAGCGTTCATAGACAAGAAAATGTCGACTTTCCTTTGCGTTTATCTGCGGTCATTCAAGGGTTGGTTGCACTGAGGGAGCATTTCAAACTTCCCGTGCTTGTCTCTACTCATCCGAGAACCAAAGCTCGGTTGAACCTTAACGAAGACGCTGAGTTGGATGGAATTCTGTTCCATGATCCGTTCGGATACCTTGATTACAATAAATTGCAAATGAACGCTTTCTGCGTAGTTTCAGACTCGGGCACAATAAGCGAAGAGGCGGCAATTCAACGTTTCCCAGCCGTCTCAATTAGAAGTTCTATTGAGCGGCCCGAAGCGCTGGAAGCAGGATCTATTATCCTGACTGGACTTGAGCCGGAAAGCCTAGTTAGATCGGTAGACTTGGCGACACGGTCCCAGGCAATCTCGCTACCTGAGGGTTACGAAACATTGGATTTTTCTGAGCGAGTTCTTCGCTTTTTGTTCTCGACGGTAACGTTGCACGGGCAATGGTCGGGATTGTACGAACGGCAGAAAGATTAAATGTTCGACCCGGTGGGCTAGGACTCTGTAAATCCCTCCAGGGTATCGCGAAGTAGATCGAACTCTTCCTTCATCTCGTAATGGTGATTACCTATGAAGAGCCCACAATCGTGGATTTTGTCTGCGTTGTGCAGCGAAGGAAGATCGACATGGGGCAAATGTTTCATCACGGGGTTTCTGGCGAAGTTGCCAGCAACGATTGGTCGAACGGCTATTCCTCTTTGCCGCATTCTACTAACAAGTTCTGTTCGATCTCCCTTGTCAGAGTTCTCGAGAATTAGAGAAAATCCGAACCAAGAGCTCTGTCCCAGTTCCCTCTGAATCTTAAAGTCGGGGAATTCTTTCATGAGTTCCGTAAACCGCTCAGCATTTGCTCGTCGGCCCGCAACAATCCTTCCCAGTTTTTTGATTTGTTCAATACCTAGCGCCCCCTCGAGTTCGAGTGGCCTCAAGTTGTATCCCGGTAAGACAAACCTAAACAAGTCTTCGAAATCCTCTCCTGATTTTTTGTGGATGAAGTTTTCTTCGGGTAATTCCCTAGTCCAGCCATGCGCACGTTGGCTTGTCATGACCTGTGCCAGTTCGAGGGAATTGGTTACTGACATTCCGCCTTCCATGGTGGAAATGTGATGGCTAAAAAAGGAACTAAATGTTCCAATATCTCCGAAAGTCCCAGCGAACTTGCCCTCGTAAATAGCACCCATTGACTCGCAATTGTCCTCAATCATGAAAATCGAGTTCTCATCCGCCAACGAGCGAATTTCCCTGAGCTGCGAAGGGTTGCCCAAAAGGTTGACGGCCAAAATTCCTGCCGTTCTTGGACCTATTGCCTCTCCAATATTTTGTACAGACGCGTTTAGGGTATCAAGGTCAACGTCCACGAACTTCAGCTTGAAGCCAAGTTGAGCAACTGGATAATAAGTTGTGCTCCATGAAACCGCTGGCACAATTACTTCATCTTTTCCCGGCGATGGTTTAAATGAAGAGTAACGAATCGCGGACAAAGCGAGCAGGTTTGCGGAACTACCTGAGTTGGACATCACGGCGTAGTTGACTCCGAAGTGCTCCGAGAACTGTTTTTCATAAGTTTTGACTCGATCACCCATTGTGTAATTGCCCGAGGCGATAACTTGTTTCAGGGCCTTAAGTTCCTCTGGTCCCCATGTTGACGTTGCAAGTGGATAAATGGATGTCAAATGTGCACCTGTCAATTCTGCTTGTGGTTGAGGTACCACTGGTATGTTTGTGCTAGCCCATCTTGCAATTGTGTCCGAGGTTTCCAATTGGCTTCCTGGAGCGCCCTGGAAGAGTCAAGCAGTTTTCTTTCCATGCCTTCCGGCTTTGTCAAATCGTACTCCAGGTGGGCACTCACGCCTATTACATTCATGGCCGCTTCGTAAAGCTCGGTCACGGTAAAGTCCTGCCCGAAGCCAACGTTTAGGTACGGAGGAAGCTCTTCGACTCGGGTACAGACTGACACAAGCCAATCGGCCAAGTCCTCGGTGAATGTAAATTCCCGCCTGGCCTGCCCACCTCCCCAAACTTCTATCGATTTCTTGCCCTGGCTTTTCGTATCATGCACTTTTCGGATTATCGAGGCAATGAGATGACTTTTTCGTGGGTCAAAATTGTCACCTGGCCCGTAGAGGTTTGAGGGAATGACTGTCCGATACGAGACTCCCGCTGAGCTGCTAGCGAACTCGCAGAGTTTTGCCCCAGCAATCTTTGCAAGCGCATACCCTTCATTAGTGGGCTCAAACGCGCCACTAAGCAGGTTTGACTCGGTAAGCGGCTGTTGACAATCCTTTGGGTACATGCAGCTGCTGCCTATGTACAGAAAGTTCTGCACTCCATGATCTAGACAAGTAGAAATTACGTTTGTGTCCATTTGGAGGTTGTCGTTCAAGAAGCCAAATGGGTTGTCTATGTTTGCCTGAATTCCGCCAACTTTGGCGGCGGCGTGCACAACGGTATCTGGTCTGAAAGCTTCAACTAAGGAGCCGAATTCACTTTTATCCCTCAGGTCGCTATTCTGCCTAGTCACGCCCAGTGTCTCTATTTCTGAGTTTTTTTCGAAGCTTCGCAATAGCGCGGATCCAAGCATTCCTGCCGCTCCAGTAACTAGAACCTTCATCGATCCTTGACTTTCATTGCTTGACTAGGATTTACAATAGAGTGTAGCTCTTTAGGGAGGTTGCAAGTGAAGAAGGCCTTTATTACTGGCATAACCGGTCAAGATGGCTCTTACCTCGCAGAGTTTTTACTTCATAAAGGCTACGAGGTTCATGGACTAGTTCGGCGATCGTCTTCCTTCAATACCCGGCGAATCGACCACCTCTTCAAAGATCCGCATGAGCCTGGGTCTCGGTTGCACCTCCACTATGGAGACTTATCAGATGGGTCGCGACTCACAACACTACTGGCGTCTATCGGCCCAGACGAAGTTTACCATCTTGGCGCACAGTCTCATGTAAGAGTGTCATTCGACGAGCCTGTGCACACCGGGGATATTACTGGGCTCGCCACTACAAGGCTCTTGGAGGCCATGAGGTTGGCATCGCCAGAAGCTCGCTTCTACCAGGCTTCGAGCTCTGAGATGTTTGGGGCGTCACCAGCGCCCCAGTCTGAAGAAACTGCTTTTTACCCGAGAAGCCCATACGGCGCAGCAAAAGTTTATTCGTATTGGGTGACGAGAAATTATCGTGAGGCATACGGAATTTTTGCGTGCAACGGCGTACTTTTCAACCATGAATCACCCCGACGTGGAGAAACTTTTGTGACTCGAAAAATCTCGCTGGCTGCAGCGCGAATCAAACTCGGCCTTCAGGAAAAATTATTTCTGGGAAGTTTAGATCCGGTTCGCGACTGGGGATATGCTCCAGAGTTTATCGAAGCGCAGTGGCTCATGTTGCAGGCTGACGAGCCAGCAGATTACGTCGTGTCGACGAACTCTTCCTCGACGGTCGGTGAATTCTTGACTGCTTCATTCGATGCTTTGAACCTTGACTGGCGTAAGTACGTTGAGTTTGATTCACGCTACCTTAGGCCCACTGAAGTGGACAACCTTAGAGGTGATTATTCAAAGGCGGAGCGAGTTCTTGGGTGGACGCCATCTACGTATAGCACAGAGCTTGCTCGACTCATGACAGAACATGATTATGAACTCCTATCAGGGGCTGCCCAAAACCCTTTGTTCACCTCTTGGCGCTTCTGACTTGGATCATGGCTTAACGCGCCAATATCACGCGGTCGCCGGGTCAGAAAGGGTGGGCAGGAGGACTTTTCGGCCCTCCTCAGCACGACTGGACACAAGTCTTGCAGCCAACGACTAAGCAAAAAAACATTACTCTCCAATTTAGGGGCTCGTCGAGGTATCATGAAGAGTCCTCAAAAGCGCAGTCTTTCGTTGGAACTGGATGATGCGATTCCCCTCGTCACAATTTCCCTTCGAAACTTCCCGGGGGATACTCCAAAAAAGATTCCTCGACCTAACTACTATGGTCAGCCGAAATGCATCCGAATCCGAGACTTCAAGTCCTCGCTGGGAGGAAATCATCTTTGAGGCAATTTTGGCACTTGCCTCATCGTCATTGCTCTGCCCACCCCCGCGAATCCCTTGACAGGAATTGAGAGTTGCGGGCCCCTAAATCAATTCTTGAGTCTTTTTTAGCGTCTAAGAGAAAGGGGTGCGGTATGAAGATCTTCTTAGCTCCGCCAATTTGAGCCGCCCACCAGGAGAAGGTGCTATTCGGTGCGACAATGAAAGATGCCTGTGCGAGGAGTCGCAAATCATCAATGGAGGTATTTCTGGCGGGAGCCAACTCGAATTCTGCGGGGTCGAGAAAACTTACCAATTTGATTAGGAGCGGAGAGGCACAATGTTCATCTCGAATCTCATGGATTGCCGACTGGTAGTAACCGGCTGGCAATTTTCCATAAATGGATTCAAATTTCCCATAATCTCCGAGTCGAATATGGAGACCGATAAATTCTTCCCCTAAATTGAGAGGTTTTATTTGGAGAAAGTGGCGCATATGTAGGGCCACTTCGTCCACAGCATCTTGTAGAGAGCCATAGTTTTGAAAGTAACCAGAAATCGCCCAAGGTTTCCCCTTGGATGCTAGTGCTGACATTCTTCGCTGATAATTCGTCTCAAGAAGAATTCGTCTCCCGACGAATAATTGCCGCACCAACTCTATGCTGTGCCACCTCAAACTTCCGCTGGCAATCTTAAAGTCGAATTGCTTGCATAGAAACAACATGGCCTCCACGCTGCCATTGTCACTGGTGGCATTTGTAAAGCGATCAACCACCTCCACTTTTCCACCATTTTTAAGGCTTACCATACGAGCCATGGCTAGCTGAAACAGGATGTTGCCCAATCCACCCCGAAGGTAGACTCTATGTGTGAACGATTTGGAGCCCATTGGGATCAATCTGTCCGTAATCATGCCAGCCCGGAATGCCGAGAAGTTCGTGGTTCGCGCTGTGCGCTCGACATTGCATGCTCTCCCCTATTCGTCGGAGCTAATAGTAGTAAATGATGCCTCCACTGACCGGACCTTGCAGGCTATTTCCTCAATTGGCGATAGTCGCCTAAGGGTAATTAATTCGCAAGGACGAGGACTTGTGAGTGCGTTAAACACAGGCATTGAAGCTTCCCAAGGAGAGTTCATCGCACGGATGGATGCTGACGACGTTTGTCTGCCTTGGCGATTTAGCCTGCAACTCAAGACTATGCGATCTAGTCCTGAAATCGATTTTCTCTTTTCCACTGCTGTTGCATTTGGCTCTTCCTTATCCCCTTTGTTCTTCATGCCACAATTGCCCTGGCCCTTGAGTGTTGATGATTTCAAGAAAGTGCTTGCTCGTCGAAATCCAGCAGTACATCCCACCATGATCTCCCGGGCAAGTTCACTAAAAGCCCTCGGAGGCTACAGGGATTGCCCTGCGGAAGACGAGCACTTATGGCTAACAGCGGCTCTAAATGGCCAGAAACTCGCTCGTGCGGGGCTCCCAGTAATCGCTCTCCGACTTCACGGGGCGCAACGTACTCGTCAAAAAGGCTGGCAAGACGCTAGCGTTCGAGACAGAACTATTCCGGCTTTACGTCGAATCCTGGGTGAAAATTTGGGACCATCTGAAGGAACAGACAGCCTCCCGTTCAAACTGTTTGATTTTTTGGACAGCAACGGTTTCAGTTCATTTCGAATATTCGCTAGTTTGGTTAAATCTCGGGTATTGCGACGCGTGAAGGGTGGTTCAAATAGGTCATAGAACAGAAGGCGTCCTAAACACATATGCCATCTAGCCTTTGACAGCTGACATTTGGCCTTCGCCCTGCTCAACACTGCAGTGAGTAAGCCCAGAGAAAGAAGCACGGGCCGACCAAGTAATCCCAAGTCCAGAGCCCAGTCGCAAAATTGGCTTAACGCTTGTCCTACTAAAATCTAATTCGGAAGGCTACTCTGCTAGCTTGGATTGTGGGATATGCAATGAGGAGAGTCATTGCCGTCGGAATGTTCGATAGCGTGCATTTCGGTCGCTGGCTAGATCAGTTCAAGGATGAACCTATCGAGTTCCTCCTCTTCCCGTCATCTCCGCACAGGCGGCTTCACCCTTTGCTCAAGGATCTCACGACGGGTGCCTTTGCGGCAAAGTTTTCCTTAT
>Ga0209654_1002507_pt1 | contig 12499 bp, 10 predicted proteins | sample SaaInl1SG_22_DNA_FD_184646 | JGI IMG/M metagenome (GOLD analysis project Ga0209654, IMG submission 184646) | Marine microbial communities from expanding oxygen minimum zones in the Saanich Inlet - ESP_161SG_22_DNA (SPAdes) (version 2) | ecosystem: Environmental > Aquatic > Marine > Intertidal... | reverse complement strand
CAGATTTAGAATTCAACCCTATTTACAATGCAGCGAAAAGTATTTTTAATAGCCCAGAAACACTGCAAGAACAAAGCGTTGCTATAGCTACTCATTTATACGGTCAATCGAATCACCCTCACATTAATAGCGGAGAACTTTATGTAGCTGTCTTTGAAGATGTGCTCATCGATAAAGAAAAAGTCAGCGCTATTGGCATATTTAAAAGTGAGGTTAAGCAAGACTTTTTTGAATTCGATTGGGACCAAGAGAATCTAAACATTTCTGTCCGCAAAGGAATTTCAGTTCAAAAGCTAGATAAAGGCTGTTTGATTTTCAATACGGGAGAAGAAAATGGTTATAAAGTTTTATCGGTCGATCGAAATCGATACGATGCGAAGTACTGGCCTGAAGATTTTCTATCCATAAGCGCACTTAAAGACGAGAACTTTCAAACTAAAAATTACCTCAAATTCTGTAAAGACTTTGCCAAAGAGGTGATTTTACCTACTGAAGATAAACAACAAGAAGTACTCTTCTTGAATCGTGCAGTGAATCACTTTGCTTCAAGAGATCAGTTTGAGGAATCGCATTTCTTAAATGACGTCTTAGAAAATCCGGAGCTTATTCCCGAGTTTAAAAACTACAAAGTCAATAAGGGACCTAAATACAGTATTGAAGACGTTTCTGAGTTTCCGATTGCAAACAAAGCGGTTAGCGATATCCGTAAGAAATTCAAGAACGAAATTCACCTAGATACTAACATCCATATTAAACTGGATTTTATTAATCCTGAGTCGGCTGAAAAATTTGTAGAAAAGGGTTGGGACGAAGAGCGTCAGATGTATTACTATCTCGTTTATTTCAACCGTGAAACTAAAAGTTAGAGCGTTTTAAGATCTCTATAATTTCGAGTAACAAAATCTAAGGCTGCACTTAGGATTGCTCCCATGCTATTGGCCTTACTAAATGCAGAGTCTTTAGTTAATTCAAAAATCTGAGTCTTCAAGTTATTCACATGCACTTCGGCAGAAAGTGTATCTGTCATTGCAGCACTGAGTAATCGTTTGATTTGCTCTTCTGAACCTAATGCGCGCTTAGCAATTAGAGACCGTTCTTCGCGTTTATATTGATCTACGGAGTCCTTTTTTAAATACGTTTTGATCAGATCAATCATTTTTTGATTCTCAGGGAAGAACTGAGGTCGATATACTTTAAGGTCTCCCTCAAAATTTTGTTGATCGAAATCAATTGCTCGAATTTTATGAATCACACTGTCAAAATCGTGTACAGGGATTACTACATAATTATACGAACGCATATCCCCTAATAATCGAATCATACAGCGTTCATTAAACTTCACAAACTCCTTGGCTAATTGTGCCTTCTGACGGTCACTACACTGTGGTAAGTATTGCTTTAGAAAAACATCTCCAGGTATTCCTGCGATATGCTCTTCGATAAGCGTATCTCGAGAAACCAAGAAATGCAAATTGTAAGGAGAAAGTATATGTTCGATTTCAAGACCGTAAACTCGAGAAGCATCCGAGCGCTTCACATAAAAATAGGTGTAGTTGTCATTTAAGATGTTTCGAACCTTGATGCGAAATGGCTTTGAATTTCCGAAAGTGCAATAATCAATGGCATCTATACTCAAATGTTGAAAAATCTGGTGGCTACCATCAGAATGAAGCGTAGAGTATATCTGCTTTAAAGCATTGTTAATTTCTTCGCTCTCAGATTCTTCGTAATACACACGAACCCATAAAGTGTCCTCATCTTGAAGGTCATAAACCGTGACTGAGCCCTGAAAACGCAGTAAATCATCATAGTGGATCGGGAGGTTGACTCTTCGATTGTAACGCCTTAAATAGGCCGCAAGTATCGGTGAAATTGGATAACTGGGCTTCTTTAAAAGCATTTGGGGAACATTAGACATAACCCGAATGTAACAATTATCAGAAAAAACGGTCATAAATTGGAGATCTATTTTAAAGCCTAATAATTCATGTCGAAAATTCTGCTAAAAGGAAATCAGCTAAGTAAAAATTACGGAAGAGTTAGTGCGGTTACTAATCTGAGCTTTGAAATAAGAAAAGGTTCGGTTTATGGAATATTAGGGCCTAATGGTTCAGGAAAATCTACCACATTGGGTATCGTGCTAAATGTGGTAAATGCCAGCTCTGGTAGCTTTGAATGGTTTGAAGGCGACCTTAGTACGAAGGAAGCATTAAAGAAAGTCGGAGCTATCATTGAACGGCCAAACTTCTATCCATATATGAGTGCGAGAGAAAATCTGGAACTCGTCTGTCTCATTAAAGAAATTCCTAATTCTGCAGTACCTAAAGCATTAAAAGAAGTAGGTTTAGAAGATCGATCTGAGGATTTATTCTCCACCTTTTCTTTGGGAATGAAACAGCGCTTGGCAATCGCCTCAGCCCTACTCAATGACCCTGAAATATTAATTCTTGATGAACCGACCAATGGCTTAGACCCACAAGGTATTCATCAAATTAGAGTTCTCATTCAACAAATCGCCTCGAAAGGAACTACCATACTCCTTGCTTCTCATCTCCTCGACGAGGTTGAAAAAGTTTGTGACCAGGTGATTATTCTGCAAAAAGGAAAAAGTATTTACAGTGGCTCTGTAGAAGAAATGGGGAAATCAGGAGCCTACTTACTCGTTGGTGCCAGTCGTACAGAACAACTAGCTGAGCATATTGAAAAGCACCCCGATATAGAAATTTTAGGAAAGGAAGGTGACCTCTTAAAAATTAAAACCAATCATAGCCCTGAAAGTATCAATAAGTATTTCTCTGAACAAGGAATTTTCCTAACTCACCTAAGTAGTCACCAAAAAAGACTTGAAGAACTATTCCTAGAAATTACCAACGCCTAATGAAACGACTCTTTTTAATTGAATATCACAAGATTAAGCACAGTACATCGAGTATCATTCTTATATCGGCCTATTTTGTTTTTTTAACCCTAATTGCCTTGATAGCTGCAATCAAATTTGATATTGGCCCCATTGAATTTCATCTTGCCGACCAAGGGATTTTCAATTTTCCATTGATCTGGCATTTTAACAGCTTTATTGCAGCGTTTTTCAAACTCTTTTTAGCGGTAGTAATTGTTTCAATGATTTCAAACGAATACAGTAATCGAACCTTGAAACAGAACCTCATCGACGGGCTCTCGAAAAAGGAATTCATGGCTTCTAAGGTGATTGTTGTTGCAGTCTTTTCTGCACTTTCGACTTTATTTGTAGCCCTTATTTCATTGATTTTGGGAATGATTTATTCTGATTATACGGAGATCAGTATTGTATTTTCGGAACTCCATTTCCTATTACTCTATTTTCTAAAACTGTTTGGCTTCTTCAGTTTATGCCTTTTCTTAGGAATCTTAATTAAACGTTCTGCTTTCGCTCTCGGATTTTTGATCGTACTCCTCATTGGCGAGCAAATTGTCTGGGGTATTGGGGGAGAGTTATTAGCCGGATACGGAAATTTTACTGAAAAAACAGACGCCTTTAGTCTAGCAAGCCAAATCAAAGGTTTCTTTCCGCTACAGGCCTCTTTCAATTTATTGCATGAACCGTTTACACGTTTGAGTGCGATTCAATCGGTCGCTAAAGAACTCGGTGAAGATGTCGTACTCAACTACCAAACCACACTAAAAGAAGTTGCTATCGCTATCGGATATACTCTTATTTATTTATGGAGTAGTCTCGCTATATTGAAGAAAAGAGACCTGTAAGATCCGTATTTTTGCGGTATGCGTTTTACACTAACCGCCGACTTTAAGCCTACTGGTGACCAACCTCAGGCGATTGAATCCTTATCGAGAGGGATAAAGGAAGGAGACCGGCATCAAACGCTTTTAGGGGTAACCGGTTCCGGCAAGACATTTACGATGGCTAACGTTATCGAAACGGTTCAACGGCCTACACTGGTTTTAGCACATAACAAGACCTTAGCGGCCCAACTTTACTCTGAATTCAAGCAGTTTTTCCCAAATAACGCTGTAGAGTATTTTGTTTCGTATTACGATTACTATCAACCCGAAGCCTATATACCGGCAAGTGGAACCTATATCGAAAAAGATCTTAGTATCAACGAAGATATCGAGAAGCTACGTTTGAGTACCACGTCTTCTTTATTAAGTGGAAGAAGAGATGTCATTGTGATCGCTTCGGTATCCTGCTTATACGGTATCGGAAACCCGATCGAATTTCAGAAGAATGTGATTAAAATCGAAAGAGATCAGGTAATTTCTAGAACTGCACTTCTGAAACAACTGGTACAATCCCTCTATTCGAGGACCACTGCAGATTTCAAGCATGGAAACTTCAGAGTAAAGGGAGATGTAATCGATGTGCACCCAGGATATGCTGATATTGCCTATCGCATTCACTTTTTTGGCGATGAAATTGAAGAAATAGAGGCGTTAGACCCAGTAAATCAGAACGTAATTGAAAGCTACGATCGATTGACGATCTATCCGGCAAACATGTTTGTCACCTCTCCTGATGTGCTACAAAATGCGATACACCAGATTCAAGATGACCTTGTAAAGCAGATAGAATATTTCAATGAGATCGGAAAACCTTTAGAAGGGAAACGTTTAGAAGAACGAACCACCTTCGATCTAGAAATGATGCGTGAGCTCGGATATTGTTCAGGTATTGAGAATTATTCTCGATACCTCGACGGTCGAGCGCCTGGCACAAGACCCTTTTGCCTACTAGACTATTTTCCCGATGACTATTTAATGATCATTGATGAGAGTCACGTCACTATTCCGCAGGTACACGCAATGTATGGGGGCGATCGATCTCGCAAGGAAAATCTCGTAGATTACGGATTTAGACTTCCAGCAGCACTCGATAATCGACCCCTCAAATTCGAAGAATTCGAAGCACTACAGAATCAGGTATTATATGTTAGTGCTACGCCTGCAGATTATGAGTTGGCTCTTTGTGAAGGGGTTTACACGGAACAACTTATCCGACCTACGGGACTTCTAGATCCGATTATTGAAGTACGCCCTAGTAAAAATCAAATCGATGATCTTACCGAGGAAATTAAAATACGTGCAGATAAAGACGAGCGTGTTCTAGTCACCACACTTACCAAACGAATGGCAGAAGAGCTTACAAAATACCTTACAAGGATCGGTGTTCGTTGTCGTTATATTCACAGTGATGTGGATACTCTTGAGCGTGTTGAAATCATGCAAGATCTTCGCAAAGGAATATTCGACGTACTTATCGGGGTAAACCTACTTAGAGAAGGTCTAGATCTTCCTGAAGTATCTCTAGTTGCCATCATAGATGCAGACAAAGAGGGCTTTCTACGATCGAATCGAAGCCTTACACAGACCGTAGGTAGAGCAGCTCGAAATCTAAACGGTAAGGCAATTATGTATGCGGATACCATCACCGAAAGCATGCAACTCACTATCGATCAGACGGCATATCGAAGATCAAAACAGGAGACCTACAATCAAGAACACGGAATACAGCCTAAAGCCCTAAATAAAGCCATTGAATCAACGCTGGTAAGTACCAAAAAGGAGAAGAAGGACACCCCGCGGGTAAAACCAATTTCAGAAGAGGAATTGGCCTACATGAGTGGCAATGACCTCAATGATGAAATAAAAAGAACGCGAAAGGCCATGGAAGAAGCCGCTAAATCTTTAGACTTTATTGAGGCGGCCCGACTACGAGATCAGCTTAAAACACTTCAAGAACAAGCATAAAAAAAACCGCTCAACAGAGCGGCTTTTTTGTTAATTAAGCAATGCTTTTACTTTATCGGCAGCTTCTTGGAATTGGACTGCTGCGTGAACCTCTAATCCAGATTCTTCAATAATTTGTTTTGCAAGTTCTGCATTCGTTCCTTGTAAACGAACGATAATAGGAACGTTGATTTGATCTGCCATATTATTGTATGCCTCTACAATACCATTAGCTACACGATCACATCGAACGATTCCTCCAAAAATATTTACAAGAATAGCCTTTACATTAGGATCCTTAAGAATAATTCTAAAGGCTTCTTCCACACGTTTTGCATCAGCAGTACCTCCGACATCTAAAAAGTTAGCTGGCTCACCACCTGCCATTTTGATAAGGTCCATAGTAGCCATAGCTAATCCTGCACCATTAACCATACATCCCACGTTACCGTCAAGATCTACATAATTTAGTCCAAGAGCTTTAGCCTCTACTTCGATTGGGTTCTCCTCGCGCTCATCGCGCATCTCTGCATAAGATTTGCGTCTAAAAAGTGCATTATCGTCAAGGGTCACCTTAGCATCAACGGCAATAATTTTATCGTCTGAGGTTTTAAGAACCGGGTTAATCTCAAATAAACTCGAATCACTCTCGACATAAGCTTTGTACAATTTGGTTACAAAACCAACCATTTCTTTGAAAGCTTTACCTGACAGACCTAGGTTGAAGGCAATATTCCTTGCTTGAAAACCTGTTAATCCTGTACTTGGATCTACTTCTTCTGTAAAAATAAGATGAGGCGTTTTCTCAGCGACTTCCTCGATATCCATACCTCCCTCAGTCGAATACATGATCATGTTACGACCAGTGCCGCGATTAAGTAGTACCGACATGTAGAACTCAGAAGTTTCACTTTCGCCAGGATAATACACATCCTCTGCTACGAGTACCTGATGAACCTTTTTACCTTCAACCGAAGTCTGAGGAGTAACTAGATTCATACCAATAATTTGATCAACGATAGACTTAACCTCGTCTAAATTCTTAGCAAGCTTTACACCTCCACCTTTACCACGTCCACCAGCGTGAACTTGTGCTTTGATCACATGCCAGCCAGTACCAGTCTCTTCAGTTAAGGCTTTTGCAGCCGTTACAGCTTCCTCTGGAGTTGAAGCTACTTTACCACGTTGAATACCTACGCCAAAACTGGCTAAAATCTCTTTTCCTTGAAACTCGTGAAGGTTCATGTTTATCTATTAAAATTGAATTACAAAAATAGGAAAGCACAACCAATAGGCCTACCAATTATTCTCTGTTTCTTCAATTCCAATTGTTTTATTTATAACTCTTTGTGATAAAATGAGAAATAATGAATATTTCTATCTAATTATCCGTAGAAGGCGCTTATTTTGCACCACCTTAATGAATTGAAGTTATGTCTCAAATTCCTTATATCGATATTGCTAAACAATACGGAGCTCCTGTTTACATTTATGACGCTCACCAAGTTGCAGCACAATTTAATCGCCTGAAGACTGCCTTTACCTCAGTGAAAAACTTAAAACTTCACTATGCGGTAAAAGCAAATTCTAACCTAAGTATCCTAAGACTAATTCACGGCCTTGGTGCCGGCCTTGATACGGTTTCCATCGAAGAAGTAAAATTGGGATTACTAGCTGGAGTGCCGGCCGATCAGATCATCTACACACCGAATGGCGTGTCGATCGATGAACTAGAAGAAGCGAGATCGTTAGGAGTTCAAATCAATATCGACAACCTATCGGTTCTAGAACTATTCGGACAACGTTTTCCAGACACCCCCGTATGCGTGAGAATTAATCCGCATGTGATGGCTGGAGGTAATAGTAATATCTCGGTCGGTCATATCGATTCAAAATTTGGCATTAGTATTCACCAAGTACCCCACATTAAAAGGATTGTTGACCTTACTGGAATGCATATCAATGGAATCCATATGCACACAGGAAGTGATATTCTAGATATTGATGTCTTTTTGTACGCAGCAGAAATTCTGTTTGAAGCGGCTAAGAATTTTGACAACCTTGAGTTTATTGATTTTGGTAGTGGATTTAAAGTTCCCTATAAGAAAGATGATATTGAAACACCCATCGAAGAATTCGGTCAAAAATTATCGGAGCGATTCAATAGTTTTTGTCAATCCTATGGTAAAGAATTAACCCTCTCTTTTGAGCCAGGTAAATTCTTGGTAAGTCAAGCGGGGAAATTTGTCGCTAAAGTAAATGTAGTTAAGCAAACCACCTCTACGGTCTTTGCCGGAGTAGATTCTGGATTCAATCACCTGATGCGTCCGATGCTTTATGGCGCCTACCATGAAATTGAAAATCTAAGTAACCCTGATGGGAAGCCTAGATTCTATTCGGTAGTCGGATACATATGTGAGACCGACACCTTTGGTAGCAATCGAAGAATCTCTGAAATCAATGAAGGTGATTTACTCGTATTTCATAATGCCGGAGCCTATTGCTTCTCAATGGCAAGCAACTATAATTCTAGATTACGCCCTGCAGAGGTGTTATGGATCAATGGTAAGGCCGAACTAATTAGAGAACGCGAAACCTTTGAAGACCTTACTAAAGGTCAAATTGAAGTTAATGTAACTTTGGATACCCAACTTGCTGCAGAGGTTTAATTATCTTTAGACCATGAAAGGATTGTTATCACTATTCTTATCGATTGGTTTTTCGATTGGTCTATTTGCTCAAGAACAGAAAATTGAATGGTTAAGCTTTGAACAGGCGGTTCAGAGAATTGCGGAAAATGGAGACAATGAAAAGAAAATTTTCATTGACGTCTATACAGATTGGTGCGGGTGGTGTAAAAAAATGGATAAAGAAACCTTCAATGATCCTGAGGTTCGAGCGTATATGATTAAGAACTTCTACATGGTTAAGTTCAATGCCGAACAAACCGAAGATGTTGTTTTTCAAGGACAGACTTATTCGTTTGTACCGCAAGGTAAAAAGGGATATCACGAATTAGCCGTAGCGCTTACTAACGGTAATTTAAGTTATCCGACCGTAGTTTACCTTACTTCTAAATTTGAAATGTTAGCTCCCGTAGCAGGTTACTATCCTGCGGCACCATTTCTTACCGTAGCCAAGTACTTTGGAGACGATATCTTTAAAGATATGACCTGGAAAGACTACGAAGCCAGTCAATCAAAATAACCTATCGACTATAATTCGGGGCCTCTTTGGTAATGGTTACATTGTGCGGATGACTCTCTGCAATACCACTGGCTGTGATCTTAACAAACTTCGCCTGCTCCTTTAAGGTATTAATATCCTTAGCGCCACAATATCCCATACCCGCTCGTAAACCACCGATAAATTGATGCATACTCTCAAAAAGCTCACCTTTATACGGAACTCGACCTACAATACCTTCTGGTACAAGCTTTTTGATATCATCCTCTACATCCTGAAAATAGCGATCTTTACTACCTTTCTTCATGGCTTCAACAGACCCCATTCCACGGTAGCTTTTGAACTTTCTTCCTTCGTAAATAATCGTTTCACCTGGAGATTCTTTAGTTCCTGCCAATAGTGAACCCAGCATGACACAGTCTGCTCCAGCCGCAAGTGCTTTAGGGATATCACCAGTAAAACGAACCCCTCCATCTGCAATCACCGGAACACCTGTTCCTTTTAGTGCAGCAGCTACTTCAAGAACCGCCGAGAATTGAGGAAATCCAACCCCTGCAACGACTCGTGTGGTGCAAATTGAACCCGGACCAATCCCAACTTTAACTGCGTCAGCACCTGCTTCTACCAGATAAAGTGCTGCTTCAGCGGTAGCAATATTCCCGACAATTACTTCCAGTTCTGGAAAAGCAGATTTTACTGCTTTTAGCACACCTACTACCCCCTTTGAATGCCCATGGGCAGTATCAATAACCACAGCATCAACTCCGGCTGCGACCAGCGCACTAACACGATCAACCGCATCGGCAGTAACACCAACTGCAGCTGCAACTAGGAGTCTACCGTACTTATCCTTGTTCGCTATCGGTTTTTGAGTGAGCTTAGTGATGTCTCTAAAAGTAATTAACCCAACTAATTGTTGCTTATCGTCAACAACGGGTAGTTTTTCGATTTTATGAGCTTGAAGAATATCTTCTGCTTCGGCTAGCGTAATACCAGCTGGGGCAGTTACCAGGTTTTCTGACGTCATGACTTCTGTAATCATTCGGTCGTTGCGTTTTTCAAATCGTAAATCACGATTCGTTACAATCCCAGCGAGTTTTCCTTCATTATCTACGATCGGAATCCCTCCGATTCCATGTTCCTTCATACTTGCCTTAGCATCTAAAACGGTAGCAGTAAGCGGTAAGGTCACAGGGTCTAAAATCATACCTGATTCTGCACGCTTTACTTTGCGAACCTTAGCAGCTTGCTCTTCAATGGTCATGTTTTTATGCAAGACTCCGATACCTCCCTCTTGAGCCATAGCAATAGCCATTCGAGATTCTGTCACCGTATCCATAGCCGCAGAAACGATAGGTACGTTGATTCTTAAATTTCTGGTAAACTGGGTACTTATATTTACCTCGCGAGGTAATACTTCAGAAAAAGCAGGGACTAATAGAACATCGTCGTAGGTAAGGCCTTCGCCAACGATTTTAGAAAGATGAGCTTTCATGCAACTAAGGAATTAATTGCATGCAAAAATACTTAAAATTCTGGCACAAGCGCTTATGTGTAGCGACTAAAAAGATTTTTAGCCTTGTTGTAAGCGACTTCAAAACCGTGAATATCAATATTAATCAGTGCCTTTTGGGTGGTAAGGTAACTGATCAATTTTTCAGTCGGGAGATTTCCTACCAAATGATCTGAGGCCATTGGGCAGCCTCCAAAACCTTGTATAGCTCCATCAAATCGGCGGCACCCGGCTTTATATGCAGCATCTAAATTTGACTTCCACTGATCGGGTCGAGTATGTAAATGCGCTCCAAAATTAAGCTCATTGTGCTCGGTTAAAACATACGAAAATACTTCGTGAATTCGCTCTGGCGTAGCATTTCCCATGGTATCTGAAAGTGAGAAACAATCGATAGCTAAACCTTCGAATCGATGAATCCAATAACTAATTTGATCCAACCCCCATGGAGTACCATAGGGATTCCCAAAACCCATAGAAAAATAAATCACCAACTTCTTCTCAGCGGCAGCAGCAACTTCGGCTATTCTTTGAATTTCATCGAAAGCTTCGTCCTGAGAACGATTGGTATTTCTCATCTGGAAAATCTCTGAGAGCGAAAAAGGAAATCCAAGAACCCTAATCGATTCGTATTCGGACGCTCTTTGAGCACCTCTAAGATTGGCGACGATCGCTAAAAGTTCAGTACGGGTACGTTCCAAATCGAGTAAGGCTAGTACCTCTGCAGTATCTTTCATCTGGGGAACCGCTCGTTCAGAGACAAAACTCCCAAAATCTAAATACGAGAAGTTACAATTAAGTAACGATTGAAGGTAAGCTGCTTTCTCAGAGGTAGGAATGAAGGCGTTCAAGCCCTGCATTGCATCTCTAGGACATTCAACAATTTCAATCATGCACGATCAATTAATTTCCTATGAATTTCGGAAATTAATTTGGGACCTTCATATACAAAGCCCGTATATAATTGAATAAGGTCAGCCCCTGCCTCAATTTTTTCAATAGCCGCCTCAGCAGAATGAATCCCTCCAACACCAATGATTACAAAGGGAGATTTTTGATGATCTTTCAAATACTTAATAACCTCAGTAGATCGATTTCTAAGTGGAGCACCACTGAGCCCGCCTGTTTCAGAAACGAGACGTTGATCAGATTTTAAATTCGTTCGATCGATGGTAGTGTTCGTAGCGATTACTCCCTCAAGCTTTACATTTTCAACAATTTCAATGATATCATCCAATTGATGATTGGTTAAATCAGGTGCAATTTTTAAAAGAATTGGCTTTTCGGTAGATGATCCTGCAAGAGTCTTGCACTCTAATTTCAAGGTACTTAACAGCCGCTCTAACGGCTCTTTCTCCTGCAGCTCTCTTAAACCTGGTGTATTTGGCGAACTAACATTCACCACAAAGTAATCTACATAGGGATAGAGCGTTCTAAGAGCGTACAGATAATCATCAACTGCATTCTCATTAGGCGTGATCTTGTTCTTACCAATATTTCCACCAACAATGGTTCGATGCGATTTACGAAGTCGATGAACTGCTACATGAACCCCACTATTATTAAATCCCATTCGATTAATGATCGCATCGTCTTTCTTCAATCGAAATAATCTCTTTTTTTCATTGCCAGGCTGTGCCTTAGGAGTAAGCGTCCCAATTTCAACAAATCCAAATCCTAAGTCCCCGAAGGCATTATAACGTTTAGCATCCTTGTCGAATCCCGCAGCTAAACCTACTGGATTATCGAAAACGATCCCCATTACTTCTTTTCTAAGTAAAGCGCTTTTACTGACGAATAAGAATTGATACAATCGGGTAAATCCCAGAGCTTCTGCGATTCCTAAAAGACGAAAAGCAATATGGTGAGCTCTTTCAGCGTCGAAAAGGAATAAAATGGGGCGAATGAAAAATTGATACATCATTAAAAAGGGGTGCGTTGCACCCCTGTAATTTTAATTGACAAATGCCTTTATTTGGCAGCCGCCTCTCGTTTACTCAATTCGTGAGAGATCGAACTACTTTCAAATTTTAGTTTACCAGCAGAGGTTTCAATAACCACCGTTTGATTACCTTC
>Ga0209654_1002505_pt1 | contig 12505 bp, 14 predicted proteins | sample SaaInl1SG_22_DNA_FD_184646 | JGI IMG/M metagenome (GOLD analysis project Ga0209654, IMG submission 184646) | Marine microbial communities from expanding oxygen minimum zones in the Saanich Inlet - ESP_161SG_22_DNA (SPAdes) (version 2) | ecosystem: Environmental > Aquatic > Marine > Intertidal... | reverse complement strand
GGATTCCAACCAGGGTTGCTGGAATTACGGCAAGCACGAAGCCACCCAGAGATTTTCCAACCCCGTAGCCCTGAAGGCCTCCGATGCGTGATTTCAGCGCAAGGTAGGCGATTAGGCCCTGAACCGACACCGAAAAGGCCGTCAGCAGTGCAATCGAAACCACGAGCCACTGCTTGTCCATCGTCGCGCCAAGGATCAACGAGCCGGTGATGTGAATCGAAATCTGAATGGTTGTGAAGTAAAAGGGTGTTCGAGTGTCTTCAAGAGCAAAAAAGGCTCGCTGCATCATGTAGACAAAGCTGAATGGCACCAACCCGATCATGAAGGCGGCAACAACGTTGCCAAGGGCGACGGTTGCCGGGTATTCACCGGCGAACACCCTTGCAACCGGGTAGCTGAGAACTATTAGGACTGAGGTTGAAAGAACACTCACTAGCGCAATGACCTTGAGGCCGGTCGTTAGGTCACCCTTGAACTTGACCATTTCTTTATTGGCCGCGTGCTGAGACATCCTTGTGAAATAGGCGGTGGCAACCGAGACCGTAACCACAGAGTGGGGAAGCATGAAAATCAGCCATGCGATTGCCAATGCGGCAATCGACGCCACCGCTAACCCGGACCCTCTGCCGCTTGCAGCAGTAGATGCAACAGCGGTTTGAACCAGACCACCGATTTGGGTTACCAGCACCATTGCAAGCGACCAGCTGGCCGCCTTCATGGCAGGCCCAAGGCCAAATCCGCGCCAGCGGAAGTTTAGGCGAAGCTTTAGCCCGATTCTTCTCCAACTGGCAAGCAAGATTGCTGCTTGGGCAGCAACACCGAGGGTTGCTGTTCCGGCAAGCAGCGCTATTTGATCTGCTCCCCAGGTTTCGATGCCGCGTGACCCGGTTGGGTCGGCTCCGAAGATGAATATGAAGGCGGCCAACCCGCCCAGAGAGACAACATTGTTCAACACCGGCGCCCACATGTATGGACCAAATGCGCTTCTTGAATTCAACACCTCGCCAAAAACCGAATAGAGGCCATAGAAAAAGAGTTGAGGCAGACACCAGTAAGCAAAAGCAGTAGCCAGAGCGAGCTGTTCAGGTGTCCAGCCCGAGGTGTAGAGGCTAACTAGAAACGGGGCCGCGATTGTAAAAATAAGCCCAACCACAAAAAACACCGTGATTGCAAGTGTCACAAACCGATCGATATATCCCTTGCCGCCATCCTTGGCAGCCCTAGCCCTGACCAGCTGTGGAACCAAAACAGCGTTCAGCACACCGCCGACGATGATCGCGTAAACGTTATTGGGAAGCTGATTGGCGACGCCAAAGGCGTCGGCAGCATCGGTGGTTACGCCGATTGCAGATGCCAGCAGCACTGCCCGTGCAAAGCCTAAAAGCCTAGAAACAATGGTTCCGCTGGCCATAATCAGTGAGCTGCGGGTCACCGATGGGTTTAGGTCACTCAATTGGCGTCTTCCTGAGTCTTGAGGTGGTTCTAAAGACACCGACCACAATCAGAGCAAACATTGCAACCCCAAAGGTGACCAACAAAAATAACTCGATGTCGTAATTGACGTTTACTTCCACCACAACAGCATCACCGACCTGAACCCCAGCCACGCTAAGAGACACCGTGATTTCAACTGGCCCGTTTGCAATCGCCTTTATCGGGAGCTCTGCCACGGCACTGGACCGGGCTGGAATCACAATTACCGCAGTTTCCAAAACCTCCAGGCGAAAACTGTTGCTTACTGCGGTGACGGTGACCTCAACGTCCTCTTCGCTCGGATTCGAAACTGTCACCGGAATTCTTGCGTCTCTAGCCACCACGTTGATGTTGCTGCCTGGGACAATGCTCGGCTCCGAAGCCATTGCAGTTGAAGGAAGAATCAACAGGGCAGCCAGAAGAGCTAGAAACCGCTTCAAGACATCAGCCCCCTGGCTTTTGTGGCAATTAGTTTTTCGTTCGCGTGTCCTAGAACATTATCCAGTTCATCGATGTCAAACCAACGAACCTCAAGCACTTCTCCAGTCGGGTCGTTGTCCGCTGACAACTCACCCCCTATCTGTCGAAGCAGATAGTGGTGGACTGTTTTTTTGATTCGTTTCTTGCCCACGGTAAAGCTGTAGTTGATTTCGCCAAGCTTGGAAACCACTTCAGACTTGATGCCGGTCTCCTCGGCAACCTCGCGGATGGCAGTCTGCTCAAGGCTTTCAGAACCTTCGACATGTCCCTTGGGAATCACCCAGTTCTTGCCGCCGCCTCGATTGCGGTGACTAATTAGCGCCACCTGAGAAGGGTTTGTTGAACTAATAACCAGCCCGCCCGCAGAAACCTCAACCACGGTTCTCAAGGTCTGGGCGTTCATAACCCAACTCTACTTGGGGACTGTGGCAAGCTATTGCCCATGCAAGATGTTGCTTCGGCCCTCAAGAACCTCGATGAAAATACGGATAACCCGCTATTCATCACGCTTGGCCAAGCATTTGAGGAAGCCGGCGAGGAGCTATCACTGGTCGGAGGACCGGTTCGTGACGCAATCCTGGGTAAGCGCGCATCTGACCTAGATTTCACAACCAGTGCCGACCCAGACAAGATTCTCAAGATAGTCAAACCCCTGGCATCTGCCACCTGGGATGTCGGGCGGGCATTTGGAACCATCGCCGCCCAGATCGGCGATGACAAGATTGAAATCACCAGCTACCGCGCGGATAGCTATGACAAAGACTCAAGAAAACCAACAGTTGAATTCGGTGACAACCTAGAAGATGACCTCAAGCGCAGAGACTTCACTGTCAACGCAATGGCACTAAGACTGCCCTCAAAGGTCTTCGTTGACCCACATCAGGGATTGCGCGATATATTGATGGCAACGCTGAGAACCCCCTCCACGCCAGAGGTGTCGTTCTCTGATGACCCGTTGCGAATGATGCGGGCAGCCAGGTTTGCCGCGCAGCTCGAGTTTGAACTTGACCCCGATGCTTTTACGGCAATGACTGAGATGGCAGATCGCATCGAGATCATCTCTAGCGAAAGAGTCAGAGACGAATTGAGCAAGCTCTTGCTTACAAGGGACCCAAAACCCGGTCTCCAGATGCTTGTTGATAGTGGCATTGCTCAGCTAGTGCTCCCAGAGTTACCGGCGCTGCGCTTAGAAATTGATGAGCACCACCACCACAAGGATGTTTATCAGCACAGCCTCACGGTGGTTGATCAGGCGATTTCTCTAGAAAAGGACTACGGGCTGAAAGATGATCTGGTTCTGCGCCTCGCAGCGCTTTTGCATGACATCGGAAAACCGGCAACCAGAAGGCTGGAAACCGGAGGAGCGGTCACATTCCATCACCACGACATGGTTGGAGCAAAGCTTGCAAAGAAAAGACTCACTGCGCTGAGATTCGATAATGACACCGTGAAAGCTGTTGCCAGATTAATTGAGCTTCACCTTCGGTTCTTTGGCTATTCGGATCAGCAGTGGAGCGACAGCGCTGTCAGGCGCTATGTCAGAGACGCCGAAGACCAGCTGGTAAGGCTACATATTCTCACTCGCTCTGATGTCACCACCAGAAACCAGCGCAAGGCTGATCGCCTCGCCCATGCCTATGACGACCTTGAGAAGCGAATCGCAGAACTGCAGGAGCAAGAGCAGCTGGATGCCATTAGGCCCGACCTGGATGGTCAGCAGATTATGGAGCTCTTGGGAATCAAGCCGGGCAAAGAAGTCGGTGAGGCTTATAACTTCCTCTTGGAGTTGCGCCTCGATGAGGGCTCTCTGGGCTTAGATGAAGCGAAAAAACGCTTGCTTGACTGGTGGTCTAACCGCTAGGCTTTCAAGGTTGCTTAGGCAATGAACCAAATGCAAATACCCTCCTGTCACGGAAAGACCGTGACCGTTTTAGACCGAAGGAGGTGGGTTAGAGATGCATAACTATGAACTGATGGTCATTATGGACCCCTCAGTAGACGAGCGCACAGTAGCCCCCACACTCGACAAGTTCCTAACGGTAATCACCACACATGGTGGAACCGTGGACAAGATCGACATCTGGGGCCGCCGTCGCATGACATACCAAATCCAGAAGCACTCGGATGGACTATACGCAGTGGTCAACATGACCTGTAGTTCAGAAGCTGTTGTGGAGCTTGAGCGTCAGCTAAGGCTGAACGAAAGCATTCTGCGCACCAAGGTGCTCAGACTGGAAGACGCAATTTTCAGCATCAACCCAATTGAATTCGTTCCAGAGGAGAAGCCTCCTCGCGCTGGACGCGGTGGCCCACGTGGCAAGCGTCCGTCAGGACCAAGGGACTCCTAATGGCTGGCGAAGTTACCGTAACCATCGTTGGCAACCTGGCTGACGATCCGGAACTCCGCTACACCCAGGGTGGGATTGCCGTGGCTTCAGTCCGCGTCGGTTCAACACCCAGGACCTTCAACCGTTCATCCAATGAGTGGGTTGATGGCGAAACCGTATGGGTTCGTTGCACCGCATGGCGCGAGGTAGCAGAAAACGTAGCTCAGTCACTAACCAAGGGATCACGCGTAGTGGTTACCGGTCGACTGAAGCCACCGTCTGCCTACCAGAGCGCACAGGGTGAAGCGAGAGCATCGCTTGAGCTTGAGATCGACGAAATTGGACCATCACTGCGCTATGCAACAGCAAGCGTTACCAGACGTGCCCGTGACGGCGCCGCTCAGGTCGAATCACCATGGGGTGGCGACCAGGCTCAGAATAAGCCGAGCGGTAACAAGGCAGAAGCTTGGGCTAACCCAGCCGAAGCTCCAACCGACGAAGCACCGTTTTAGAAAGACCTAGGAGAAATAGAAAATGGCAGGAAAGTCAGCTGACCGCCGCAAGCAGATGAACTCTAAGTTCGCCAAGCTTCCGCCGGCAAAGACCATCAAGATCGAAGTTATCGACTACAAAGACGTCGCTACTCTTCGCAAATTCGTAACCGACCGCGGCAAGATCCGTGCTCGTCGTATCACCGGTGCAACGGTGCAGGACCAGCGCAAGATTGCCAAGGCCATCAAGAATGCACGCGAGATGGCGATCATGCCATACTCCGGCTCTGGACGCTAAGGGAGATTCACATGTCGAAACTAATTTTGACCAATGAGGTCCAAGGGCTTGGGTCCGCAGGAGACATCGTTGAGGTAAAGGACGGTTACGCACGTAACTTCCTAGTGCCAAACGGCCTTGCAGTTACCTGGAGCCGCGGTGGCGAGAAGCAGATCACACAGATCCGCTCAGCTCGCGATGCACGCGCAATTGCTTCTGAAGAAGAAGCACTGGCGATCAAGTCAAAGCTCGAGGATGTTGTCGTAAAGATCAGCACCAAGGCTGGCGCAAATGGTCGTCTCTTCGGAGCGGTCAAGACTTCTGACCTAGCCGACGCCATCAAGGCACTCGGTTTTGGTGAGGTCGACAAGCGCAAGATCCAGTTCGGTTCTGCAATCAGAACCACCGGTGAGTACGAGGCAAGTGTTCGTTTGAACTCTGACCTCATCGCACAGGTAAAGATTCAGGTTGTAGCTGCCAAATAAGCAGGTTTCAACCAAGAACAACCCGCACTTTTTAGTGCGGGTTGTTCTCTTTTTGGGGGAAGTTCTCCACAACCCTTAGGTTTACGTTTAGGGTTTGTTAATAAACTTTTATCCACAGGCAAAATCCAGTAAATTACTGTCCTTCGGGCATGAAGAAAAAAGTTATGCACAAGTTATCCACAGAGTTACACAGAGTTTCTCGGCGTGTTTACACAGGGTTATCCACAGACAGTCGGAGACTGATTTGTAAGCAAAGTGTCTCTGCCCCAAGCTATACATGGCTTATCTAGTTTTGGAGGAAATATATGTCGATGTTGGCACCGGTCCAAGCATCCGATCCACGGGTCGCTCCACACAACCTCGAGGCCGAGCAGTCAACTCTTGGTGGCATGCTGCTCAGCCAAGAAGCCGTAGCCGAGGTAGTTGAAGAAGTAACCGGTGTTGATTTCTATGCCGGCAAGCACGAGCTAATTTTCAATTCAATTGTCACGCTGTTTGGCCGCGGCGAACCAACCGACGTTATTGCCGTCACGGACGAGCTAAACAAGAACGGCAATCTCTTAAAGGCCGGTGGCTCTGACTACCTCCACTCACTTGCAAGCTATGTTCCAACCGCCGCCAATGCCGGCTACTACGCAAAGATTGTTGGAGACAAGGCAATCCTGAGAAGGCTGATCGATGCCGGAACCAGAATTGCCCAATCGGGTTATGACAGCCAGGGTGAAGTTGAGGACCTAGTAAACCAGGCACAGGCAGAGGTTTATCAGGTAGCTAGCCAGTCATCCAAGGACGACTACATCGGCCTGAGCGAATCGCTTGAGGCCGCCATCCACGAAATCGAGCTGGCGCAAAACCGCGGCGGCGAGATGACTGGAATTTCAACAGGTTTCACCGATCTGGACACCTACACCCACGGACTGCATCCCGGCCAGCTGGTGATCGTGGCAGCACGTCCCGCAGTTGGTAAGTCAACATTCGCATTGGACATCGCCAGAAACGCTGCGGTGAAGCAGAACAAGGCGACAATCTTCTTCTCACTCGAAATGGGCAGGGCTGAAATCGCCATGCGCATGCTGAGCGCGGAGAGCTCGATTTATCTGCAGAGCATGCGCAAGGGAACAATCTCTGAGGGAGATTGGACGAAGCTTGCTGCCGTCAGAGGAAAGATCAATGACGCACCGCTTTATATCGATGACAGCCCAAACATGTCGCTGGTTGAAATCCGAGCAAAGTGCAGGCGTCTAGCCCAGCAGGTGGACCTAAAGATGGTTGTAATCGACTACATCCAGCTCATGTCCAGCGGAAAAAAGGTTGAATCACGTCAGCAGGAGGTCTCTGAGTTCTCAAGAGCGCTGAAACTTCTGGCAAAAGAACTTAGAATCCCGGTGGTTGCTCTATCGCAGCTAAACCGTCAGGCGGAGCAGGCCAAGGACAAGAAGCCTGAGCTTTCTCACCTTCGTGAATCTGGATCGCTTGAGCAAGATGCCGACGTTGTTGTGCTCTTGCACCGCGAAGGAATCTACGAGCGTGATCACCCCAGAGCGGGCGAGGCCGACCTAATCCTTGCAAAGCAAAGAAATGGGCCTACCGGAACCGTGGTTGTTGCCTTCCACGGCCAGTACTCTCGCTTCGTGAATATGCCAAGCTAGGACACGTGCAACTAGCTACCGGCCTTCGAGCCCTAATCGCCTTTTTACTCGGGATATTTGTAACCTTTAGCCAGGCACATACCTATTTCGTAGGAACTGCTGTTTTGGCGGGGTTTGGACTTGGTTTCGGGCTTATCACCCTGTCCTTAGCGGCACTCAAGAAAACTGACAGCACCACGGTTCCACTGGCATCTGTGGCGCTAGTAATAGGCGCGTTGAGCGCAGCAACTTTTCTGAACCAGGACCTGCAGGCGGTCGTGTTTTTGCCGCTGGTTGCGCTATTTGGGCTTTCATTGGCTGGCCTCGAAGGGTATTTGGCCAAGAAGCTGGGCCCCAAAACCGGAATCGGCAGGGATTTTGCGTTGAGTGCTGTTTTTGCGTCAGCGCTTGGAATCCTGTTCTTGCTTGCTCCCCTTGATGAGGTAAGCGCCGTTGGGTTCCTGGGTGCATATTTTGCCATCAGCGGAGTTTTCTGGGGCATCGCCTCCTTCACGCCCCAGGCGAAGTAGGCTTTACGGGTGAAGCGTTTTGCGAATTTAAAGAGTTACATGGTCATGTCGACCGTTGCGGCATTTTTTGTCGGCCTAATCGTTCTTTATGGAACCCGGTTTATTGAGCAGGCCATTATCTGGTCGCTGGTGACCTTCATCGTTTCGTTGGTGATCGTGGCAACTCTTGATTTGAGCTTCAAGCCGGATGAGACTGACCCAAATAAGCCAAGACTGCGCTAACTAGAGGTGTTTGGTGAGGCTTTCTGCCAAACCGACGTAGGTGTGGGGCTTCAGCAGCAACAATCTGTCTTTGGTTTCTTGAGAAACCTCGAGCCCGTTCACAAAAGCTAACAACTCATCTTCGCCAACTCGCTTGCCGCGGGTTAGCTCTTTCAGGAGCGCATATGGGTCTGAAATCTTGGACTGTCCTCTTGCAACATCTGCCCTGATGGCGGTCTGGATTGCCTCGCCCAAAACCTCCCAGTTTTCTAGGAGGTCAGCCATCAGAACCCCTTCGCTGATTGCTATCTCACCTAGGCCGCGGCCTACATTGTCGATTGCCAGCAGGCTGTGACCAAGACCTACGCCAATGTTTCGCTGGGCACTGGAGTCGGTCAGGTCTCTCTGGAGCCTTGAGGTCACAAGGGTTTCCGCCAGTGAATCCAAGATTGCTGAAGAGATTTCTAAGTTAGCTTCGGCGTTCTCAAAACGAATTGGGTTGATTTTATGGGGCATGGTTGAGGATCCGGTTGCGCCTGCAACCGGGACCTGCTTGAAATAGCCCAGTGAGATGTAGGTCCAAATGTCCGTAGCTAGGTTGTGAAGAATTCTGTTGAAGTGAGAAATGGTGGCATAAAGCTCGGCCTGCCAGTCGTGGGACTCAATTTGAGTGGTCAAAGGATTCCATGTGAAGCCTAGGTGTTCGACAAAGTTCTTGGACTGGGCTGCCCAATCAACATCTGGGGCAGCAGCCATGTGGGCGGCGAATGTTCCGGTCGCACCGGAGAACTTGCCCAGAATTTCTTGAGACTTAGCCTTTTCGATTTGCCTGGAGAGTCTGTGTGCGAAAACGGCAAGCTCTTTGCCCATGGTGGTTGGGGTGGCGGGCTGACCGTGGGTCCTTGAGAGCATTGGAACGCCGGCCAAATCATGCGCAAGCTTTGTGATTTTCGATATCGCATCTTCGGCTCTTGGAAGCCAGACTTTTTCAAGAGAGTCGCTGACAGTTATCGCATAGCTCAGGTTGTTTATGTCCTCGGAGGTGCAGGCAAAGTGCACCAGTTCGGCTAAATCGTCTCTTCTCATCTTGCTGAGCTTGTTTCTAACGAAGTATTCAACGGCTTTGACGTCGTGGCGGGTTGTGGCCTCGATTTCAGCTAGCGCTGAAACAGAGTCGTCGGAAAATTCTGTAACCAATGAGCGAAGCTCTTGCTTTTCGTTATCGGTTAGCTCTTTGCCGGTGTTTAGAAGGTCGTTTTCTACGAGCCAGATCAACCACTCAACTTCTACCTGGACTCTCGCTCTGTTGAGGCCCGCTTCGCTCAGGTGCTCCCCGAGTTCTTGAACCTGGGATTGGTAGCGGCCATCTAGTGGGCTGAGGGGTTGCGAAGAAAGAGTCACAACCCTATTTTGCCCTATTTGAGAGCTAAGCACACGGGCAGTGTTCAAATGTCAGTTATTGGCTACTTGATTTTCAGTACCTTCAGAGCGCCTCTGGTGAAGAAGCTTGCCACGCTCATGATGACCGCAGCCAGTATTGCCCAACCGAGTGATTCGATTGCCAAGCCCTCTGACGTGAAGCCGTCGATGCTGAAGATGTCTGCCCCGAGAAAGCCGCTCAGCCATGCAACCAAAAGCAGCAGGGCTCCATTGATCACAAAGGAGATCAAGCCGAAGGTGATTATGTAAAGCGGGAAGGCGATGATCTTGATAATCGGAGCGATGATCGCGTTCACGATTCCAAAAACAGCACCGACCACCAAGAATGACCCAGCGATGTTCCAAAAACCATTGCCGCCATAGGGGGTCAGTTGAACCTGAGGAACAAGAGAGGTGGCAACCCAAAGGCCAACGGCATTCACAATCGTGCTTATTAGAAATCGCAACATTGAACAATTCTTTCAGTATCGGGCTAAATTAGGGGACGTGACCCCAGCAAATCAGCCACCAATGTTGCAACTGCTTGCAGCCGATGGAACCTACGGCGTTCCTAAAGGCTACGAGATCTACGGCAAGATCATTGAGGGGCTTGACGAGGAAACCCTAAAAACCTTCTATCGAGACATGGCGCGCATTCGCCGGTTCGACATCGAAGCCACTGCTTTGCAGCGCCAGGGACAGCTTGGGCTCTGGGTTCCAGCCATTGGCCAAGAGGGTGCTCAAATTGGTTCCGGCTACGGAGTGGGAAATAAAGACCACATCTTCCCCAGCTATCGCGAACACGGCGTTGCTCTGACTCACGGTGTTGAGCTCATGTCGATTCTGAAAATGATGCGAGGCGTGAACCACGGCGGCTGGGATCCAAACGAGACCCGCTTCCACCACTACGCAATTGTTTTGGCAACCCAAGTTCTTCACGCCGTTGGTTATGCAATGGGCGTGAAGCTCGATGGCAAGGTTGGCACCGGCAATAAAGAAGAAGACCTGGCAGTTATTTCCTACCTCGGTGATGGCGCAACCGCCGAGGGTGATGTTTCAGAATCACTGCTGTTTGCAGCCGTGAATGAATCTCCAATTGTTTTCTTTATTCAAAACAACCAGTGGGCCATTTCCTCACACATCGACACTCAAACAAAAGCTCCCCTTTACACAAGGGGCGAAGGCTTTGGTGTTCCTGGAATGCGAATCGACGGCAACGATGTTTTGGCTTGCTACGCAGCGACCCAGCACCACATGGATAACGCTCGCGCGGGTGAAGGTCCGTTCTTGCTTGAGGCACTCACCTACCGAATCGGTGCCCACACCACCAGTGACGATCCGAGCAAATATCGCGGCGACGAAGAGGTTGAAAACTGGAAAGCAAAAGACCCGATCAAGCGGTTTGAGATTTTCCTAAGAAGACAGGGCATCAAAGATGACTTCTTCGAGGAGGTAAAGGTTGCTGGAGACGATCTTGCCAAGGACATCAGGGAACAGACCTTTGCACTGGAGAACCCACCTTTAGAAAACATCTTCAACCATGTTTACAGTGACGAGCACCCTGAAATAGATAAACAGCGCGCTTGGCTAAAGGCTTACGAAGCCCAGATGGGCGATCATGAGTAACTACAAAGAGATGGCAATCGCCAAAGCCCTAAACGCAGGGCTACAGAAGGCCATGGCCGCGGACGAAAAAGTTCTAATGTTCGGGGAGGACGTTGCAGAACTAGGCGGAGTGTTCCGCGTCACCGAAGGCCTCCACGCTGAATTTGGACAGCAAAGAATCTTCAATACCCCGATTGCAGAATCTGCGATCGTGGGAACCGCAATCGGTCTTGCGATGCGCGGATACCGTCCGGTGGTTGAAATCCAGTTTGACGGCTTTGTTTTTCCTGCCTTCAACCAAATCACCAGTCAGCTTGCAAAGCTGACCTACCGCTCAGAGGGCTCACTTCAGATGCCGGTAGTAATCAGAATCCCTTACGGTGGCGGCATTGGTGCGGTTGAGCACCACTCGGAAAGCCCGGAAGCCTACTTCGCCCACACAGCTGGCCTGAGAATTGTTTCGCCCTCGAATCCAAACGATGCCTACTGGATGATGCAGCAAGCAATCGAGTCCCCGGACCCGGTAATCATGCTTGAACCGAAGCGTCGCTACTGGCAAAAGGGTCCGGTGAATCTAGACACCGCACCACTTCCACTTCACAACGCAAGGTTGATGCGCGAGGGAAGTCAGGTGACGCTTTTGGCCTACGGCCCCATGGTGACCGCAGCCCTGCAGGCAGCTGAGATTGGCGCCGAGGAAGGTAAGAGCATTGAGGTAATCGACCTTCGGTCGATTTCCCCGATTGATTACCCAACGATTATGGCTTCGGTCAAAAAGACTTCTAGGGCCGTGATTGTTCACGAGGCACCCACGAACGTTTCAGTGTCGAGTGAGATTGCAGCCAGAATCTCTCATGAGGCCTTCTATCACCTGGAAGCGCCAGTGATTAGGGTCGGCGGTTTTGACACTCCCTATCCACCAGCCAAACTAGAAGAGGTTTATCTTCCGGATGCAGACCGTATTCTGGAAGCTATCGACAGGTCTTTGGATTACTAGGAAGTGGTGACATGACAATTGCGAAGTTTCCACTGCCCGATGTTGGCGAGGGTCTAACCGAGGCTGAGATTGTCACCTGGCATGTTGCCCCCGGCGATCAGGTGACTGTGAACCAGACAATCTGTGAGATTGAAACCGCAAAGTCTGTTGTTGAATTGCCCTGCCCATTCGAGGGCGAGGTCGTGGAGCTATTGGCTGATGTCGGTGACACCGTAGAAGTTGGAAACCCGATTATTTCCGTGCAGATGGCTGGCGCTTCGCCAATTCCAGTGCTGTCAGAGCCGGACGCTCCTGCAGCCGAAGCACAAAAGGCTGATACTGGAGCTGAATATAAGATTCCAACCCTTGTTGGCTATGGCGAAGCAAGTGAAGCTAAAAGCCGCAGGTCAAGGGCTGTAAAGCCGGCTGCGACATCAACCGCTGTCCCAGTTGCAATGGTTAGCGCAGCAGTAGCTTCGGACGCCATTGTCGCAAAGCCACCCATTCGCAAGATGGCAAAAGAACTCGGCGTGAATTTGGCGCTTATTACAGGCTCTGGAACTCACGGTGAGATCACCCGCGAAGACGTGATTGCAAATGCCAGTCAGGCAAG
>Ga0209654_1002504_pt1 | contig 12506 bp, 17 predicted proteins | sample SaaInl1SG_22_DNA_FD_184646 | JGI IMG/M metagenome (GOLD analysis project Ga0209654, IMG submission 184646) | Marine microbial communities from expanding oxygen minimum zones in the Saanich Inlet - ESP_161SG_22_DNA (SPAdes) (version 2) | ecosystem: Environmental > Aquatic > Marine > Intertidal... | reverse complement strand
AAAGATGCAGGAGGCGGACGCACTGCTAAACAAGACGACAATCCTTTTGATATGAAAACAGTCAAAGAAAATATTATTGAAGGTTTGAAAAAACAAGGCTTTACATTTGGTGTAGAATATATTATAATGGAAGTTCCTAACATTGTTGATATCAGCTACGGTCGAGGCGTAGGATATACATTTACACAACATGACCTAGGTGAAGATATGCACAATATTAGTGCAACAAAGATTAGAGCACAACTAAGAGCAGAAGGAAAACTTTAATGAAGTTAGTGTACTACCCAGATTCTATTTTAGATCAACAATTAACATCTTTCGATGTAGGAAATCCTCCTATGGATCCAAAACAATTAAAAGAAGACATGACTAATATTATGTTAGAGTCAAACGGAATTGGCCTAAGTGCATGTCAAGTTGGTTTAGATTATACTGTATTTGTAATGGGAGACAGCAAAGAAAACTCGACAATCTGTATCAACCCTGTTATACTACAGCATACAGAAGAAACTGTAACAGAAACAGAAGGTTGTTTAAGTTTTCCAAACATTTTTGTAAAGGTAAAACGACCAAAAGAAATTCTTGCAGAATGGTACGACGAAAACTTAGAGAAGCAAACTGTGAAAATTGAAGGATACAGTGCTAGAGTATTTTTACATGAGTGGGATCACTTACAGGGCATTACGTTTAAAGATCGTGTGAGTAAACTCAAATGGGATATGGCTAAGAAAAAAGCAAAGAAGTATGATAGACTTACCTGATATTGACATAGACTTTGCAGACAGAGATGTTGTATTATCTCGTATACAGCATCATGTTGCACGCCTAGACAGCGGTAAGAAGCATAACACAGGTGTATATGTTACTGCAATTCCGCATAACCCTGTAGACAATATTTCTACAATCGAACACAAGACAGCAGAAGAACGTGGCTACTTTAAACTTGACTTTCTTAATGTAAGCATATACAAAGATGTACGTGACGAAGTACACTTAACAGAACTAATGAACAAGGAACCATTATGGGATCTTCTAGAACATCAAGAGTTTGTAGATCAAGTATTTCATCTCTCAGGGCACTCAGAACTCTTGAAGAAACTGAAGCCAACAAGCGTAGAACAGTTGGCAGCAACACTAGCAATAATTCGTCCGGCAAAAAGACATCTCGCAGACGAGACGTGGACGACTATACTAAAGGATGTATGGACTAAGCCACAAGATGGTGCATACTACTTTAAGAAAGCACACGCCGTGTCCTATGCTATGGCAGTAGTTGTACATATGAATTTGTTAGTAGAACAACTTAACTCTTAGGTTTACGAATCAGTTGTGTAGTTTTACGCTTTACTCTTTTAACAGCAAGATTAGTTAAGTCAACTGTAGGTCCGAGTGTAACTTTAACATCTTTACTATTCATAGTCTTTAAGCAATATTTGAAATACTCGATTTCGTCACGAAGAAAGATACTGATAGGTATCATTCGGTTTGACTCCCACCACCATACTTCGCCTAGTTCAACAAACTTTTGTTTTTCATAATCTGTCTTTAAATCTGTATACACATAGATGCTGGTGATGATATTATCTTGGTTATTGATAATACCAATATACTCTTGCCCTCCGTATGTGACTACACTCAAAAACGGGAAATTTTCTTCAATATCTTTTCTTAGCATAATTCCGATAAATACTTTATAATAAGGATCCTGTATGCAACTTATACCTAGATATTTATACAAAAATAAAGTTGACATTATATCAAACGATATAGGATTCACTGTGGAGTATAGACCAGTGTATAGTAGACAAATAAAAATATATAAAGGAGTTGATCAAAAGATACAATTTAGAATGTTAAATGCAGATCAGAAACCTGTTCGCATAAATGGATTTGTAATTGTATTTGAAGCGTGGGACGACGAAAAGGATCAAGTTATGTTAAAGGAATGTACTGTGTTAGACAACGGTACAGACAACAAAGGATTGTGCTATGTTACAATTACTGAAAACGACTTGCTTAACCTTCCTTCGCAATATCTAAGTTATGTAGTGTACGTTAAAGAAACTTGTGATACTTCGGAAATCACATACACAGACAGAGCATTTGATGCTTGCGGACACATCTATTTAGACGACTGTACACACCCTACTATTAAGAAAAGTATTGAAGTAAATAACTTCCATGTAGAAAACAGTTTGTGGGTTGCAGGTAGCGACAGTATGAATAGAATAACTGCCATGCCCAAACAAAACAAAAATGAAGCAATACACACTGTACAGTTCTACACTGACGCATACAACTCAAACGGATATGTTGGAAATATTAAAATCCAAGGTACTCTTGACAATCAACTTACTGGAACAACAGATTGGTATACTATTGACACCGTAGAATTTGACGGTACTGAAGTAAGACCTAAGATTCAAAACTTTAAAGGTGTATATTCATATTTAAAATTTGAGTTAGACACGGACCCAGAAGATAGGCTAACTAAGATACTTGTAAGAAATTAACGGATAAATATTATCATGAGCAATAGTGTAACAATGTTAGAGTCAACCACATATGTAGGTGACGGAATTACCCAATTAGAACTTCGCGGCGACAAAGTCAAAGGCGACGGGTATTACAGCCGCTCCGATGGTCTACACACTGTGCAGATTAGACTTACTAACTTTGTAGGTGTTATCGAAATTGAAGGCACTCTTGATGCTGACCCAGAAGATCCTTTTTACACAAATTGTAATTTTAGTACTGACTGGTCACCGGTAATGATAGAAGAACCACACTGCGTTAGTACAACAGGATTATGGGGTTCAAGTATTGTTCCGTTTAGATTAGAATATACTAGTCCAGAAACAAGTATTCAAATGTATAATTTTTTAGGTAATTATACTTGGTTACGTGTGTTTATAAGTGAATGGACTGCTGGTACCATTAATAGTATTAAGATGAATCATTAAGGAATAGGCATGAGTAACGAAGCACATTATGATGTAGTAAACGTAGGATCAAGCAGACTTGCAACAGACGGCGAATGTATCCGTGATGCCTTTGTAAAAATTAACAACAACTACACCCAAATATTTAATACTATACTAGACTATGATGTTGTTAATCAAGAGTTTAATGGATGGAAACTTGTTGTAGGTATTGACAACAGCATTGTAATTTCAAATTCGATTAATATCTCAAATAATGTTAATGTAAACATTGCTAATATGGTTGCTAACACAAATAATATCGATTTAGATTTTAATGTTGAAAATAGTTTAAACGTTAATGTTGAAAGAAATTTAAATTTATCAGTTAATAACGGCAGTGTTTCTATTGTTACTAATACTAATAACGATATTGAGATAAATTCAAACAGAGTAATTTTTCAAAGTGATGTATATGCAGAATCTTTCTTAAGTAATAATAGTACTAATGTTATTTCACTTAGTAACAATGACATTGACATTACTACAACAACTGGTGACATTAATATTGATGCATCAACAAATTCTACAAACTTCACCGGCGACATTGTTGTGAACAATAATATGTTCAACATTGATGCATCTACCGGAGATGTTAATATACAAAATGGTGCAATTACAATTGATAACTCCGGTGACGTTGTAATGACTAATGTAAACATTAACAACACACTTACAGTTGATGCTTCAAATAATATTAATATGGGTATTAATAATACTATTAATATTGACAACTCACAAAATGTAACTTTTGCGCCAAGCACAACGATTGACTTTACTAATACAATTATTAATAATATCGATGTTGACATTATGGATATTATGGAATTTAATGTCACTCCGTCCTTAATAGAAAATGGACAAATATTAATTTGGAACGACACTGCAATGGAAGACTGCGGCGCATTTGAAGCAGGAACACTTTCACTGGGCAGTTTGTCTGATGTAATCAGCGATCCGAGTACCGACGAAGAGATACTAATATATAATCAACAAGCTAACACTTGGGTAAGTGGTAGACCTGAATTGTACGACTTTGCAATGACTAATAGAGATATCATTCCTACTCAAAATCATGGCGTTTCTGGTCAAGAAGAAGTTGGACTTACTGTTGGCAGTAGTGAATATCGTTATAGTGCAATGTTTGCAAATAGATTCAACGGCGACCTAGAAGGTAGTGTATTTGCAGATGATTCTAGTATGATCATTGACGGTACTGATGGTAGGGTTGTTGGTGATGTTGAAAATAATAGTGTAATTACAGGTAGAGTCAAATCACAAGACGATATAGATTTATATGTATTTGCTGGCGGCACCGGGTCTGTTATATTAGCAGGACAAAGCAATGTAAGTATAGGACATACAAGCGGCCAAGTAGATATCTATGGTGATGTAGAGTTTAACAATGGTACAACAGCATTCCAAAGCGGCAACGATGTTTCATTTAACTGCCCTGTAAAATTTACACAGTCTGCTCCTGCATCAAGTATAGGTGCTGACACTGATCTACAAGGCGCCGTAGCATTTGATAGTAATTATATCTACTATTGCACAGCAGACTATGACAGTGTTACAAATATTTGGAAAAGAGTTGCTTGGTCGGGCGACACTTGGTAATCTAACAAACCTGCAAAAACTTCTTGACATCTAACACACTCGAAATAAGAAAATTCCAAACTAGTTCTTAATAAATATCTACAGCAAAGTTAAGTCAATGCTTTAGTAGCGGTGAACTTTTAACGCCCCTGGTGACAGTGTCGATATCCGATACGGCTGGTGACAGAAGGTTAGTACAAGGTGACGTGAAGTAGTAAACTTGCCACAACAGCGTGATCTAACAATGCTAAACAAAAGTTTAGTAGGAGAACGCTCGCATGTTCGAACAAGATATTCGCGACTGGATTAATGGGTACCTAGCTGAAAAATTACCCGAACATAATAATATACCAAGATGTCCGTATGCTAAAAAATCTTTATTAGCTAACACTGTTTGGTTTGAAACAAAAAATAACCAAGATGAAGTTTTAATATTAGTTGATTGGTATTCTAATAACTGGGATGACGAAAAGCACGAAGCAGTTGTAATACACCTTGACTGGATTATTACTGACAACGAAAGAGTAAATTTGACCGATTTATGTTATAATCTTTATGGGTTAGATAATGATTTAATATTCATCGAAGAATGTAGAGTTTTAAACGGCACTACTTATAATATGATTTTGATACATCGATTTAGCGAAATGCAACACGCAAAACGCACACTTAAAAGAAAAGGTTACTATCAAGATAATGATTGACATCTAACACACTTGACGCTATAATAAGAGTATGAGTGTAATAGGCGAAACAGTTCTGACATACTTGCCTGCTAAGAGGAAACAAACTCCTAGTGGCTGGCTGTCCTTTAACGCACCTTGCTGTCATAACAACGGCAACAGTGCAGACACTCGTGGTCGCGGCGGATTGATTAGTAATCCAGATGGCGGTGTTAGTTATCACTGCTTTAACTGCGGCTTCAAGGCATCCTGGCAACCGGGCAGAGCTTTTAGTCACAAGTTACGAAAACTCCTACAATGGATGGGAGCGCCTGACGATATAATCAATAAGGTGGCGTTGGAAGTGATGAGAGAGAATGAAGGTGTAGAGGCTAAAACACGCATTGCTGAACTGCCTTCATTCAATACTGTTCCGCTGCCAGACGATGCTGTTAAGATCACAGACATTACAGACTTCGACAAGTTCAGTATGGCTGTGCTTGAGTATATGGCTGCACGTCACCTAAATGTAGATGATACAGATTATTACTGGTCGCCTAGTTTAGGTTATCGTGACAGACTTATTATTCCTTTTTACTTTGAAGGACGTATTGTAGGCTGGACAGGGCGTAGCATTAATCCTGACAAGAAGCCCAAGTACCTTACAGAAGTACAACCTGGCTTTGTGTACGGACTAGATGAACAACGTTATACTAAACAGTTTGCTATTGTGTGCGAAGGTCAGATTGATGCTATACATATAGAAGGCTGCGCATTGGGCGGGTCAGAGATTTCAGACCAACAGGCTATGCTACTCAACAGGCTACAGAAGCAGATTATTGTAGTGCCTGACAGAGACAGTGCAGGCAGCAAACTTGTAGAACGTGCTATTGAACTAGGGTTTAGTATCAGCATGCCAGAGTGGGCACCAGACGTAAATGATATCGGTGATGCAGTTGATAAGTACGGTAGACTATATACATTACATAGTATTGCTGTTAGTTCAACAGACAGCGCACTAAAAACTAGATTAAGAGCAAAAAAATGGTTCGATTAGTTATTATAGTTGCAATTGTATTGCTAGGAAGTATATTGTTAAAAAAAGATAATACCCAAAATGGCTTTACATATAAGCCTCCGAGTGTAATTACAGTAGAAACACTTCCGCCAATTGAGGAAATCAAATAATATGAAAAAATTATGGACGTGGATTAAAACTCCGTATACAAAATACAAAGAGCGTCAGGCACTTAAAAAGCGCATTCAAGAACTTAAAAAACAAGATCCGTTTATATACAAATGATTACTTGGGGCATAGTTGGCAACAGTCATGATGCAAGTCTTGCAGTATTCAACGATAACAAATTATTATGGGCAGGGTTAGCTAAGGACTTTAGCGGAGTACCTAATGACCCTGACCTAAACGATGCTATTGTAGAACATGCATTACAATACGGCAAGCCAAATAAAGTGGTATGGTATGAACGTCCGTTCCTAAAGACATTGCGTCAGTACTGGGCAGGACAGGGTTGGCTAAGAAAAGAGAACGATATTAGAGCCTATCTCAAACGTTGGGACATTACTTGTAAGATAGAGTACACTCAGCATCATTTGAGTCATGCAGCCTACGCATATTACACACAGCCACATGATGATTGTGCTGTAATATGCTTGGACTCAATTGGCGAGTTTGAGACCCTGACCATATGGCATGGTAAGAACAACCGTTTAAAGAAGGTACACACACAGAGCTATCCGCATAGCTTAGGGTTATTCTATAGTGCTATGACACAACGTATAGGGTTAGTACCACAGCGTGATGAATACTTGGTAGCCCAATGGGGTGCCAAAGGTGACCCACACAGATTCTTTATGCCTATACTCGAAGAACTAGTTAGTACAGAAGGTATGGGATTCAACCCTAAGATCTCAATGAGAGAAAATTTACACAGAGGTTGTAGCTGGTGGCGTCCTGAACTTACTACTGAACAAGACATGTATGACATTGCTGCTGCTACACAAAAAGTATTTGAGTATTGTTTACTGAACTTATCAAGGTGCGCTTATACTCTTACTAAGTCTAGTTATGTAGCATTAGCAGGCGGAGGCGCAATGAACAAGCAAGCTGTAGATTTAATTAGAGTTATGTGGCATGATGTACATATTCCAAAGAACCCAGGCGACCCAGGATCGTGCATAGGCGCAGTACTAGCACAACAAAAAGAAAAGATCGATATCGAAAGTGTATGGTATGAAAAAAAGTTATAACGAAATTTTTGACGAAATAAGTAATTGGTTGGATAATTTAGAAATTAATATTACGGAAGAACAAATATTAAATTTTTTAAAAATCAACAAACGCTGGCCGAATAAATATTCTCACACTGACGATTATAGTAGCGTAGAAATAATTAACTTCTTTAGTCAACGCAACCACGAAGTATATAGAAATCAATTGTTTGATTTATCTGGATATTTAAATTTTACCAAACTCAAAAGATATTACGACAACGGCACAACTATATTGCTATGTGATATTTTAGATTTAACACCCGAACTTCGAAAAGTTTGCGATTACTTTGAAGATAACTTTGGAACTCCTGTACAAGGTAATTTTTATTTAAGCGGAGCAAGTACTGAAGGATTTCCTAGCTTTGGACCACACGAACATCACTATGATGTATTTGTAAAACAAATTTATGGTTGGAGCAAATGGATTACTGATGGTAACGAAGTAGTCCTTAACCCAGGCGATGTTATCGTAGTGCCTGCAGGCACTACGCATCAAGTAACAGAGCAATCAGACAAACGATTAAGTTTAACAATTAATAGACAATAAAATGGCACAAATAGAACAAATCTTTCCAACACCTATATACATGAATGTATGTCCTGTTGACGTTACAGAATGCATCGACTTTTTAGGTCAAGTAGAATTAGCAGAAACTTCAGAGGAAGTCATTGAGAACTACGGGTATCGTAGCAAGGACAGTTACATTCTTAACAACGACGAATGTACACCTTTGCGCAACTGGTTAGTTGAATGTGTTGACGAATATGCTAAAGAAATACTAGGCTATCAAGTAGATGGCATGGGTATTACACAGAGCTGGCTAAGTATCAAACGCACAGGACAACAACACATTGCTCATGCACATCCTAACAGTGTAGTAAGTGGGGTGTTTTATTTTGAGGACGGCGACACTCCTATTATGTTTACTAATCACGATCACGACTTCTTTAAAATTACACGCAATGAAGAAGTTGCTCCTTGGAATAGTTATACAGTTTATCCTAAAGGTTTAGGAGTAATACTTTTCCCTAGTCATTTACAACATGAAGTAATAGTAAACGACAATGAAGATAGATACAGTCTAAGTTTTAATACGCTGCCTTTAGGAGGTTTTGGTAGCGAAGGAGACTTGACACATATTGATTATTCGCGTATAATAGCTATAAAGTAACAGAGGTCAGAATGACAACTAGACAAAACACAGACTATGGTTATGATATACAGAAAGTATATCTAGAAATGTTTATGACAGACGCTGAGAGCTTTGTACGCTGTCAGGGTGTGTTTGATCCTGCGACATTTGATAGACGTTTAGCAGAGCCTGCTAAGTTTATTAAAAACTACGTAGAAGAGCATAATGCCCTGCCTACATTTGATATGGTAAACGCTGCCACAGACACTAACCTAAAGCATCCAGGCGACTTAGCAGAGAATCACTATGACTGGCTGTTACAGGACTTTGAAACATTCTCAAAGCACAAAGCACTAGAAGCAGCTATCCTTAAGAGTGCTGACTTGTTAGAGTCAGGTGAGTATGGTGCATGTGAGGACTTGGTCAAGCAGGCTGTACAGATTGGTTTGCAAAAAGACTTGGGTACAGATTACTTTGCTGATCCTAGAGCTAGACTAGAAAGCATCAAAGACAAGAACGGACAAGTAAGCACAGGCTGGCCCGCACTAGACAAGAAACTGTTTGGTGGATTCAACAGAGGCGAGCTTAACATCTTTGCAGGTGGTTCAGGTTCAGGCAAGAGTTTGTTTATGGCGAACATGGGTGTGAACTGGGCACTGGCAGGACTTAACGTTATGTACTTGACGTTTGAGCTTTCGGAAGCACTAGTAAGTATGCGTGTAGATGCAATGACTACAGAAATTCCAAGTCGTGATATCTTTAAGAGCATCGATGATGTTGAAATGAAAGTCAAGATGGTAGGCAAGAAGTCAGGTGCATTCCAAGTCAAGTACATGCCCACAGGCAAGAACGCAAACGATGTTAGAGCATACTTGAAAGAGTATGAGATCAAAACAGGCAAGAAAGTAGACGTACTGTTGATTGACTATCTAGATTTGATGCATCCAATCGGACAAAAGATTAGTGCAGAGAACTTGTTTGTTAAAGACAAGTATGTGTCAGAAGAGTTGCGCAACCTAGCTATGGAACTTAATACAATCTTTGTTACAGCATCGCAGTTGAACAGATCGAGTGTAGAAGAGATTGAGTTTGATCACTCGCACATCTCCGGAGGTATATCTAAGATCAATACAGCAGATAACTTGATTGGTATTTTTACAAGTCGTGCTATGCGTGAACGTGGACGTTATCAGATTCAGCTTATGAAGACACGTTCATCAAGTGGTGTAGGTATGAAAGTTGATCTAGGCTTTGATGTAGATACACTACGTATCTTTGACATCGGAGAAGATGAAGAACAAGGCACAGCAGGTAGTGGAGGAGCATCGGGTGGCAGCAAGATACTTGATGCACTCAAGCGCAATCCTAGCACAACCTCTGGCAGCACAGGTACAGTGAGTACAGATCCTGAAGAAGGCGAGCCTGTTAAAAAGATACGTGCAGAAACAGATAGTACTAAACTCAGAGCGTTCCTTAATAATCTAAGTGACGAGTAAATAGTAATATGAGCAAAGTAACAGTAACAGCCCTACAGATTCCTGTAAGTGATCATATCAACACCAATGCAAGAGTTCTCAAAAGAAACATCCTAGCAAACAAAACCAGTGACTGGATTGTAACTCCTGAGTGCAGTCTTAGCGGATACTGCCAAGCCCCTGTACTCAGCGACATGGACACTCGAGCAATTGAACGTTACGAAAAGAAACTAGAAGAAGTTGAAGGCAGTCAGCAGAATCACTCAACAGGGCTAATACTGGGCACAGGTCATGTCGAAGGTGATGGTATGCCTCGCAATCAAGCAAGGGTCTACAATCGCAACGGTGACCTATTGAGCACCTACAGCAAAAGGCTGTTGTGTCGTGGATTCACAGGCGGAGGCGAAACCCACTACTATCTTCCAGGATACGAGCCCAACTACTTTTATGTAGACAGTGATCAAAAGTTTATTGCTAGCACATTGATCTGTAATGATGCTTGGGGAACTCCCAAAGTTACTTGGGACGGCAATCCTCACTTTGGATGGCAATTGGCTCAGCAAGGAGTTAAGGTAATCTTTGTACTGGCAAACTGTAATGTAAAAACTTTTGATCCTTTGGTATATGCATATCACGACTCTCATCTAAGACAGATGGCTCGTGACAACGACATATGGGTAGTGGTCAGCAACAGTTCAATTGCAATGGGATGGGGTCCACACGATCGCTACAACCCAGATACTGAACTAGAGAAAAAAGCCATCGACCGAGTACAAGTAACTACAGGAATTATTGACCCTAGAGGAAACTGGGCTGCATGGTGTGACGACACAGGCGAAGACTCAGTAACACTAACACTAGATCTAGAAAGAGGAACATATGAAGTCCCAACAGCTGTCTAAAAACGGAAGAACACTAAGAGAGTATCAACTGCTGGCCAAAGCACAAGCAGGCGAACTCAGCAGATTCGACAGTGATCAAATGGCAGAGTGTAAAACACTGTTTGATCAGGAATTGGTTGCAATCATCAACGTAAGAGATATCTTTATCACACGCAAAGGCGTAGACACACTCAAAGCAGCAGGCTGGCAGCGCAGTCGAGCACACGAGTTCTTTGAAGTGTTTCCCAAGGATTTACCTCCACTAGAAGAACCCGAAGAAGACGCTAAATAAACACATATAACGGAGATACCAATGGCAACAGGAACACTAGCTAACGGCGAACTAGCAATAAACACACTAGAGAATATCTACAGTATCCCTCTAGCAGAAAATGAAGGTGGCTATGCTGTAGTATCAATTATGATGCTCAACACCCACAGCACAGCAGACATGAACATAAGAATCGCACTGCACGGCGCCAGCCTCACAGACGCAGACTACATCGAGTACGATACTACTATTGTTCCAAAAGGTATGATCGAACGCACAGGTATAGTAGTAGGCGCAGGCCAAGCTATTAGTTTGATTTGCACCAACTCAGCAGAGTGTGTGTTTAGAATCAACGGCACAGAAGTAGGCCTAGTAGACCCAATAGCATAACCAACCAAACAAGGGTCGTGCAGCACGGCCTTTTTTTGTGGCACCACAGCCAAACAAGCGCGAAGCGCCAGCGGTAAGCCACAAGCTGCGAAGCAGCTAGCGCAGCTAGATTTAAGCAAAATTTTAGCCTATTAACAGCGCACTTAACCTAACTCCAGTATAACGATACTGCGCACACATATAAAAAAAGAAATCAGTCAACCTTAACGACAGACTATTTGCATAGCCCTGTAACACCCCGTAAATGCTGGTTAACTAAAAGATGAGTCTTTTGACACAGTCACACACCGTTGATCTAGTCTATGCATACAGCACGAAAGCTAGTTGACTCGCTCAAGTATATCAAGCCTAGCATACGGTCTCTGTCACTGTCAAACACTATGCGTGACGCACTGGATTGGCAAGTGTGTATACCTTTTAGAAACAGCTCTACTGTTGCACAGTATGTGATTGACTCTTTTAGTATGGTTGTTATTGGTTCTGGATCGTATATGAGCTTGACTTCATACATAATAAGTTACCTTGGGTAATAAGATGTACGCACAGTGCTCTGCTAGTTTGCTAAACGTATGTACAGTAAGAATGCGTTCTTACAATAGCAAATATGACAAATGTTCAAACTGCAATGCAACACTGTGCGTACACTATTATTTAGCGTGTGCATACATTGGTTCACAGATAAGAGGTAGTGTTTTTATACAGTGTGTATGAGCTGCGCTCATACAGCATACTCGTGTTGCTCGTATGCGTATGCTGCGCTAGGCCGAAGAGGTTTGTAGAATGCAAACATTCCCCAAATGGGTCCTGCAGGGTAAAAATTTTGCT
>Ga0209654_1002502_pt1 | contig 12532 bp, 8 predicted proteins | sample SaaInl1SG_22_DNA_FD_184646 | JGI IMG/M metagenome (GOLD analysis project Ga0209654, IMG submission 184646) | Marine microbial communities from expanding oxygen minimum zones in the Saanich Inlet - ESP_161SG_22_DNA (SPAdes) (version 2) | ecosystem: Environmental > Aquatic > Marine > Intertidal... | reverse complement strand
TTGAATGAAAAATGCGCGTGACTTGCCTCATCGATTGTCAGGGTGATCACGTCGTTGCCACTCACATCGGGCCACAGTGCAGCTAGGTCTGCCAGCCACTGCACGTGACGTGGATCGTCGAGGCCTTGTGCACGCCACTCTTTGGCCGTTTGTTCAATGAGGTCTTGCGCCTTGATGTCGCGTAGATATTTTATCTCGAGCCGGAGAGGGCGTATGTCGGGAGTGTAACGGCCTTCTGGTGTGTAAAGTGAAGACTCGTATATATCCCAGAACAACACGGTAAGCTTTGCCTCGCCGCATTTTTCCAGTGATGTATTGGCGGCCGCGGCGCCGGCAACAAAAAGGAAAGCGAACAGTGTCAGCGATCTTAGAAATGTCATCAGCAAGCTCCCGATTTCCTGTGGGCTGCGATCCGAAATAGGCTTGGAAACAATAAACCCCACACACAGATTAAGACCCCTGCGGTAAACATTGGTTCCAGTGGCAAATTCACGGCGCCTAATTTAGCGCCGATTGCATAATTAAACGGGACTCCTAATGCCCCTGCTCCCGCGGCCATGATAGGCCGCTGTTCGAAGAAGGCGAAGGCACGCGTAATAGTGGTTGCAAAGGCTATCCAAAGAACAATGAGCCACATAGGAATTAGGGTGTTGCCAAAGTCAAACACGCCAACGGCACTCAGCAGCGCGTCAACGGCTACGCCAACTGCAATGATCGGAGTCAGATTATAAAGCTCTTTACGGGGTGCTGATGCGAGTAAAAAATGCAGGCCGATCAGTGCGAAAGACGCACCAAGCCAGCCTTCGCGACCTATAACACAGGAAAACCAGGTCAGCTGAAACCAGAGCGCGTTGAACCACGGCTTATCGACAATGCCATAAGCGCGTAGTTTATTGATTTGTTGAATAAGTTGAGCCACGGCATACATACGCCGCAGCCCACTAGTTAGATTAGACGATCCCGAAATGCTTAGCCGTCTTATCCAAAGCAATGGCGAGTTTGGCGGTCAGCGTGTCGAGCTCGGCCGGTGTTGTAACAAAGGGTGGGGCCATGATCATGGCATCGCCGGTTTGGCGCACCATAAGGTTGTCGGCTACCGCTTGATCGCGACAGAACACGGCCGCAGCCGAATCCGGAGCCAATCGCTCACGGCTATTCTTATTTCGCACTAGCTCTACCGCAGCAAAGAGCCCTTTGACTCGGACTTGACCGACAATGGGGTGGTCTTCAAGTGTCCGTAGGTTGCGGGCAAAGTGAGGCGCCAGCACCTTGGCTGTCTCCTCGATGATGTTGCTGTTCTCGTAAATGGCCATTGTTGCAAGACCTGCAGCACACGATGCGGGATGGCCCGAATAAGTGAGACCATGAGCAAATTCACCGCCTCCCGACAGTAATACATCGGACACTTTATTCGATACTAGTGAGCCACCAAGAGGCATATAACCGTTGGTTACCGCTTTCGCGAACGTGATGAGGTCGGGTTCAGTGCCATAGGTATCGGCCCCGTACCATTCGCCTGTGCGGCCAAATCCGCAGATCACTTCGTCAGAAATAAATAAGATGTCACGCTCGTCGAGAATGCGCTTCACTTCCGGCCAATAGGTGGCGGGCGGGATAATGACGCCACCTGCCCCTTGAATTGGCTCGGCGATAAACGCAGCCACATTTTCTTCGCCCAGTTCATCGATCTTGGCTTCAAGCTCGCGTGCGACCTGAATGCCGAAGCTATCTTCATCCATCTCGCCACCCAGCTCAAACCAGTGGGGCTGGTTGATGTGATGGACGTAATTAAGGCCAATAGTCTGCTCGTGCATGAACTTCATGCCACCTAAGGAGCCGGCTGCAATGGTTGAGCCGTGGTATGCGTTTATGCGACTGATGATGTGCTTTTTCTTGGGCTTGCCGAGCAGGTCAAAGTAGCGATGTACAAGTTTAATCTGGGTATCGTTTGCTTCAGACCCTGAGTTGGTAAAAAACACGTGCTGAAAGCGCTCCGGGGACAGTTCGCACAGCTTACCGGCCAGTTCGACTGCGGGCTGGTTAGAGCATCTGAAGAAGTTGTTGTAGAACGGTAACTCGTGGAGCTGTGCCGCAACGGCGTCTTTAATCGTGTTTTGGCTATAACCCAAGTTGCAGCACCATAGGCCGGACATGCCATCTTGAATCTTGTTGCCATCGGAGTCATAGATGTAAACATGCTCCGCTCGGCTAATTATACGGCCCCCGTGTTCAGCGTAGTCTTTGAAATCCGTGAACGGGTGGAGGTGGTGGGCTTGATCAAGCTGCTTAAGGGTCGCGGTATCTAATTTAGCGGTCACGGAATGTTCTCCTCAGCGGGCATGGCTGTGGTTGTTAGCACAGGTAGTAACGCGGCGAACAAGAGCAACACTCCGATCGCCACAACAGTTGACCTCATCATTTCACAGGCAACTGAAGACCGCCCTACCCCTTTGGTGTGGCCTTGGGTAAAAGTGGCCTTGGGTAAAAGAAGCGCAAAAAAACGCCAGCACGAGGCTGGCGTTTCACGAAGACGCATGCGGCTCTGTTTAAGCAGCCGTTGAGCGGCAATTAATCCCAGCTCATACCGGCCATGACACCAAGGGTGAGTGGTCGCATGGGTCCGAAAAAGTGCGATGGGACCAATCCGCCATTATTGTTTTGACCGTCCCACGTGAACTCATCGAATAGGTTTTCCGCATAGGCCCGAACGTACCAGTTGTTGTTCGATTCGTAGCCCACTCGAAGGTTAGCCACTGCAAAGGCATCGATCTTGGTTTCCGACAGATTCTCCCAGCCGCCGCCGCGTTCACCTTCATAAGAGATTTCGAAGCTGCCGGTAATGGCACCGTCACTCATGGGGAAGAAGGCATCTAGCTTGCCTGCCGCAGTAATCTCGGGCGCCCAGAATAGCGAAGAGCCCTCACAGCCATTGGCGTCTTCCAGGCCACAAATATCCTGGATGCCAGTCGCTTCGGTATCGAGGTAGCCTGCGGCCAGATATAAGGTGAAGTTGTCACTGAGTGCGACGGTGGTGGATGCTTCAATACCATAGCCATCGGTTTCGCCCACGTTCAATACGCGACCCGCAAAGGCGCCAGTTTCTTCAACTTCAACGTAGTTGATGACCTGCATGTCTTGGTAGTCATACATGAACAGCGTTACATCGAAGTTGCCGCGACCATCGAGATAACTGGTTTTCATCCCGACTTCATAGGAATCCACGGTCTCTGGCTCGAAAGTGCCGGGTAAATAACCGTCTCGTTGCGTAATGCCTGTCTCGAAGGCAGGAACACCCCCCGCCGAGTCTTCTATCCAGAAACTACCAAAACCACCGGACTTAAAGCCTTCGGTGTAGCTGGCGTAGAACATGGTGTCTTCGCCCGGCGTCCAAGTCAGCATGGCGCGCGTGGTGACGTCATCCCAGCTTTGACTGTCGTTTATGTATTCTGCGGTAGCAAAACCATAGGTGAAGAAGGGTCCTAAGTAGCTCTCAGGCTCTGGCACTAAGATACTGAAATCTTTTTTATCTTCGGTGTAACGAACGCCGAGCTCAAGGTTCAGCGTGTCGGTAAGGTCATAATCGGCGCTGACATATGCCGCCCAGCCTTTGTACTTGCCTTTGATAATTCCGGTTTCGGTCAGATTACCGTCTGCTGAAGAGTAGAAGTCGTAGTAGTAGTCGCTACAGCCGTTGTAAAAGTCATAGCCGTAATAGTCAGCGTAGTAGTTGAGGTAGTACTGGCACATGAGGTCTTCAGAGCCAATATTGCGGAACTCGGCGTCCAAGTCTTCCTCGTAATAGCTTACACCCGTGTACCAGCTAAGAGGGCCGTCATCGTTAGATGACAAGCGCAGTTCCTGCTGGAAATACGAACCGCTCTGGTCAAATTGAAAGTTACTGATAGTCAGTGGTGTGCCATCGTAATCTTCGCGATAAAAATAGTCGTGATCTTTGTAGCCCGTGTTCGAGGCGAGAGTCGCGAAACCCAAGTCATAATTAACGAACAGTCCCAGCGTCATAATGTCGGCATCATCACGATCGCCTTGGCTGATATCAGAGTCTAATTCCTCGTTGCTACCGCCTAACGTGGTGTCAGCGGTGATGTAACGGTCGAAGGTGTCCCAGATGTCGCCCTCGTCAATGGCGCGATACATGGACCCTGACTGACGCCGCTCTTCGTATTCGGCAGTGGTGTTGATGCTTAAGCGTTCGGTTTCGTATGTAGTTGACCAACGCAGCGCCCATTTCTCATGGTCGATTTCGTCGCGCCCAGTGGCGACGTTTTTAGCGAAGCCGTCTTCGGTCGAGTAGTAGCCAGAAAAACGCATGGCAAAATTGTTGCCTACCGGTACGTTGATCGCACCTTCAACGACCATATGATCGCGCTCACCGACATCCAGGTCGATGTAGCCATTCTGGCTGTCGAGATCGGCTTTTTTGGTGTAAACGCTGAACGCGCCACCAATGGCATTTCGGCCAAATAGGAAGCCTTGTGGGCCACGCAAAATTTCAGCGCGCTCAATATCGTAGAGGCTGGTGACAACCGCGCCGTTTCGGCCCTCGTAGAGATCGTTTTTGAAGAAGCCTGAGGAAGGATCGCCACCCACGCCAAAGTCCTGAGTTCGCACGCCGCGAACACTGACCGCGTCGATATAGGAGTCCTGAGAATTGCCGCTGACGCCGGGGGTGTAGGCGATGAGGTCTTTTACATCATTGAGGTTAGTGCTCATGATGAAATCGCCCGACAGTGCCGTAATAGCCAGCGGGACATCCATGACGCTCTGCTCGCGCTTGGTGGCGGTAACAACGACTTCTTCCAGTGTTTGCGCGATGGCTTGGGTGCCGATTAGCGCAGTCGAAACTGCAAGCGGCAGGGTTAGCTTGCGAAACGCATGGGAACGTTGACTCATGGCGAAACTCCTTACTAGAACATGATGAGCGCACTCAATCGGCGCTTAGAGAGCGAAATTAGCAAGCACGCCCGTATTTTGTACAGTGGTAATTGGCGTTAAGTGTTATTAAGACCAATAAACAGCTGCAATTTTATGCTCGTGACGTTGTTCACTGATCTATTCACTGATCTCAACGCTTGCTGCTTCGAGTTCTTGGCGCATAGGAATCAGTTGTTGTTCATATTGCCGCCAGCGGCCAATCGAACGGGTGTGGGCGGGTTCGCGCACTTGGACGGCGCTTGCGGTGGCAACGCCTTGGGACGATTTATAAAACTCGAGGCAGGCGTCTTCCCAAGGTAATTCGAGGTCATTGATTAGTCGTCGCGCGTTGGGTTCGATGTCACGCGCGGTGTCTTCATAGCTGACGTCGATGATGCGCCCGGGGAATTGCTCGCGCCAATGGTCCATGAGGGCGCGATAACGCACGTGATGGCGCGCCATCTCCCGCTGGTCGTAGGAATGCAGGTAGGCGTCCGCAAACAGTTGTTTAAAGCTAGCAAAGCACGCATCCATGGGGTTGCGCACTAAATGAACGATTTTGGCGTTTGGTAGAGCAGCGAGGATAAGTCCGACGTTCATGTAATTTATCGGCAGTTTGTCGACAAATCGCGGCGAGTTTCCTCTCATGCGTGTTGATGACTGCAGATAAGCGGTGCCCAGATCGAGGGGATCAACGCTCGCTGCTGCTTCAAAGAGTTCGGGACTGAAGCGCCGAGGATTTTGCGTTTGGGTGAGTCGGCGTACGGAGAGGCCAAATTGCTGCAGTTCGCCGGCTGAGTGCACTTGGGAATGACTCGTTATGATGCGCTCGATGAGTGTGGTACCGGTGCGAGGCTGCCCGAGCACGAAGATAGGAGAGGGATCAGGATTGCCCGCTGAGCACTGGCCAAGCCACTCAGCGGTATAGGTCTGGGCTAGGGTTTTGAACAGTATCTCTTCGGTGGGTTCGTCGAACTCTACCGTTTGGCGGCGTGCCGCGGCACCCGCTGAAAAGGCTTCAAAAGCACCCGTCCAATCACCTAAATCTTCACATTCTTTACCGATGGCATAGTAAAGAAAGCCCTGCCCGCGTGGGTTATTGCTGTTGCGCTCGAGTAGGGCGCGCATGTGCTGAACATGGTCGGTGTTGTGGGCTTTAACGGCGCTAGCCAGTCCCCAATGCCCTTGGGGTGTGTTTGGCTGAAGGGCTATAACTTCGCGGAAAATCTCTGCTGCGGTATCGATCTCCCCTAAAAACACTAAATTATTGGCCAGATTCATCATAAATTGAGCTGTGCGCGGGGCGGCGGTATTAGCGCGAGCAAAAAAAGCTTTTGCAGCCTCATACTCACCGAGCTGCGTAAGCACAGTCCCCACTGTATCGAGCACGTTGGGATCCGAGGGTTTGATACGGCGCACTTCTTTGAGCGCTCGCTCGGCCTGGGCCACACGCCCTTCACTGGCGTTGAGTCGAGCCAGCTGTGACCACGCTGCAGCATGGTTGGCATCCAGTTGCACAACGGAGCGAAACGCTTTGTGCGCATTAGGTCTATCGTCCGCCTCGAGTGCCACAAGCCCAATGAGAAAATGGGCTGCCGGCTCGTGTTCATCGACTTCAATGGCCCGCTTGCAGGCGTGCCCTGCCTGCGCGAGCTGGCCTCGATTGAGTGCTGCGAAGCCTTCTTTGAGTATTTCAGCGAGAGTTTGGTTCATCTATTTAGCCGGTTTGCTGTGGTAGGCGATGAGCGGATCGATGCCACCGCTGTCGGGGCTATAGGCGAGTGCTTCCATGAAGAGTAAAAATAATTCCGCTTGGGAAGAAACGTCGAGTTTGGCATAGGCATGTTTACGATGAAGCTTAACAGTCTCAGTTGAGATGCCCAGCTTTTCGGCAATCAGTCGCGTGCTGTTGCCCAGTAAGACCAGCTCTGTCACTTGCTGCTCGCGCCGAGTCAATACGCTGCTGCCAAAAGCGGCAAGACTGCTATGAAGCTGCTCGCGTAGCAAATGGCTACCATTTTTGTGTTGAGGCGAGGTTTGCCAGTGCGTTCTCGCCAACGATGAAACCACGGGGAAAATATCCTGCAGTAATGCCAAATGTGCTTTGTAAAACTTTGGCGTGGCTTTTTTGTTCGCAGCGGTCAGCCCTAGCGCTATGTTCACAAAGCCATCGTCAAGCGCAATGAGTAAGCCGCACTCGTCTTTAAAGCCGCAGCTTTTATACCACGTCTTGTAGTATTCACTGTCGGTGAATCCTGCCGGAGCGAGCTCTCTTAAGTGGAACACTCCGTACTGCTGTTCCATGGCGGCCGCTCGATAAAAAGGATCGAGTAAAAAAGGGCCTGTTAAATAGGTATCAAGCGTGGTGGCCTGGCCTTCAGTCGGCGGCGATGAGTATTCGACCTCGGGTAAGTGGCCTTCTCGGTACCGAAGCAGACTGACGTCATCGGCTTTAACTAGGCTACTTAGGAGTGCGCCCAGTGCAACCGGAAACGTGTCGGTGTGAACCGCGGCGATAACCGGAGCGAGTGCGGATGAAAAGTGGGCGAGTGTTGGCATAACGCAAGCTTAGCCTCAGTTGCCATGAAGGCACAAACACTCCGTGCCTGTTGTTACACTCTGCTATTACGTCGAACAGGAATGTATCGAATGGGTAGTCTTTCCCACCTGCGTGTATTGGACTTATCCCGAGTGCTGGCAGGGCCTTGGGCATCACAGATCTTTGCAGACCTAGGCGCAGAGGTTATTAAAATTGAACGACCAGACCAGGGCGATGATACGCGTAGCTGGGGGCCTCCGTGGATGCCTGATGCTGCGGGCAACCAGAGTGATAGCTCTGCCTATTATCTGTGTACCAATCGCGGCAAGCACTCACTCACCGTCGACTTAAAATCGAAAGAAGGCCAGAGCCGCATTCGCGATATCGCTAAGCATTGCGACGTAGTGATAGAGAACTTTAAGGTGGGCGGCACCCAATCAATGGGACTCGACTACCCGACCCTGAGCGCTGAGAACTCCCGATTGGTTTACTGCTCGATAACGGGCTTTGGTCAAACAGGCCCTTTGGCGAGTCGGCCGGGCTATGACTTGCTTGTTCAGGCTATGGGGGGGCTTATGAGTATTACTGGGGCGCCCGAAGGCGAGCCGCAAAAAGTCGGTGTCGCCCTAAGCGATATTATGACCGGGCTTTACGGTGCCATTGGCACGCTGGCAGCGCTTGCCGAGCGAGAGCGCTCGGGCTTGGGTCAGCATGTTGACGTGGCGCTGTTAGATGTCACTTTGGCTACGTTGTCCAATCAGGCGGCTAACTATGTTATCGGGGGGGTTACCCCGCAGCGCATTGGTAACGCTCATGCGTCGATTGTGCCTTACCAAAGTTTTGAAACACTGGATGGCCACATCGTCGTTGCCGTTGGTAACGATACTCAGTTCTGCCATTTTTGCGAGGTACTGGAATTAGCGCACTTGGCAGCAGATACGCGTTTTATTACCAATGAAGCTCGTGTTTTACATCGTGATGAGCTGATCCCATTGCTTGCCGATCGGATCGCGAGTCGCGCATCCCAGCATTGGCTGGTGGGGTTTGAGGCACGTAACGTACCCGCAGGCCCCATCAATACCATTGCCGAGGCATTTGAGCAGCCACAAGTCGCAGCCCGAGAAATGCTAGTTAACGTGCCCCACCCCGATAATCCCGCGCTAAAGCTAGTAGGCAGCCCTATTAAATTATCGCGAACACCAGTGACTTATGATCGTCCGCCCCCCAAGCTCGGAGAGGATAATTCTTTGCTCGAAATGCTCACTGCGCCACGAGCTCCAAATTATCGCGAACACCAGTGACTTATGATCGTCCGCCCCCCAAGCTCGGAGAGGATAATTCTTTGCTCGAAATGCTCACTGCGCCACGAGCTCCTTAGCGCTCGGCATGCATGAGGTTTTGTAAACAGGAATTATGGGCGCAGTGCTTGAGTGTTAACAGCAGCTAAGCCTCATCAGCCGAGGCGCGACGCGCGATATTGCCTGGGGCTCCGTCCGATAATTTTGCGGAAAACACGCGAGAAGTAGAGTGGGTCGTCGAACGCGAGGCCCAGCGCGATGCTTTTGACGCTCTGCTCCGTGGTGTCCAATAGTCGGCATGCTGCCTCCATTTTCATATGGGTAAAGTGCCGAATAGGGGGATAGCCCGTTTGCGTGCGGTATCGATGACTAAAGTGAAACTTCGACAGTCCGGCAACCGCTGCAAGCGCGTCGAGATCCAGTGCGCGATGAATATTGTCGTGCATATAGGCTTGTACATTGACGAGGTTGAGGGTCTCAGGCTCCGCAACGGGTTGCTGTGATTGAAGGGCAAATTGGGTAAATAAGAGCCTGAGTTGGTTAGCGGCATTGATGAACGCAGGATCGCTATATCCTGTGCGGCGCGCTGCGAGTAGCTGGTTAAATGTCGCGATCAGCATGGCTGAAACACCGATGAAGAATTGCTGCTGGTCGTCTTTGTACCCCATATAGTCTAAAAAGTTCTTCGCTCTATCACCTTGGAAGTGGACCCAATAGAGCGTCCATGGGTTATGAGCGTCGGCGCTGTACTCGTGACTAATGCCCTGGCTTAGCAAAATGCAGTCGCCTGCGTTAACGCTGCTACGGTTGCCGTTTACGGTCAGCGCTCCCTGGCCTTCAACGCAATAAAGTAACAGGTTGTCGTCAGGCTTTAACCGCTGCATGCGGTGCCCGAGCGCTTTGGGGTAATAGCCAATAGCGGTCGGATAGCAGTCGCGAGTTAGCGGATGATTTTTAAGATTATTGATCAAAAATGTGGGCGCTATGAAGCGAATACTCTCATCCGACAGCGGCCATTTCGAGGGTGAGCTCATGGATGGAGGTGTAAACTTAAATGCGGTTTGAGAGGGAATTTCATCGCAATATAATCCATATATTACGCAATTTAGTCAATATACCCTGCCCCATTGCGGTGTTATGTTAAGCCACGGTTTTTCATCATACAGTCATACACTATTCATAGTCATACACTATTAAGGGAGCGCCAACATGTCCGATCCTGCGGCCGACATCGCCACACTTATTGAGCGCTCGCGCAAGGCTCAGGCTCAAATCGCCAACTATACGCAAGAGCAAGTAGACGAGTTGATAACCGCGATGGTTTACGCGGTTGCTCGTGAAGACCGCGCAGAGGAGATTGCCAAATTTACTGTTGAGGAAACTCAACTCGGTAACTACGACGGCAAGTACCTGAAGATCCATCGAAAAACCCGCGCCACGCTCATGGACATTATTGACGATAAATCGGTCGGCGTGATCGAAGAGTTGCCCGAGCGTAACATCGTGAAGATTGCTAAGCCGATTGGCGTCATTGGTGCACTGTCGCCTTCAACGAATCCTGAAGCAACGCCTGTGATTAAAGGCATTGCGGCGGTTAAGGGGCGAAATTCAATTATTGTTGCGCCGCATCCCAGAGCAAAGCTAACCAACAAGATGATCTGCGATTACATGCGCGAGGCGCTAGAGTTGTGCGGTGCTCCCGCTGATCTCGTACTTTATATCGAGACGCCATCGCTCGATCTAACCAATCAATTAATGGCGCAGTGCGATCGTATTCTTGCTACCGGCGGTGGCCCCATGGTGACTGCCGCCTACTCAAGTGGCACCCCTGCTCTAGGTGTGGGTGTTGGCAACGCCTGTATCACCGTCGACGACACTGCCAACCTTGATGAGGCCGCAGAGAAAATTCGTATTTCCAAAACCCTCGATCTCGCGGCATCTTGTTCGTCTGATAACTCAGTACTTTTGTTTGAGTCAATTTATGACGAGATGCTCGCCAAGCTAGTCGCCGAAGGTGGTTACGTGCTCAATGAGGCAGAGAAGGCTAAGTTACAAGCGACCATTTGGCATGACGGCCATCTAAACACAGCCGAGGCAGAGAAGGCTAAGTTACAAGCGACCATTTGGCATGACGGCCATCTAAACACAGCCATTGTTGCTCAGTCGGTATACAAGATTGCGGGCATGGCGGGCATTGATCTCCCGGAGGGCAGAGAGTTTTTGATTATTCCGGAGACAGGTGCGGGTCCGGAGTATCCGTTCTCAGGCGAAAAATTGTCCGTGACCATGGCGCTCTACAAAGTTAAAGACATCAATGACGCCATTGAGATGACAAATGCTATTCAGGCTTATCAGGGCGAAGGCCACTCTTGTGGTATTTACTCATACTCTGACGAAAACATTATGCAATTTGCGCACCAAACGCGGACATCTCGCGTTATGGTCAACCAGCCTCAATCAGCGTCTAATAGCGGTAACTTGTGGAATGGCATGCGTCAGACTTTCTCATTGGGCTGCGGTTCATGGGGCGGCAATTCCACCAATAACAACATTACATGGCGTGACCTTATTAACGAAACTTGGGTTTCTAAGCCGCTTGCAAAGAGCAAGGAAATTCCTTCCGATGAGGAATTGTTTGGTTCGGTTATGGCTAAGTTCAAGTAAATAAACCCAAGCAAATAGGGAGCGGTTAGGTGGATTTTAGTTTATCGGATGACCAAGAGTCCTATGTAGCCACTGCGCGTGCATTTTCGGAAGGCGTGTTGGCACCCAATGCAGCGCGCTGGGATGAGGAGTCTATTTTCCCCGTTGAGGCGTTGCGGCAGGCGGGGGAGTTGGGTTTTATGGGCATGTACACCCCGGAGTCTGCGGGTGGCCTAGGTATGACCCGTCTCGACGCCAGCCTTATTGTCGAAGAGCTGTCTCGCGGATGCACAACCACCGCGGCATTCCTCACCATTCATAATATGGCCACAAGCATGATCGGAAAATACGGTCAGGCCGCAACGATTGACGTGTGGTGCCCGTCGCTTGTTGCCGGTGAGAAGCTGGCTTCGTATTGCCTCACTGAGCCGGGTGCTGGCTCAGATGCAGCTTCTTTACGCACTCGCGCCGAACGCGATGGTGACCACTATGTTGTCAACGGCAGCAAGGTGTTTATCTCGGGTGCTGGAGAAACTGATGTACTGGTCGTAATGACTCGAACAGGTGCCGATGGCCCCAAAGGTATCAGTGCTCTAGTTATCCCTGCCGATGCCGAGGGTGTAGGTTACGGAAAGAAAGAGCAGAAAATGGGTTGGAATGCGCAGCCTACGCGTATGGTGACTTTCGATAATGTTCGTGTTCCCGTTGCCAATCGTTTGGGTGAAGAAGGGCAAGGTTTTGCCATTGCGATGGAGGGTCTTGATGGCGGGCGTATCAATATCGCAACGTGTTCAGTAGGAACTGCTCAGCAAGCACTGGTAGATGCTGCTGCCTATGTGCAAGAGCGCAAGCAGTTTGGTACGGCCATTGGAGACTTTCAAAATACGCAGTTCAAGCTGGCCGACATGGCTACCGAGCTTGTTGCGGCAAGGCAGATGATTCGCCTCGCAGCGAGTAAGTTGGACAATGCCGATTTTCAGGCAACAACCTACTGTGCAATGGCTAAACGCTTTGCCACCGACGTCGGGTTTAATGTGTGCAACGACGCGCTGCAACTGTTGGGTGGCTATGGCTACATTCGCGAGTATCCCATGGAGCGTTATGTACGTGACACGCGGGT
>Ga0209654_1002501_pt1 | contig 12538 bp, 11 predicted proteins | sample SaaInl1SG_22_DNA_FD_184646 | JGI IMG/M metagenome (GOLD analysis project Ga0209654, IMG submission 184646) | Marine microbial communities from expanding oxygen minimum zones in the Saanich Inlet - ESP_161SG_22_DNA (SPAdes) (version 2) | ecosystem: Environmental > Aquatic > Marine > Intertidal... | reverse complement strand
ACTTGTATTAACGAAGTTAATACACTAACTAAAAAAAATAATAAATACACTATAACTGATATTAAGGAATAATCACGATGAAGATCTCTGAGTTTGCTGTTGATAGACAGGTAGATGAATTAACTGCCAGTGATGTAGGTACTGCTGCTGGTAAAGCAACTAGAGCTGTCGGTTCTGGCATCAAAAACTTTGCTAAAGGGTTTGCAGGCGGCGTTACTGGAAAAACAACAGCACCTGCAACTAAATCTAATCCTGTTCTTGATCCTATTAAAGCATCAATTGCAAAACTTAATCCTAAGCAACAAGCAGCACTTAGAAAACAACTTGCTAAGAAAGCAGGAGTACAATAATGAAACAGTCACAATTTAAAAAGCGTACACTAATTACCGAAGGATGGAACGACCCTAGGCTTAGTTTACTAGAAACAAAATATATTATTCCGTTTGTTGTTGATGTCGAGCGTTATATTGTAGAAGCACAACTTACTCCAGATCAGATTAATCAACTGTTTACAAATGTCGAACAAGGTGCTACTGCTGCCGGCGGCAATAGAACTATGCTTGGCAAAGGCAAAGACGCTGCAAGTTTTATTAGTAAAAAAATTGACGAGCTAGGCGCACAACTAAAAAAAGCAGGTCCTGTTCAAAATGCAGACGCTAAGTTTAAAGAATTAAAATCTAAAATTGGTGCCACTGACAGCAAAGTTGTCAAAGCAATACAGGGCGTTAGTGACTGGGCTATAGCTAATCCAGGTAAAGCAAGTATTGCAGTAGGTGTGTTAACAGTAGCAGCGTCAATGGCTGGCGGACCATTAGGCGGTGCCATAGGCGGTTTCCTTGCAAGAGCAACTAAAGATTTATTACAAGGTGCAGATCTTTCAACAGCAGTTGGCAAATCAATTAAGACTGGTATTGTTGGTGCTCTAATTGGTTTTGGTCTTGAAAAAATAGGCGACGTAATAGGAGATGCACTTGCTTGGGGCAATGACACAATTAATCCATCTTACATGACTGCTAAGTGGGATTATATGGATACCGATCTTGGATCAGGTGACTGGATGACTGCAAAATTAGTTGGCATGCCTGAAGACATTGAACCTATTAGAGATATGTGGACACAAGCAAGTTCTGCGTTAGAATCAAACAACTACGCTAAATTTGACGCTGTATGGTCAAAAATGGAAGCAGCAGTTGCTGAACTTAACACTCCAGAATACATTGCTGCACTAGACGGCACTGACAAGGCGAGAGCTACTTGGCAAGCTGGTATGCAAGCGTTTAGTAAAATGATGGACGGAGTTGCTGCTGGAGCACAAGGTGCTGCACAAGCAAGTGATGACAAAAAAGAAAGCATACAATTTAAACCAATTCAAATTGAAACTATTATTGAATGGTGTGATGAAACACCTGCTGTTATGCTAACAGAAGGTCCGATGGATGCAATCAAAAAAGGCGCAAGTGCTTTAGGTGGAGCAGTTAAAAAAGGTGCTGCTGCTGTAGGTGCCAAAGCAGCAAAAGTTGGCAAGAATATGACAACTAAAGTTACTGCTGACAAATTAAACAGTGCTTGGAAAAAAGCTGGCTCGCCTACAGACAGCGATGCTATTGCAGACATACTACGGAAAGCTGGCGTTAGTGACGAAGTACTAGCACCTGTTTACAAACAACTAGGTGCCAAATTACCACCAGCCGCTGATCCAGCAACGCCAGGACAAACAGGACAAACAGCAGGACAAACAGGACAAACAGGACAAACAGGCGGACAAACAGGACAAACAGGACAAACAGGCGGACAAACAGGACAAACAGGCGCACTTATGGACTTTAAAGGAATTCAGCAAGCTGTAGCAAAACTAAGTCCTGCAGATGCTAAAGCACTTGTTACACATATCGATTCATTAAGTAAAACTTCGCCAGCTGCACAAGCAAATCCAGCAGCACAACCTGCACAAGCAAATGCAGCACCTAACGCTAACCCAGCAGCACAAGATACTACAGCAGTGCCAGCACAAGGACAAACAGCACCTGCTGCTCCTACTAAAAATGCTGCTGCTGGTGATACTTACGAAAAAGCTAAAGGCGATATACGTAAAGTACAAGGTGGAGAGAAACCTATGCCGCCGAAGACAGCAGCAACAATTGCTTCGGATCTTGCTAAACTAGCTAAAGGTGATAAAGAAAGCGGAGTTGCAGCCGCACAAAAGATTATGCAGTTTGCAAAAGCAGGAGTTGATGTTAGTAAGCAACAGCAAGCATGGGTTGCTAATTCTAAAGCAGGTGAAAGATTCTTAACACAAGGTGTTTACTTTGAAATTAGCAAAATGCTCAAAGAACATAATCTAGCATGGAGTGACTTAGGTATTCGAGTACACTTGTTAGAAGGCACTAACAAGTTGTTTGGAATTAGCTTTAAGTAATTAAAAGAATGGAAGACCGCTTTTCTTAGTGGTCTCTAAGTTTTCTTTTACTATATCGCCTATAAGCATTCTTTCTTCGTAAGAAAGATAAAATCCTTCATCAATTGTTACTGATCCACGCATATACCAACAAAGTTTTAAGATTTCACTTTTAATTTCTTTTTGTTCGTTTTCCATATGCTTGACTTCTTCTAGGATCTCAGCTACGCTCCAAGCTAAGATCCTTACGCGAAAAAATTTGATTGATCAAACGTAATAGCTACATCGTAATTCTTTGGAGCACCCTTAGCAATGTCTTCGTCATTAGATGTAACCTTTAATGGCTCTAGTGCAAATAATTCTTTTTGTGATTCGATATGCTTTAGTACTTCATTATAAAATTCTTTGTCTGCGTTTTCAATAAATTCTTTTATATGCGCTGGATTTTCTACTACAGTATCTCCGATTGAAATACTAACAACACTAGATGATAAAGAACTTATAGTTAAATTTGTAAGTGTTTGAAAACTTTGATTAAATTTTGCTAATTTCTCTTGATCTGGAATTTTTTCATCATTAACAAGTGCAAATATACGCTGTTCTTCAAAAGTTTTTAAACTTGCATCAGTAAATTCTTTATATGTCATTGGTCTAGTAGTTATAGACATATCGTTAATTGAAAAGTTATTATTATAATCTTTTGATACTAACTTGTTGAGCAATTGTCTTAAATCTACATCAAATACTCTATCCTCACCGACATTCGGAACTTTAGTAGTAATTTCCATCCTATCGCCATATGTTGCAATTCGTATTGCAATTAGTATTGCATCTAGGTCAATACTTGGCATATGCCACGGATTTTTAATATTTGGAACACAGCTCTTAATAACTTCGACTGTTGCAGCACCGTTGAGCAATGCATCAGGAGTTTTCATTGTTAATTCGTCTTTTGCTGTCATAGCAAAGACTGGAAATTCTTTATTTTCAGGAACGTCAATTGATCCTTCAGGATAAAATTTACCTTTACTCGGAAGAGTAATATAAACTTTAGGTTGTCTAAAATATTTACGCAAAGGATTTTGCTCAATATTACTATTAAATTCCGCAGGGTTAAATTCTGGCATGGTTGTCTCCGTATAAATACAATGTATAAGTATGTATCTACTTTATTTATATGCGCATATAACTTAGGAAGTAAATAGTGGCTGAAGAAGTACAAATTAGTAATGTAGGCGGAGATGGAGTAGCTAGTGAAGTTACTTTACAACGCCTGGTGCAAGCAACTGAAGCAATGGCTAAAAAAGCAGGTATTGATTCAAAAAGCCAAGCTGCAAAGTTACAAAAGTTATATAATCAAGAAATTGATAAATCTAGTAAAGCTACTAAAGAACAAACAGGTGCAACAGAAGAACAAACTACTGCAACTAAAGAAGCAACTCAAGAAACAAATAAGTTTGCTCGCTCTTTAGGCGGCGCAGTTGCTAAAGGTTTAGGATCTCTTTACCAAAGTGCAATGAATCTCGGCAGTGCATTTTGGAATAATAATACAAGCATCGAAGGGTTTGCTTCTCAATTACCAGTAGTAGGAAAATTATTAGGCGGACTAGGCGGCATTGCCGACGAGTCTATTGATTCATTTAGAAGTTTAACTGCAAGTGGCGCAGCGTTCGGCGGCTCAATAACTAATATGCGCAACGCTGCCGCTGGAATGGAAATAAGTTTGAGTGAAATGACTGAATTGTTTACTTCTCAAGCACCTGCACTTGCTGCTTTAGGCGGAACTGTTGAAGAAGGTGCTGCACGTTTTGCAAAAATGAACAAAAACATAAAGTCTACTGGTGACTTCCAAAGTCTTATGGAAATGGGGTTTAGCGTTGGAGAAGTTAACGAAGGTATGGCAGATTATATCGAGTTGCAGGGTAGAATGGGAAGACTGCAAGGCCGAAGTACTGCTGAACTTGCAGACGGTAGTGCAAACTATCTAAGACAAATTGATTTGCTTGCTAGAGTTACCGGCAAAACTAGAGAGCAAGCACAAGCTGCTCTAGATCAACAAGCTGCTGATTCTGTAGCACGTACACTGCTAAATCAATTCGATGAAGGGTCTGAAGAATATAGAAATCTTTCAAGCAGTTTAGCACTACTTGATGAAGTCGGCGGAGCATCTGCCGAAGCACTCAAAGGAATGTTAACTGAAAATCTAACTCCAGCAGCTGGTCGATTTATGGCTATGCTAGGTGACAGTGGCGATACTGTGCATGCTGCAATGATGCAAGTTGGACAAGGTGCAAATCCTCAAGTTCTATTAGACGCATTTGCGACAGCAGGTGGCGAATTAGAAAGATTTGCAGGAGCAGATGCTGCTGGTCGAGTTGCAATAATTCGACAGCTAAGAGAAGCTGGCGATCCTATGGCAGAATACTTAGATGGTGCTGCTCAAATGATTAATCTAGGCAATCGTGATATGGCAGCAGCTCAAGCTCAACAAGCAGAGCAGAGAGCAGCACAAGACGAATCCACAAGAGCAATGTTAACTTTTGAACAAAATCAAAGAGAAGTAAGTGCAGCATTACACAGAGCTTTTGTTGCAAGCGGTGTATTAGATGCTATTGGTGCCGGACTATCAGCAATGGCACCATTGCTTACTGGTATTGCTACTAGTCTTACTGAATTTTCTGCTAAAGTTGCAAACGGCGAATGGTTTAGTGCAATAACAGGGGTTCTTACAGACGGGTTATCAGCACTATGGGATAATGCTGGAGTTGTTGCTGCTCTGGTTGGAGGTATTGGAGTATTATTTGCAAGTAAAGCTGCTGCTGGCGCACTTACTAGAAGCCTTGGCGCTAGAATAAGCGGCATGTTTGGTGGGGGCGGCGAAAGCAGCACTGGAAGTTCTCCTAGAGGCAGAGCTAATGCAGGCAGAGGTGCAGGCAACGCTATGGCTAACATAGGCGGCGGCATTGGCAAAGGTTTAGGAGGAGTTCTTAAGGGTCTTGCTGGTGGCATTATGGCATTTGCTAACCCAGCAGTAGCACTAGGTGCAGCAGGATTAGCAGCATCGATTGTACTAATAGGCGGAGCAATTGCAGGCGCTACGTGGATGGTAGGCAAATCATTGCCTACTATGGCAGAAGGATTAAAATCTTTTGAAGAATTAGACGGCGATGCATTAATTGCTGCTGGTAAAGGCATGGGAGCAATTGCTCTTGGCATGGCAGCATTTGGCGCAGGTTCAGCAGTTGCAGGATTAGGCTCGTTAGTAGGAAGTGTTACATCAGGAATCGCAGGTTTATTCGGCGGCGAAACAGATCCGTTAGCTCAACTTGAAAAATTCCAAGAAAAGACCTTTGACGAAGCAAAAATTACAGCAAACGCTAATTCAATTGTAGCTTACAGTAAGGCAATGGCTGCACTAGGTGCTGCTGAAGGATTATCAGGCATAGGCGCAGCAGTAGGTGCTGTTGGCGGCGCAATAGCTGGTCTATTTGGTGCAGAAGATCCGCTAGACAAGATGAAAACGTTTGGAGATTATACATTTAATACTGCTGGTATAATTGCAAATGCAGGTGCAGTAGCAGCTTATGCAGAAGCAATGAAAGATTTTCCTGCATCGCCTAGTGCTAGTGTGTTTACAGCAGCAAAAGATGCTATAATTGGATTGTTAGGCGGCGATACAGATCCATTTGCTCCTATGAAAGCATTTGGCGAATTATCGCTTAATACTCAAGGAATTACAAATAATGCCGGAGCAGTAAGTGCATTTGCTGCTGCAATGGAAAATATGCCACAAATTGATGCTGAACGTTCAGGCGGCGTTCTTGGAGCAATTGCAGGTTGGTTTGCGGGCGATTCAGTAATGCCCTGGGATTCTGTAAAAGCATTCGGCGATGCTGATATAAGTGCAGAAGGTGTTAGTGCTAATGCTGCTGCAATTAATGCTATGTCAACTTCATTAAATGGATTTAGTGTAGAAAGACTTGACACAACAGGTATTATAAGCTATACTACTGCTATGGAACGTCTAGTAGAAGTTCTTGGAGAACTAAACGATGAACTTTCAGCAGACAATCAAGCAGGATTTGGTACAGGAACTAATGCAGGTGATGTTGTTAGTAAAATGGATACAATCGGCTCTGGCGGTGGAGCCGGCAATGATCAGTTAAATAACACTATGCAACAAATGTTAATGGTTTTAAATGAGATGAGAGACCTTGACGAGGATGTTGAAAGAAATACTAGAAACATAATTGGAAGCAATCTTGCACAGGGCGGCGTAAGCAATGTTTCAAGATAAGGAAAAATAAATGAGTTGGAAAAAGTACTTTACACCAGTACCTACAGGTGATAATCAAAACGGAAGCTATAGCCCGTTAACTAGCCGGGGCAACGGCAATATGGCAGGCCCTGCTCGTTCTAATTACTCATCATATTTGCCTGACGTATATGTAGGTTCACCTAACAGAGTAGAACGCTACGGACAATACAATACAATGGACCAAGACTCAGAAGTAAATGCTGCACTTGATATCCTTGCTGAATTTTGTACACAAAAGAACGCACAAAATAATACACCGTTCATTGTAGACTACAGAGGCAAGAAAGCAACTAACTCAGAAATTAATATTATTGGTCAATACTTACAACAATGGTGTAAGTTGCAGCAATTTGAAACAAAAATGTTTAGAACATTGCGTAATGTATTTAAAATGGGAGACCAATTCTTCCTTAGAGATCCAGAAACTAAGAAATGGTTTCATGTTGATCCTGCAAATGTAACACGTATTATTGTAAATGAATCAGAAGGCAAAGTTCCTGAGCAATATGTTATTAGAAACGTAAACTTTAATTTCAAAGACGGAATTGCAACAACACCTTATGTTAATAATGGTAACATGAGCCCGGCTGGCGGCGGACAATACAGTAGTTCAAGTACAGTTGGCGGCGGTGGCGCTAAAGGTATGGTAGGTCCGCAGTCAAGCATGAGCGGTTCACGGTTTACAACTGATGATTCAGAGTTCACAGTTGATGCTGACCATGTTGTGCATTTAAGTTTAAGCGAAGGATTAGATCAAAATTATCCATTTGGCAACAGTCTATTAGAAACTATCTTTAAAGTTTACAAGCAAAAAGAATTACTTGAAGATGCTATTATTATCTATCGAGTACAACGAGCGCCAGAGCGCAGAGTATTCTACGTTGATGTGGGTAACATGCCATCGCACTTAGCGATGCAATTTGTAGAACGTGTTAAGACGGAAATACATCAAAGACGTATCCCATCGTCAACAGGCGGAGGTCAAAATGTCATAGACAGCTCTTACAATCCCCTGTCAATCAACGAAGACTACTTCTTCCCTCAAACAGCAGAAGGCAGAGGCTCTAAAGTTGAAACACTTCCAGGCGGCACCAACTTAGGAGAGATTGATGACTTACGATACTTTACTAATAAGTTGGTACGCGGTTTACGTATCCCAAGTTCGTACTTACCAACTGGAGCAGATGATTCAGCTTCACAATACAATGATGGCAGAGTGGGAACAGCATATATCCAGGAGTTGCGCTTTAATACCTATTGTGAACGTTTGCAAAACTTAATTGTTGAAGAATTTGATACAGAATTTAAACGTTACTTACTTGAAAAGGGTGTAAACATTGATACTGCAATGTTTGATCTTAAATTCCAACCCCCACAGAACTTTGCAAGTTATAGACAAGCTGAAATTGATAATGCTCGTGTACCAACATATACACAAATGAGTGCAATACCTTATATTTCAAATAGATTTGCAATGCAACGTTTCTTAGGATTAACAGAAGAAGAGCTTGCTGAAAACGAACGTCTATGGCGTGAAGAAAACGAAGAAAATCTAGATCCTATTCCAGGAGACGCAAGTGCAGAAATGCGTGATGCAGGTATTAGTAGTGCTGGCATTGCAGGAGACTTAGGTGGAATAGAAGACGAAGCACCAGAAGGCGCTGGTACCGAAGATGGCGGCACTACTTCGGCACCTGATACTGTTACTGGTCAAGAATTAGGTGCTCCGGCACCAGGAACTGAACAAACGATATAAATACAATATGATACTTAGAGAATTATTTTATCACGATCCAGAAACTGTCGAGCCTGTAGAAGACAAACGCTACGAGGCAGACTATGATGACTCTCCTATGAAAAAAGACGATACCCGTAAAACACGTCTAACTTTAAGTCAAATCAATCGAATCCGCAAAGCATCTGAACTACATACAGAAGAAAAACGTAAAGAACAAGAGTTTGTAAAGCAAATGTATGGTCTAGCAGCAAACACAGAGGCCGGCGGAGTTTAATCATTGCCTAAAATAGATAAGTCTCAATACACTAAAGAACAGTGGAAAAAACTTAAACTTGAGCGCAAAAAGATTAAAGAGCGCAATCGTCAGATAAAAGAATCTAACGGCGCAGACAATAATACTGAAAATACTAAATTAGAATCTCAAGATGTTGCATTTGTTATTGGCAACGGCACATCTCGTTCTAGTATCGATTTACCTCAATTAAAAGAAAATGGCAAAACATATGCTTGTAATGCAGTGTATAGAACATTTAACCCAGATTATCTAGTAGCAGTTGATGTTAAGATGGTTCTTGAAATTAATAAAGCAGGTTACCAGCATAAGAACGAAGTTTGGACCAATCCAAATAGAAGTTATCAAAGAATGCAAAATTTAAATTATTTTAATCCGAGCAAAGGTTGGAGTAGTGGCCCAACATCTCTGTGGCTTGCTGCGCAACATGGATATAAAACAATATATATTTTAGGTTTTGATTATCGTGGCTTAAACGACGGAACTACATTTAACAACATATATGCTGATACAGCTAACTACAAAAAAAGTACTGACGGGGCAACATTTTTTGGAAACTGGTCTAGACAAACACAAGCAGTTATTAAAAACTTTTCAAAGATTAACTTTGTAAGAGTGATAAATAAAGATAGTTATATCCCACAAGAATTTTCAAAATTCGATAACTTAGAACATATTACAGTTGAAGAATTTAAAAAATCCTTCGAAATTTTGTAATCTTTTCAAAAACGGCTTGTTTTGAGCCTATTTCTACGTACTTTTCTGTTAATAGAGTAAATATATTATGACAGCCCCGCACTGGCATTATTGTCTGTGCGTATTAAACATTTATAGGAGTTAAAAATGTCAGATCAAAATAAATTTGAAAAGATGCTAGAGCTACTTGTCAACGAAGATAAGGCAGCAGCACAAGAATTATTCCACGAGATTGTAGTTGAAAAATCACGTGATATTTATGAATCACTACTAGAAGACGAAGCTGAAATCGACGAAGCCGATGACGAAGAAGTTGAAGAGTCAGACGAAGACTTAGATGAATCAGACGAAGACCTAGATGAATCAGATGATGACCTAGAAGAAAACTTTGACCTAGATACTTTTGAAGTAGAAGCAGACGACGACATGGGCGGTGACCCAACCGACGACATGATGGCTGACCTAGGCATGGACGACGAAGGTGAAGAAGGCGACGAAGACGAAGGTGAAGAAGGCGATGTTGAAGATCGTGTAGAAGACCTAGAAGATGCGCTAGACGACCTAAAAGCTGAATTTGAAAAAATGATGGCCGGCGACGAAGGCGATGACGAAGGCGACATGGACGCTGAAGAAGAGCCAGAAGAAGAATCATTCGCGTTTGAAGCAAGCGACGAAGAAGTTGAAGAAGCAGCTGACGAAGAAGTTGAAGAAGCAGCAGACGAAGAAGTTGAAGAAACTGAAAAGTCAGCAGGCGAAACAATGCGTGAGTATGTAGAAAAAGTAAATGCAACAATGGGCGACAATGGTGCAAATACTAAAAGTGCAGTAGCAGGTCCAAACGATATGGGCGGAACGGCTGCAAACTTAGCACAAGGTGCAGATGAAAAAGGCGGCAAAGCTGCTGGACCAAAAGAAGACAATGCTGGTAACGTAAATGTTCCAGGTGCAAAAGCTTCTAAGTCAATGGCATCAAATGCTAAAGGCCACGGCGCTGAGAAAAAAGGCGCAGGCGAAACAGCTGACAACAAAAAATCGACTGTTGGCAAATAAGAACGATAGTAAGGAAATCTAGATGAAAAACTTACAAGAGCATTTGACATTCGACCAAGCTAATATAGTGCTTGAGAATGCCAACGAAGGTAAAGACCTTTATCTAAAAGGTATTATGATCCAAGGTGGTGTTCGCAATGCTAATCAGCGAGTGTATCCTGTAAATGAAATAGGCAGGGCTGTCAAAACTCTCAATGATCAGATTAAGAACGGATTTAGTGTTCTTGGAGAGGTCGATCATCCAGAAGGACTTAATATCAATATTGACCGTGTAAGCCATATGATAACAGACTGTTGGATGGATGGTGACAACGGTTACGGTAAACTAAAAATATTACCTACTCCGATGGGAAACTTAGTTAAAACAATGCTTGAAGCAGGTGTTAAACTAGGTGTCTCGTCGCGAGGTAGCGGTAATGTATCAGATGATGGCAGTAATGTTGTTTCTGATTTTGAAATAATCACTGTGGACGTTGTGGCTCAGCCTAGCGCCCCTGGTGCATATCCTACACCAATTTATGAACATCTTATGAATGCACGTGGGGGAATGAAGGCATACGAACTAGCACAGGCAACAAAACACGATGACAAGGCACAGAAGTATCTTAAGGAATCACTAATCAACATGATTAGTAAACTCCAATGAAACAGGAGAATGTAATGATAGATGCACTAAAAACTCTATTTGAAAATGACGTTGTTTCAACTGAGATTAGAGAACAAATTGAAGAAGCTTGGGAAGCAAAAGTTCAAGAAAACAAAATGCAGGCAACTGCTGAGTTACGTGAAGAATTTGCACAAAAGTATGAGCACGATAAGTCAACTATGGTTGAAGCTATTGACTCACTACTATCTGAGCGTCTTGCTGAAGAGATCGCAGAGTTTGCAGATGACCGCAAACAGCTAGCAGAAGCAAAGGCAAAATATGCTATTGCAATGCGTGAAAATGCAGATCTACTAAAGGGTTTCGTTGCTGAAAATCTAGCAGCTGAAATTAAAGAATTGAGAGCAGACAAAGTAGCAATGGCTGAATCATATGCCAAGCTAGAAGAGTTTGTTGTTGAGTCTCTAGCAGGTGAAATTGCAGAATTCAATGAAGACAAAAAAGATTTAGCTGAAACAAAAGTACGTCTAGTACGTGAAGCTAAGACACACTTCGCTAAAGTTAAAGCTAACTTTATCGAAAGAAGTGCTACAGCAGTATCTGAAATGGTTGGTAAATCACTTAAAGGTGAAATCCATGCATTGAAAGAAGATATTGACACAGCACGTAGAAATGACTTCGGTCGTAAAATATTTGAAGCATTTGCAAACGAGTATACAACTTCACACTTGAATGAAAATTCAGAAGTAAGTAAACTAATGGGCGTACTAGCTGCTAAAGACAAGCAACTAGCAGAAGCCAAAGCATTTGCTACAAAAGCAAAAACTCTTGCAGAATCAGCAAACAAAGAGAAATCACGTTTGGTCGAATCAGCACGTAGAGAAAAGATTATGAACTCGCTAGTTGCGCCATTAGGCAAAGACCAGCGTGAGATTATGACAGACTTACTGGAATCAGTACAAACCGATAGACTACAAAAGTCTTTTGACAAGTACTTGCCATCGGTTATCGACGGAAATACTCCAGCAAAGCGCAAGGCACCACTCACAGAAGGCAAAGAAGTAACAGGCAACCGTACGGAAACAATGACACAAACTAAAGCAGACGAATCAAGTAATGTATTAGACATTCGCCGTCTTGCTGGATTAAATTAAGGAGATTATGATGTCAGAACTACTAGAATCACGCTGGGTAGACACCAAAACTGCTCTTCTTGAAGGCCTGCAAGGCAACAAGAAGTCTGTAATGGCTGCTACACTAGAAAACACTCGCAAGTATTTGTCAGAGAGTGCAACAGCAGGCGCAACAAGTGCAGGTAACGTAGCAACACTTAACCGTGTTATCCTACCAGTTATCAGACGTGTTATGCCAACAGTTATTGCTAACGAACTAGTTGGCGTACAGCCAATGACTGGTCCAGTTGGTCAAATCCATACACTACGTGT
>Ga0209654_1002500_pt1 | contig 12538 bp, 1 predicted proteins | sample SaaInl1SG_22_DNA_FD_184646 | JGI IMG/M metagenome (GOLD analysis project Ga0209654, IMG submission 184646) | Marine microbial communities from expanding oxygen minimum zones in the Saanich Inlet - ESP_161SG_22_DNA (SPAdes) (version 2) | ecosystem: Environmental > Aquatic > Marine > Intertidal... | reverse complement strand
CGAATCTAAAGTACCAGCTTGCATTGAAGTGAAGTAAACCCCATCTATACCTGACCATGTGTATGAGGGTATCGGTGTAAGAATTTCAGTTTCGCTGCTTACTGTTCCTACAGTAATTGTAGTATCCATAGTAACACCGGTCAACGTAATGGTTGAGTCTACCCCTGCTAGAGCGATAGTATCACCATTTGAACTCCATAGTACAGTTCCCATCGTTGGATGAGTTACGTCCATAACAACATCATCACCTGAACAAATCATCGTTGGGTAGCTTACTGCTACTTGCTGTGCATCTGAAATCAAAACTGATGTTGTCAATGTATCGTTACCTGGACGACCATCACCTGTTAGTTGCGCGTAAGCCACAACAGTCATAGGACCTCCAACGTAGTTACTCACGTAACCCAACATAACCGTGTCTCTTCCTCCGAACGGAACTGACAAAGATGTTAAGTTCTGTGTCAATGTAGTTCCCATTATATCTGCGCTAACTGTCAATGCCGTCAATGCGTTTTGACCGAAGTTGCCAATCTCAACACTCACCATCAAACTGTCGCCACCACAAACACCATTGCCTGGGCTCAGCAGTGCAGTCAATGCAGCATCGTCGCCGACCACATCAAACTCATCCGCACCGATATCAACCGTAATTGAACCTGACATAGGACGAGAATCGCCATCAATATCTGAAGTGATACCGGCATTGTTATCGCCTGTATTGTTAGCTAAAGGTCCATAAACATGTAAATCACTGGATGAAGCAAATATTGGATCACCTTCAACTGAATTCATATTGTTAGTTGTATCAGCAGCTTGTAACGCAGCCAAATCTACTTTTGCTGAGTAGTTGTAAGAAGCGAGGGAAGTACCAAGACTATGATACAAATTGTAATCCATATTCGAACCTACGTTATTCGCTAAATAAGCTGCATAAGTACCACCTTCGAAGATATTGTTTCTAATATCTGAGCTGGATGTCGATGACATGTAGAAACCGTAAGTATTACCTACTGTTGTGTTGTGGTACATCTTGGTATTCGTATTGTAATATACATACAGACCAGTGTACCCTACTTTCACCATGTTGTTGGCAATCAACGATGTGTCTGATGCATTGTTGGTGGATGTGTAGTAAGACATTACACCATAGTTTGCACCATAAACCTCATTTGACAACAGTTGAAGCCCATCAATATTATCTGTATAAATACCGTAAGCGAAAGATGCTCCGAAATTATCAAGCATATTCTCTTCAATTGTCACATCTAGACCATAGAATACATAAATACCCTGGTAGTTGACTTGATCGAATGTATTATTCGAAATAGTAACATTTTCGTTGAGGCCACTTAAAGAACCGTATAGACGAACCCCGAAGTACCCACCTGAAATATGGTTATTAGTAACAGTTAAGTTTTTCTCACCAATAGTAGTAGAATAAATAGAAGTTGAGTTTCCTGAAGCAACTATTCCGTTTACTGTAGAACTAGTTCCTATTCCTGCCTCTATGGTATTTCCTGTTATCGTAATATCACTTGTTCCATTCAAACGAATTGCAGTTGTATTCGGAGAATTGATATATAGATCCTCAAGAGTGATGTATTTGGCACCCTCAAGAACTAATGCACCGATTGTATCATTCACCGTAGGTGAGCCTTTAAACGTAATTGTATTTGAAGCAGATGCTCCGCTTACATCACCAATTGCTTCACTTGCCGTAAATGCTCCTGATTGGAATTCAAACGTCACTGCACCATTAATACCACAGACATTCAATGTACTAATTACACTATCCATAGTTGCGAAGTCACCCGTAGGACCAACTGAATATGTACCTGCTGCCAATGGCCCAGTACATTCAGTTTGGAATGTAAATGGTCCTTCCCACTGACCTGGATTACAACAACTTTCAATGTAGAAATCGTATGCTGTATTTGGATTTAGGCCTGCGAGCGAATGCGCGGCAGTAACATTAGAGTCAACTGTGCCCGAAAGAGCGCCAACTCCTGTTCCTTGAATAAATCCTACTGGACCGTATTCTACGTTAAAACAGTTGTTACCCGTGTAGCTCCAAGATAAGTCCGCAGATGTATCCGTCACATTGCTTGCCATCTGGTTGTAATTGATACATGCAGGCATTGGTAATACCTCTGCACTATCCAAGTAGATGTAGTTGTAAGCACCGTTTACTGAATAGAACAAGAATGCAGGACGCATTGAGTTACTATTCACGACGTTTGAATCTAGGAAAACTGAGTATTGTTGATAGATATCGCTTCCAACATTAAGGTTTTGAACCACACTTGTTGTAGTGTAAGAACCCGATGCGTGCGTTGTTGCTACAGCCATGTGACCAGGATAGAACGTTGATGAAACTCTCGCCCAGAATCTAAGTTCGTTTCCACCTTGGTTTAGATCTTCAATCATTGGTAATGAAACCACAACTGTATCGCCTAAAACGTTTGACTGGCTATTGTATAAATAACCAGAGCCCGCGTATGCTGAACCCCAGGTAGAAGTTGAACCATAGGAATATGAACTTCCACCATTAGATGAGTATACCCAACAATCAGGTAGGTTTGGATCCGTAGTATTTCCATAGAGGTTTGGCTTATTCTCGAAACCATCTGCGAAAGGTACACTTGATGGTGTACACGGAACGTCTATTGAAATTGGACCTACCCATGGCGATAAGGAACCATTAGAAGACATACAATCTGAAAGAATGTAGAAGTCATATGTTACACCAGCTGATAGATTAGCTGTAGACCATGAATTACCTATAACTGTATCAGTCGGAGCTCCGGTACCTTGTGTAAAGCCTTGCGCTCCCCACTCGATTACATAACTGCTTACAGCAGAGCTGTCAGTCCATGACAATGTCGCTGATGAATCGGAGGTAGCTGCTCCTGTGAAGTTTTTCGCGATAGGACAATTTGGAATATCACGAATTGTTATTTTATCAAAGTAAGCCCCATTATATCCATAAGTATAACCAGAATTGACCATACCGAATGCAATTAAAACTACATGGTCTGCGTCTGACGCTACATTGTCTAGGTCAAGAGAGTAATCAGCATAAGATATGCCCATTACCTCTACAGTATCTACGATGGACAAAGAAGAAAGACTCAGATTCGAATCGATAGTCGCAACAGCAATTTCACTAATATAAGCGGCGGAAGTTGAAATACTTCTAGCGTTAAATATGATCTGTTGAGTTCCTGCACCAAGGCCAGCTATACTCGGCAATACTATCATGTTGGTGTCGCCAAGAGCAGTTTGAGAACTATAAGTACTGTAATAAGTATTCAAGTATATGTATGCTGAATCTGTTGCTTGGTTTCCGTAGTAGTAGTATTTATCTACGTAGGCATAGTTGTATTGGTAAGGGGATAAATTTTGATGTTCCCAACAATCCGGTAAATCGGGGTTAGAAGAAGAACCAGAACCGTCCGAATAGCCAAAGTCCTCTGAGTAAGGGCTTGCAAATGAACCACACTCTGTTTTAAAGGTGAACGGGCCTACCCAGTTCGAAGTTCCATCACCAGTGGATGTGCAATTGGACATTACATAAACATCGTAATATGTATTCTGGGTTAAACCTGTTGCTGTATATGAGGTCGTTGAAGAAGTATATGCTGTCCCTGTCCCTTGAGTAAAGCCCATTGGACCAATCTCAATATTAAAGGCACTTGAAGAAGAAGTCCAACCTATCGTAGCGGAAGTCTTTTGAGATGCATTTAGCGTTAGGGAGATTGGCTCTGGACATGGAGGGATATCCTTAAAACTAACGTCATCTAAATACATGTAGTCGTAGGCACCATCACAAATCATTACGAAAGCAATTCGAGCATCACCTGTTTGAGCATCATCTAGGTAGACTGTGTTTTTCGCTCCCCATGATGTACTCGCTAGTTGAATGGTGTCAAAGATTCGCATTGAACTGGCATCACCATTTGCATTAGCGTAAGCTAAAAAGAATTCTCCATCATAAGAAGTAGAACCTGCCTTACCATAAAATTCCATCATTTTAGTTGCAGAATCCAATCCTTGAATGACAGGAGTCATCGACGCTGATGTATCACCGATATCCAAGGATGACGATCCACTGTTCATATAAAGAGATCCCGAACCTGAATTTCCAGGAGACCAAGTTGAACTATAGGTATAATGATATGTACTATAGGTATTCGTTCCTGATTTGTAATACTCCCAACATTGCGGAAGTGAAGGATTTGTTGATCCGCCTGATAGCGTATTATCAAAGTTTTGAGCGTATGGTGTTGCGAAAGCAGCACACTGTGTATAGACACCTGTGAGCGAGGCAGCATTCGAAGTCGAACCAGTACAATAACCCTTTACGTAAAAGTCATATGCAGTACTTGACGTCAACCCTGCAATGTATGCGGTATCTGTGTACACCCACATTGTATCACCCGTTCCGATTGTAAATCCAGTAGTATCGTACTCAACCACATAATAGTTAGCCGTGGTGGCGTCCCAATTTAAACCAGCAGATGTTGTAAACGTCGTAGCCGAAAAATTCAACGGCGTAGCACATGCTGGTGCAGAATTTACTTTGACCGTGTAATCATGGTACTCCCCATACGAGGTACCAGTACAAGATTCAGATGCAATCATTTGAGAACCACCGTAGTGATCAACGATTCTTAAACGGTAAGTACCCGTAGAGAACGTAGATGGGACTGTAAATGAACCAGTGGTGGCTGTTCCTGCTGTTCCACTCGCCGTAGAATTACTCCAGACAAACTCACCTGTATCGGCAAAATCCCCGTCGTCATTTAAATCAATCCAGATACCATAGTACTGGTTTGAATAGCCGGCCGTCAATGATACGGCAACGGGATCGGCCAACGATATCTCAATCGTATCTGACGTACCGTCGTAATAATTACCTGTTGAACAGCCTGTATTCATATCCGAAAAGGTGCCTATGGTAACATCATCGATGTAATCACCATAAGTACAACCAGTCGAAAACGATACTGAACAATAGGTCTGCGCTTGAACTGACATCCCAAAAGACGCAAATAGTCCTAGCGCAATAGTTAGTAGTTGTTTTTTCATAGCTATTATCATGCTTATATTAGAATGTAGGAATATCTGAATTTTATTTGAAATAAATTTAAAAGCATCTGTAATTTTTAGCCCCGAAAAAAGGCTGTATCTCAAAGATTACTAAATAATACAGATCGGTACCGCGTACTTTAATTCAATCGACAATACTCAAACGAAATTTATTATTAATAATTTCTTTATGGTAGATTGACTTATTACCTGTAAAAAAAATATTCAATGATAATTCCTGTGCCCTCTATCGCCTCATTAACAAGAATTCGAAAACTATCTGACCCCGTTAATCCTTAAGGACGAAGGCCTAGACTTTGGAATTTTGAACAAAAAAAAACCCCGGCCAACGGCCGGGGCTTTAGGAATTTTTAAGCTATAACTTATTACTCAACAGTAATACGCTCAGTAAGTACTCCATCTTCCGTTGTAAACTTGATGAAGTATACTCCAGCTGACTCATTGCTGAGATCGAACTGGTTATTGTATAATCCGTTTACTGTTACAACTTCAGTAGAGATCACCTGTCCTACCATATTCACGATGCTGATTTCAACGTCTGTAGCAGATGCTGTTGCAAATTCTACGTTGAATAGACCGCGAGTTGGATTCGGGTAAATACTTAATGTTCCGTTCAAGAAGTCTTCGTCAACACTGATCTGGTTCACATCGAATGTGAATGTAGCAGTATCAGAAGAACATGGACCGAACGCGATAACAGTTACTGTCTCACCTGCGTTGTTCGCATTGAAGGTAACTGTACCTGAAGTATCGTTTGAAGATGTTCCATTAGAGAACTCAACATAGATACTATCCGCACCTGTAGTACCAGAAGTACTCCAGTTCGCCATCCAATCCGTTGCACTGATAGTCGCATTCGCTGTATCCACTGAGATTGCAGCTACTGCATCAGGGTAAATACCCACAGTAAAGGTAGTATCCTCGCGGTCACAACCACCTACTGTGAACTTCCAATTAAAGAAGTATTCGATGTATGAGGCGTAAGTACCCGAAGTCAATACAAAGTTGCTATCTGTTGAATAGAATGGATAACCGCCTGTACCGCTACCAACAAACATATCTTTCCAAGAACCGGAAGTAGACGAAGCACGCAATAATAAGTAACTTCCCACACCAACAGGTGCACCAATAGCTACCTGAGTTTCGGCTCCTGAAGTAATGCCAGACCAAGATACAGATGTTGTAAAGATGGTAGAACCTGTGCTTACGTCGACAACATTTACTGTTTCAGAACCAGTAGTAGTTGATGGATAGATGCTAACCGAATCTAAAGTACCAGCTTGCATTGAAGTGAAGTAAACCCCATCTATACCTGACCATGTGTATGAGGGTATCGGTGTAAGAATTTCAGTTTCGCTGCTTACTGTTCCTACAGTAATTGTAGTATCCATAGTAACACCGGTCAACGTAATGGTTGAGTCTACCCCTGCTAGAGCGATAGTATCACCATTTGAACTCCATAGTACAGTTCCCATCGTTGGATGAGTTACGTCCATAACAACATCATCACCTGAACAAATCATCGTTGGGTAGCTTACTGCTACTTGCTGTGCATCTGAAATCAAAACTGATGTTGTCAATGTATCGTTACCTGGACGACCATCACCTGTTAGTTGCGCGTAAGCCACAACAGTCATAGGACCTCCAACGTAGTTACTCACGTAACCCAACATAACCGTGTCTCTTCCTCCGAACGGAACTGACAAAGATGTTAAGTTCTGTGTCAATGTAGTTCCCATTATATCTGCGCTAACTGTCAATGCCGTCAATGCGTTTTGACCGAAGTTGCCAATCTCAACACTCACCATCAAACTGTCGCCACCACAAACACCATTGCCTGGGCTCAGCAGTGCAGTCAATGCAGCATCGTCGCCGACCACATCAAACTCATCCGCACCGATATCAACCGTAATTGAACCTGACATAGGACGAGAATCGCCATCAATATCTGAAGTGATACCGGCATTGTTATCGCCTGTATTGTTAGCTAAAGGTCCATAAACATGTAAATCACTGGATGAAGCAAATATTGGATCACCTTCAACTGAATTCATATTGTTAGTTGTATCAGCAGCTTGTAACGCAGCCAAATCTACTTTTGCTGAGTAGTTGTAAGAAGCGAGGGAAGTACCAAGACTATGATACAAATTGTAATCCATATTCGAACCTACGTTATTCGCTAAATAAGCTGCATAAGTACCACCTTCGAAGATATTGTTTCTAATATCTGAGCTGGATGTCGATGACATGTAGAAACCGTAAGTATTACCTACTGTTGTGTTGTGGTACATCTTGGTATTCGTATTGTAATATACATACAGACCAGTGTACCCTACTTTCACCATGTTGTTGGCAATCAACGATGTGTCTGATGCATTGTTGGTGGATGTGTAGTAAGACATTACACCATAGTTTGCACCATAAACCTCATTTGACAACAGTTGAAGCCCATCAATATTATCTGTATAAATACCGTAAGCGAAAGATGCTCCGAAATTATCAAGCATATTCTCTTCAATTGTCACATCTAGACCATAGAATACATAAATACCCTGGTAGTTGACTTGATCGAATGTATTATTCGAAATAGTAACATTTTCGTTGAGGCCACTTAAAGAACCGTATAGACGAACCCCGAAGTACCCACCTGAAATATGGTTATTAGTAACAGTTAAGTTTTTCTCACCAATAGTAGTAGAATAAATAGAAGTTGAGTTTCCTGAAGCAACTATTCCGTTTACTGTAGAACTAGTTCCTATTCCTGCCTCTATGGTATTTCCTGTTATCGTAATATCACTTGTTCCATTCAAACGAATTGCAGTTGTATTCGGAGAATTGATATATAGATCCTCAAGAGTGATGTATTTGGCACCCTCAAGAACTAATGCACCGATTGTATCATTCACCGTAGGTGAGCCTTTAAACGTAATTGTATTTGAAGCAGATGCTCCGCTTACATCACCAATTGCTTCACTTGCCGTAAATGCTCCTGATTGGAATTCAAACGTCACTGCACCATTAATACCACAGACATTCAATGTACTAATTACACTATCCATAGTTGCGAAGTCACCCGTAGGACCAACTGAATATGTACCTGCTGCCAATGGCCCAGTACATTCAGTTTGGAATGTAAATGGTCCTTCCCACTGACCTGGATTACAACAACTTTCAATGTAGAAATCGTATGCTGTATTTGGATTTAGGCCTGCGAGCGAATGCGCGGCAGTAACATTAGAGTCAACTGTGCCCGAAAGAGCGCCAACTCCTGTTCCTTGAATAAATCCTACTGGACCGTATTCTACGTTAAAACAGTTGTTACCCGTGTAGCTCCAAGATAAGTCCGCAGATGTATCCGTCACATTGCTTGCCATCTGGTTGTAATTGATACATGCAGGCATTGGTAATACCTCTGCACTATCCAAGTAGATGTAGTTGTAAGCACCGTTTACTGAATAGAACAAGAATGCAGGACGCATTGAGTTACTATTCACGACGTTTGAATCTAGGAAAACTGAGTATTGTTGATAGATATCGCTTCCAACATTAAGGTTTTGAACCACACTTGTTGTAGTGTAAGAACCCGATGCGTGCGTTGTTGCTACAGCCATGTGACCAGGATAGAACGTTGATGAAACTCTCGCCCAGAATCTAAGTTCGTTTCCACCTTGGTTTAGATCTTCAATCATTGGTAATGAAACCACAACTGTATCGCCTAAAACGTTTGACTGGCTATTGTATAAATAACCAGAGCCCGCGTATGCTGAACCCCAGGTAGAAGTTGAACCATAGGAATATGAACTTCCACCATTAGATGAGTATACCCAACAATCAGGTAGGTTTGGATCCGTAGTATTTCCATAGAGGTTTGGCTTATTCTCGAAACCATCTGCGAAAGGTACACTTGATGGTGTACACGGAACGTCTATTGAAATTGGACCTACCCATGGCGATAAGGAACCATTAGAAGACATACAATCTGAAAGAATGTAGAAGTCATATGTTACACCAGCTGATAGATTAGCTGTAGACCATGAATTACCTATAACTGTATCAGTCGGAGCTCCGGTACCTTGTGTAAAGCCTTGCGCTCCCCACTCGATTACATAACTGCTTACAGCAGAGCTGTCAGTCCATGACAATGTCGCTGATGAATCGGAGGTAGCTGCTCCTGTGAAGTTTTTCGCGATAGGACAATTTGGAATATCACGAATTGTTATTTTATCAAAGTAAGCCCCATTATATCCATAAGTATAACCAGAATTGACCATACCGAATGCAATTAAAACTACATGGTCTGCGTCTGACGCTACATTGTCTAGGTCAAGAGAGTAATCAGCATAAGATATGCCCATTACCTCTACAGTATCTACGATGGACAAAGAAGAAAGACTCAGATTCGAATCGATAGTCGCAACAGCAATTTCACTAATATAAGCGGCGGAAGTTGAAATACTTCTAGCGTTAAATATGATCTGTTGAGTTCCTGCACCAAGGCCAGCTATACTCGGCAATACTATCATGTTGGTGTCGCCAAGAGCAGTTTGAGAACTATAAGTACTGTAATAAGTATTCAAGTATATGTATGCTGAATCTGTTGCTTGGTTTCCGTAGTAGTAGTATTTATCTACGTAGGCATAGTTGTATTGGTAAGGGGATAAATTTTGATGTTCCCAACAATCCGGTAAATCGGGGTTAGAAGAAGAACCAGAACCGTCCGAATAGCCAAAGTCCTCTGAGTAAGGGCTTGCAAATGAACCACACTCTGTTTTAAAGGTGAACGGGCCTACCCAGTTCGAAGTTCCATCACCAGTGGATGTGCAATTGGACATTACATAAACATCGTAATATGTATTCTGGGTTAAACCTGTTGCTGTATATGAGGTCGTTGAAGAAGTATATGCTGTCCCTGTCCCTTGAGTAAAGCCCATTGGACCAATCTCAATATTAAAGGCACTTGAAGAAGAAGTCCAACCTATCGTAGCGGAAGTCTTTTGAGATGCATTTAGCGTTAGGGAGATTGGCTCTGGACATGGAGGGATATCCTTAAAACTAACGTCATCTAAATACATGTAGTCGTAGGCACCATCACAAATCATTACGAAAGCAATTCGAGCATCACCTGTTTGAGCATCATCTAGGTAGACTGTGTTTTTCGCTCCCCATGATGTACTCGCTAGTTGAATGGTGTCAAAGATTCGCATTGAACTGGCATCACCATTTGCATTAGCGTAAGCTAAAAAGAATTCTCCATCATAAGAAGTAGAACCTGCCTTACCATAAAATTCCATCATTTTAGTTGCAGAATCCAATCCTTGAATGACAGGAGTCATCGACGCTGATGTATCACCGATATCCAAGGATGACGATCCACTGTTCATATAAAGAGATCCCGAACCTGAATTTCCAGGAGACCAAGTTGAACTATAGGTATAATGATATGTACTATAGGTATTCGTTCCTGATTTGTAATACTCCCAACATTGCGGAAGTGAAGGATTTGTTGATCCGCCTGATAGCGTATTATCAAAGTTTTGAGCGTATGGTGTTGCGAAAGCAGCACACTGTGTATAGACACCTGTGAGCGAGGCAGCATTCGAAGTCGAACCAGTACAATAACCCTTTACGTAAAAGTCATATGCAGTACTTGACGTCAACCCTGCAATGTATGCGGTATCTGTGTACACCCACATTGTATCACCCGTTCCGATTGTAAATCCAGTAGTATCGTACTCAACCACATAATAGTTAGCCGTGGTGGCGTCCCAATTTAAACCAGCAGATGTTGTAAACGTCGTAGCCGAAAAATTCAACGGCGTAGCACATGCTGGTGCAGAATTTACTTTGACCGTGTAATCATGGTACTCCCCATACGAGGTACCAGTACAAGATTCAGATGCAATCATTTGAGAACCACCGTAGTGATCAACGATTCTTAAACGGTAAGTACCCGTAGAGAACGTAGATGGGACTGTAAATGAACCAGTGGTGGCTGTTCCTGCTGTTCCACTCGCCGTAGAATTACTCCAGACAAACTCACCTGTATCGGCAAAATCCCCGTCGTCATTTAAATCAATCCAGATACCATAGTACTGGTTTGAATAGCCGGCCGTCAATGATACGGCAACGGGATCGGCCAACGATATCTCAATCGTATCTGACGTACCGTCGTAATAATTACCTGTTGAACAGCCTGTATTCATATCCGAAAAGGTGCCTATGGTAACATCATCGATGTAATCACCATAAGTACAACCAGTCGAAAACGATACTGAACAATAGGTCTGCGCTTGAACTGACATCCCAAAAGACGCAAATAGTCCTAGCGCAATAGTTAGTAGTTGTTTTTTCATAGCTATTATCATGCTTATATTAGAATGTAGGAATATCTGAATTTTATTTGAAATAAATTTAAAAGCATCTGTAATTTTTAGCCCCGAAAAAAGGCTGTATCTCAAAGATTACTAAATAATACAGATCGGTACCGCGTACTTTAATTCAATCGACAATACTCAAACGAAATTTATTATTAATAATTTCTTTATGGTAGATTGACTTATTACCTGTAAAAAAAATATTCAATGATAATTCCTGTGCCCTCTATCGCCTCATTAACAAGAATTCGAAAACTATCTGACCCCGTTAATCCTTAAGGACGAAGGCCTAGACTTTGGAATTTTGAACAAAAAAACCCCGGCCAACGGCCGGGGCTTTAGGGATTTTTAAGCTAGAACTTATTACTCAACAGTAATACGCTCTGTAAATACTCCTTCTTCTGTGGTAAACTTAATGAAGTATACACCAGCTGACTCATTGCTGAGATCGAATTGGTTATTGTATAGCCCATTTACTGTTACTACATCGTTAGAGATTACCTGCCCTACCATGTTCACGATGCTGATTTCAACATTTGTAGCAGATGCTGTTGCAAATTCTACGTTGAATAGACCGCGCGTTGGATTCGGGTATATACTTAATGTTCCGTTCAAGAAGTCTTCGTCAACACTGATCTGGTTCACATCGAATGTGAAGCTCGCAGTATCAGAAGAACAAGGTCCGAACGCGATAACAGTTACTGTCTCACCAGCGTTATTGACATTGAAGGTCACCGTTCCTGAAGTATCGTTTGAAGTAGTTCCATTAGAGAACTCTACGTAGATACTATCCGCACCTGTTGTACCTGAAGTACTCCAGTTTGCCATCCAATCCGTAGCACTGATAGTCGCATTCGCTGTATCTACAGAGATAGCTGCAACTGCATCAGGGTGAATGCTCACAGTGAATGTAGAATCTTCACGAGCACAACCACCAACTGTTACTTTCCAGTCGTAGAAGTATTCGTACCAAGATGTACCACCATTACGGTCACCTGTGATGACTACAGAACTATCACCAGACCAGTAAGGGAACGATGAGTTAAGGTTAT
>Ga0209654_1002498_pt1 | contig 12559 bp, 7 predicted proteins | sample SaaInl1SG_22_DNA_FD_184646 | JGI IMG/M metagenome (GOLD analysis project Ga0209654, IMG submission 184646) | Marine microbial communities from expanding oxygen minimum zones in the Saanich Inlet - ESP_161SG_22_DNA (SPAdes) (version 2) | ecosystem: Environmental > Aquatic > Marine > Intertidal... | reverse complement strand
ACTTGCTGTTATTGCATGAGATGATGTTAATGCATAAGATGCACTATCTGCAAATTCAACGTGAGAAGCTGAGATAGCATAGCTTGCTGTAACTGCATGAGATGAAGTTAAAGCGTATGATGCTGAGTCTGCAAACTCTACATGTGATGCGGATACTGCGTAACTTGCTGTCTGAATGGAATCCATTCCTAATGGTCCATCAACATTAGATGATGAAACATAAGAAGCCGTATCAGATGTTTGTGATATGATAGCTAAACTGGCTGTTTGGCCAGTATTTCCACTACCTCTCCATAATATAAGACTACTTGCTGATATGGACGCTGAAGCAAAGTTATATGATGAGGTGTTTGCTAATTGGATATGACCAGAACCTGTAAAGGATCCAGATAGCGACGCAACCGCTTGTGATCCATCTACTGATCCTGTAAATCTAGCATTATCTATTCTCATGGATTATTATTTTTTTATTATAAATATTATTTTATTTCTTTACTATTATAGTACCTGTAAATGTAGTTCCGAATGTAACAGTAACCGCTTGAGGACCCGCAGATATTATACTAGCAGGTAGCTCCTGTGCTCTTGTTGTTAACTCATAAGCTTGTACTATAGGAAACTCCTCACCCAAGTTATGGGTTATGGCGTATGTTGTACCTCCTGTAACGTCTTGTTTGTAAGTATTATTTACATAAGAAGCTGTTACTGCATTTTGCACATTACCGGCCTGTACAATACCCCCTTTTGTTACTACAGCATAACCTGTAGTGTTACTCGCAAATAGAACTCGTGCTAAGTTAGCATTTATAATAAAAACATCATCGGGTATTATCTGTCTATAATCCACACCATCTACTTCATATACTTGAACAAATATGTCTTCAGTATTAAGTGTGTGAGGTAAATCAACAGTACCTATGTTTGTAAAGTCAAATCTTTCAGTGAATATCTGATCAATGTATGATGCTGTAAGAGCGTAAGAAGCAGTAACGGATGATGTTGGTAAAAAGTTAACATACGTTGAACCGTCGCCTCTTGTAAAGCTCTGTGTTAAGTCAGTTATTGAAGATGTAAGTACAAAAGATCCTGTATCTATGTCTGCTCCTGCTGCATTTAAAGCGTATGAAGCTGTTAAAGCGTACGAAGCTGAATCGACAGTTCCTCCTCTGATAAATCCACTTTGCCCTACAATCGCAAAACCACGAGTAATACTCGCAAAGTTAATAGTAAGTAGGTCATTTGAGTTGATTAAAACTTCAGCAGGTTGTATCTTTCTTGGTATTGCTCCCGGTGTTGCTACCTCGTAAGTCTGAACAAAGATGTTTTCGCTATCTAAGTTGTGATTTACGGGAATACTTTGACCTGTAAAATCAAATCTACGTGTTTGTACTAAGTCAATATAAGACGCTGTAAGAGCATAACTCGCTGTCTGTATACTATCCATGCCAAATGGACCGTCAACGTTACTAGAGCTTATGTAAGAGGCTGTCTCGGCTACGTCAGGAACGTTTAGAGCATGTGATGCTGTAAGAGCGTAAGAAGCAGAGGGGTGAACATAAGTTTGGTCTATCCCTACTGTCTCATCAGTTGAACCATTAAAAGCAAATGAAACTATACCTGTCCCTTCTGTAAGGGTTCTTTGTGTTTGAGCTACATAAGATGCTGATTGAGCATTTTGTATAGATCCACTTCGTAAAAAGCCTCCTAACGAAATAACAACATATCCTGTTGTCGGTCTTGCTAAAGAAACGTTTACCTGAGATGTGCTGACTATCTCAACATTATCAGGTAAAATCATAAATGGATTTAGTGATCCAGTTGTTTCATAAACCTGTAATATAATGTCCTCAGTTCCTAAACTGTGAACTACAGGTACAGTTACTTGATTTACAAAGTCAAATCTTTCAGATCCTACCTGATCTACATAGGATGCAGTTAGTGCATAAGATGATGATATAGCACTATCGGAAGAAAGGGCAAAAAGGGAGGTTAATGAAGCAGATGCATCAGTAGCAAAATCTGCAGTAGATGCTGTAAAAGCAAATGAAGAAGTTTGGATACTATCCATCCCATAGGGACCATCTACATTTGATGAAGATATATAAGAAGCAGAAGTAAATACAGGTTGAAAGGTTGCATTACCTGCGCCATCTGTCATTAAGACTGAACCACTTACTCCATCAACAATCGGATAAGTAATATCGTTGATTGTCATTGAACCTGATACCGTAATATCATAGGCTTCTAGTCCTCTAAATGCTTTTATCGATTGAGAAACATGATGATGTTCAACCGGCAATCCGGGTAAAATTCCTGATAATGATAGTAGTTTAGCCATTCTTATTTATCAGTTTTTTTAAATACGAATCCATTGGTACTTTTTCTATGTCCATTCAAAACCCTGTATATTGAGTTTCTTTTTATACCTAAAGATTCTGTTATATTCTTTACACTTCTCCAGATCTTAAGCAAATTCCCATCTAAGTCATATTGTTCAATAGGACTTAAACTGTCTTTTCTTTTATAAGGGTCAATGTTTTTTGTAAATTTTCTTGTAAACTGAAAACCCTTGTATGACTTTTTTCTGCCACCTAAAACATTTGTAATATATCTTTTATCTAAACCATGATGTTTGGCACACGCAGTTACAGATTCATGTTCCATAACAAAATTCCCATTTAAGTCGTATTGATAAACTTTAACTTTATGGGTACATGACTCGCTCCGTTTTTTATTACTTTTATCAGACTTTGGTAACTTTTTCCAAGGAGCATCATATCCTTTTAGAGATTCAGATACTTTTCTCTTATGTTCTTCTGATAAAGTTTTTCCATAACAATGGTGGTCTTGTCCTGTAGGTACTTGATATTTAATGCCTCCTTCACCACCAAGACATTGATTGTAGTTACTAGACTCATTTACCCATATCTCATTTACTAAAAATTTCTCCTCTTCGTACGCTTCCTTTTTAGTATCAAAGAAAGATAGTGGTGTACATACAAAGTTTAACTTGCCGTATTTTTTTACAGCTTGTTTCAAAATTTTTCCGCTACCTATATATCCATCTTGTAAGTTATCAGTTGAGTGTACACCTACGTATGTCTTCCCATTGATAAGATTTTTAGTTTGATATGTGAAATGGTAAGTGTTATTCATTAGTACTGCTGTTTTATATAAATATCCATAAATCTATTGCCTATCGATATTTACTAATATTGTTGTATCTGTTAAGTTAGAAGTAGGTAAAGGTTTCCCTAATTTTCCTACTGCAAGCAATTCATATGCATCATTATAAAGCCCTACAGTTGTTACATAAGGACTGAAAAATGATGACGTGACAAAACCATACGGGTTCCCATTACTGCCGCTTAGTGCAGTAGGATTTTGTGTGTAGTTATATTCACTCTCCCCTATCGTACATTTATATTGAGTTTCATACATTGTATACGAAGACGAGAAACTACAAGTTGCTTCTGATCCTGAAAAGAAAGAATAAAAATAATAATCCCCTCCTAGTGATGGACCGTAAGCAGGTTCAGAATAGTCTTGAAAACTATATCCTGATTTACTGTAGTTAGTTAGTATAGCTAACCCGTGTGTATAAATAATGTTACCAACTACTCCCCCTGAAGATCCAGATATTAATCTACCTTCCCCATCGTCAAAAATAGTTCCTCCCCCAGAGCCTGAGTAAGGCGGAGCAGATAATCTAAAACTTCCAGGTTGTATGTAATCTCCATAAAGTCCAGAAGGGATAGATAACACCCCAAGTAATGCGTCTGATTGTGAAGGAATAGTCTTATCCTCTATCAAATCAGTTTGTCTGTAGTTATCGTAAATAGGATTGTAAACACTACCAGTTACTACTCCATCAGGTCTAAAATAAGGTAGGTTCACATCAGAAGAAATGTATCTTCCATTTTCATCTCTCGAAGATGATGCAAAGTTTGAGTAGTATAAGTGTTTTACCGATTGAAATACCGAACCTACATTGTAATCAGCAAAGTAACCCGTTGTTTGCCCTGTTGCTGTGTATTTTACGTTCCTAGCTAAATACCTGTCTATTCCTATATCGTTAGCCCAGTTTGATGACTCTCTAGCAAACTCTCCATAAACCCCAAATGAATAGTCTATGAATGAATAACCCCCACCAGATGCTGTTAAAGGTACTGTGCGTGCCTCATACCCCTTGTTTACTTCTAAGGGAGAGATTATTATGTCGTTCGAGTTTAACTGTTTGAAAGCACTCATTCATTATCTAAGTTATTGATTATCAACGTTTTAGAAATCTAACTTGACTCTTATTAGTGCCTCTTTGGTAAAGTCTTTGGGTAATGGTTTAGATAACTTTGCTACGGCAAGTAAATCGTTGTTGTCGTTGTAGAGCCCAACTGTTGTAATATATGATTGTGGTGAGTTAATGAAATAGTCCCAATAAACTTCACCTGTAGTTCCTTTTATGAACGATGGATTCTCTGAATAGTTGAACTCAGCATTCCTCGCTCTTACAAATACAAAATCAGATGATAGCGTCTCTTCGCAGTTTACTTTAAATGAACCTCCCCTTACAATAGCATTGTATAACTTACCTGAGTTATTAGCATCTGTGTTTAATGTTCTGTCTGTTCCAAGTCCAATACCATAGTCAGAATTAGTTGCTGTTGGAGAACCAGGAGTCAAGTCTAATGCCTGCCCATTAAATAAAATAAGTCCCGTATCCGGTAAATATAGTCCGTAAGACCCGTAAGTAGTTGTGTATCCGCCATTGATACCATTAGAAGTTCCATAAGTAGTAGCACTTGTTGTTCTTACTATTTGATATGCTCGCTGTGCTCCAAAATAATCAGGAACAGTTACTTCTTTTGAGTTGTCAGTAAGATAAATAGGATTACCAGTTGCACCTTGTAATGTAATGTTAAAAGAACCAGGAAGAAGTTTTTCCTTATATCTGGCTCTCTCAATAGACATTACATAGATGTAAGTTCCAGTAGCTGCAGTACCAAAAGTAAAATCAGAATCCTCATCTTCTAATACTAAACTTCTAAACTGTCCGTAGATAGTAGAAGTGGGAGACTTGTCTGTTACAGCGTCATTGAAGTAAATACCTCCTCCAGAAGTCTTATCTCCGTAAGCAATATCAAACTGAGTCTCAGCTGCTGTAGAGTTTGATGCAGTCTGATAAACTGCTAAGTAATAATCACCTGATACAGAAGCAACGTTCTGTGCAGAAGAAGTGAAAAAAGTGTTAAGTTCAGCTTTTCTATCACTCCATACTGTTTGTGATACTGAATCAGCACTAACTAAAAAATCTTCTGGATCTAATCTTTTGAATCCCATATCTTATTATGTTGTAGCTGTTTTATTGATTGTAATCGGTATAGTAATACGTGCTCCAGAATCTAATCCAACAACTGTAAGTGTTGTTTTGATACTTGAGTTAGATCCAAATAATGTGTTAATCGTAGTAGCTCTTAAGTTTATTTGAGTTCCGATTACTGTTTTTGATACGTTAGTACCTACAGTAGTTGTAGCCGCATTATTTGCTTGCTGCGCTGCGTCTGTATTAATACCTACTCCATTAAAAGTAGATAATAATCGAACGTCAGCAATAGTAGCAGAATATCCAGAAGTCTCGAATGATTGAGCACTATCTAAATAGTTTAACGTTTGTGGAGTTATTGATAACTGAGCTCCTTGCTTTAACGTAATAGCTGTATATCCTAAATCTAATACAGGAAGCTTAGCTGTCCCTCTTGGAAGAGTCGCTAACTTATATTTCATTATCTGTGACTCATCAGGGAATGCTTCGAGTAATGGCATGTTATCTATTGCTTCACCATAAAATGATGACCCTGATGGGTGATTTGGATTGTATTGTGTATAATCAATCTCGTCATCAGCTAATGCAAATTGTGTGATTCTGAATGAACCATCGTTACGTGCTAGTGCTTCTCTTCCCTTTTTAGTAAGGATAGCATCAACGGTTATTCTACTTTGATTCTGGAAACCCATGTGAGTATAGTTTTATTATAAATATTATATTAGTCCTTTTTCTATTAATCCTGATATAACTTCATCAGGATTTGTATCTAATCTATCTACTTGATATTGCGTAGAAAGTATACCTGGAGCAGAAGAAGCACTTGGTGGAATAGAATAAGGCTTCTGTTGATCCAATATTACATAGTTACTTATGTCTTTATATCTCCTAACTACAAAGAAATTTAAGTTTGTAGTTGCGGGAATATCTCTGTCAACTGTTATTACAGGTCTAAATGTACCCCCTATATTACTTAATGTAACACTATTTATTCGATAAGACAAGCTCTCGTTGTTTTCAAACCTTATTTCATCTCCTTTTTTGAACTCAAACTTCTCTGTTACAGGTGGGAACTTCGTGTAAGAAGGCTCTACCCCAAGAGGAAAGTCATTGTTTGGTCCAGGAGTATAAGTTAAATCTTCTTGGTTATATCCTGTAGCATATATCCCTGCTAAGTTTGTAGGAACAAAGTAAATCTCCTTCAAATCTGTTCCTGTATAATCCCAAAAGGGAGATGCTCCTGTAATAGTAGAGGCACCATTTGTTACTGGTATTGTTGTTGAGAACCCGTTAGATGAGTTTTGAGAATACATTACAGGTGTTGGGAACTCTGCTACCTTAAATACAGGTTTTAACTCTTCCAAGTCTTTTAACTCATCAGCATCAGTCTGTGAAATAACAGATGCTTTTGCATTAACAGGCTTCCCATTTACATCATTAACAGAATAAGTTGATTTTATATTATTAAGACCTGCCTCAGATAATGAAGGATCTAATACGTCCTCATTCGCATCAACTAAGAACTTAACAAAGTATGCCGTCTTATTGTTTAATAAAGGATAAGGATCTACTATTCTGTTGAAGTATCCTGTGTAATAGTTCAACAAAGATACGTTTGGTACAGCTCCTAAGTTATCTGACGTAAAGGAATAAGGAGATGAGTTTTCAGGAATATAAGGGTCATACACTGCAAATGAACCCGTATTTACTGCTTCTCTGTTTGTCTTTACTCCATAATATCTTATCAACGTATGTGAATATTGTGAGTAGTTTGAGTCCGGAGTCGCTGCTTTAGTAGCACTACCCCCTACAATAAGCCCAATATTTTGAGGTGTGTTGATACCAGTTGAATAATCTACATCTGATAAAAATAATGATTTACGAGGATCAACTGCATTATTTAATGTAGGTTGACATTCAGGGAAGTTTGCTATATCATCAGGAGTTACAAACCCTAAAAAGGAAGGTTGGTTTGGTGGTTCAACAGTATCAAAACTCATACTGTATTCTACTACCTCCATAGGATCCTGTACTGAAGCTACGTTTCCATCAACAGATACTGACATGTTCCACATATCATCTAAAACTACAGAAGCTGCAGGTAAAACAAATCTGATGTCTATCTCACCGTCTCTAGTAAGAGGTGATTCTATTTTACTAGAAGTGTACAAAATATCATTTCTGTAAACATTAAGAGATGCTTCATCCCAAGTGTTAAATCCTCTAGGAGCTCTTACTTTTACTGATGCTGTGAAGTTTATATCATTAGGAGGTAGAGTAGTAAACTTATACGTCCCATCAGTTCTATTTGCTGATGCATCCTTATAGGCCACATAACTGTCTCTTACTCTCCAATCATAATAAGTCACACCTGCAATAATATAACTTCTATTATATCCTATTCGAGTGTAAACTTTGTATGATCTGTGCTTTTTAGTGTCATACCACCAGCTATTTCTTATTGTTGATGAGTTATAATCTCTATCAATATCATCACTATTTACATAGTTATGTGATACATAAATCTCATCAAATGGGTTGTAAGGAATAGAAATCCCCTCGTGAGTTACAAACGTTCCAGCTGATCCCGTTTGTTCGGTTCTAGATTTTAACCTAGTTATTCTATTTACTTGCTCTGCTGATAGATCAACTTGCTTTGCTTCATCAATATTTTCTTGACCATCCAAATAGATAATACCATCCCTGTAATAGTAGTTAGTAGTATTACTACCTGCTAAAGTATATATATTTTCAAAGCTTAATATTATGTTATCTGGTTGTGGCATCTATTAAGGTGTTGGGCAATATGAAATTGATTTAACTCCAGGTCTTCCGTTAACTAATCCTATATTGATAATTATACTATCGTTTCCAGTTGTTGCTAATCTGTAAACCCCATATCCTCCAGCAGGTATATTTGTATCACCTATTCCTGTAAACTTGCTGTCAGGATGCCATTGTGTTGATACTCCATTAGGATTATATAAAATAAGGTCTTCAGTAATAGTTGAACCGTTAGCTTCTGCTTTAAGAACCAACTCACCAAATGCATCATTTGTAAATAAGTTAGCGTGTTTATCGTAATCTATACCTAGTAATGGACCATTAAGATTATTTATGTCAATAGTATCACATGAAGATAATGGTGTAAGTTGTATCCCTGCTATTAGTTTTGCTGCTCTTAATGTTGGATTTAAGTCAGTAAATGTTGATTGATCTTCAAAAGACGCTGAAGCATTCATAAACCAAGGCTCTGTTGAAGGTCCATAAACCTGTCTAAATACTGCGTTATTAGCTGTTGAAACTTCTCTTTCTCCTTCGTCAAAGTTAGATGCAGGATCGTATAAACTAGCAGTTGAGGTTGTATATACCTGATAATCAGTAAGATAGTTGGAACTATTCCAGCCTCTGAAGAACTGCTCACGTGGGTAATCAGCAGTTACAGGGAAGTAACCTTGTGGTAATGAGGAGGTTACGCCTGTAGAAAGTGAAGGGTTTGTGATACCTATGGATAAACTAGGATTATCAGCTCTCCATACAAAGTCTCCAGTAGCGTTTAAGTTAAAGTCTATCGTATCAATATCCTCAGAATAGATTATGTAAGGAGATTTTTCAGGATCATTCTTAAGATAAGTAAAAGTGTTGTATACTTTTCTGTCTGTTATATCCCAAACATATACTCCCGATGGTAAAAATCTTGTAATACCAGGAGGAGTTTGTTCAGAAGGTCTGTTTAAAAATATACTGAAAGTAGTTTCTCTGTTTATAAGATTAGTAATGTCAGTATTATTCTTAGAAGTGTTTGATACTTTTATGTGCTTAACTTGGTTTCCTTCCCACCACATCCATACAATACCTCTGTTAGGTACTGTGGTAGTTCTTAGAAACTCCTCTTCTGTAAAATCTGTAGTGGTTACAAATACAGGCTTATACTCAACTTCTTCAAAAGAAGGATTTATAAACCTACTACAGTCAGCTCCTGATGCTGTTACAGCAATAGGATACCCATAAACTCCGTTGTAAAACTCTGCTTCATCTGTATGCGTTATAGTTCTAGGGCCGTAAACAGTCTCTACTATTTCATCCCAACTTTGTGTGAGATTAAACTGAGTAGGGTTAGTTTGAAAACGCTCTAAAACACCTCCCGTACCTCCAGAGAAAGTTCCTACAGGTATTGATCCACTATGTGTACTGTTTATTTGAGGAGCAACTGTTGTTGCTTTATGTCTGTTTCTCTCTAAGATATGTTGTTTTATAACTACCCCTGATGTAAGTGTTACATTAGCAGGAGTAAAGTCCTTAATCATTCTAAAGAGTGAGTTATCAAAAAACTTGATTAACCTAATAAAATCAACTAAATCGTAACTTTTGGTATATTTTGTAAAGTAAGCATCCCTAAGCTTATCTAAGTCAGGATACTTATTGTCATTGTTCTGTGTTTGACGAACATCTCCAATATAATCACCTATGTTGAAATACCCTATCTGATTTACTATATCATCATTTATCTGATTTTGCGGTGAAAACGCAACTTCTAAATATCTAGATGATGGATCTTGTTCTTCTGAATAGTTCTTTTGTTGAACTGATCTAAATGGAGAAAGTACCGATGCTGTTGTAGCAGGGTCTAAATCTCCTACAAATAATCTACCATCATTTTCTTGTGTAAGGTAGTTTAACTGCTGTAGTTTAATAAAGTTAGTTGCACCAGGAGTTGGGTCTATATTAATCCTATTCTGAACAGCCGATCTTATCCCAGCAGGAATTTGACTTTTGGCTACCTTCTCTCTGTTAGGTTTGAAATCAGGGTTATTGATAGTAAACCCACTACCTCCTACAAATGAATCTATACCTGCCATGATCCTGAAATTTTAGGGTGAACACTCTCTGAACCTGTATATAACTCCCCACCTAACGTTGCTCTGAAAGCAAGCTCATCAGGTGCTAAATTTAGTCCAGTACCTGCATATGACTGTGGATTCATTGTATAGTCTGAAAATATAGACTCTTGTATTTGAGATGTATAATATCTAATCTCTTGCATTGCTCCTGAATAAAATAATGCTGTACCTAAAGGTGACCCAAAATCCGCTGATGCGGCTGTAGCCCAAGTAGTTGAGCCAGTAAGTTGTATTGAGTCTACACCATTGTAAGAAACATCAGGAACAGCAGTATCTTCAAAATATCTATTCTGTGCTCTCAATATGTATCCTGATTGAGTTACGTAGTTAATCATAATATTCCACCAATCTCCATTGAAGAAAGGAAGGTACACTGAGGCACTCGGTTGACCTGCAGCAGTTCCTTCAGGATATAAGTTAAGTTGTCCAAACTGATATTCAGGGTCTACAACTGATCCGCTATATGAACCAGAAACTCCGGCTGAACCTGTGTATTCTAACTCTAAAACAACACCAGTATCTAAACTAAATAGCTTTTGAATATTATTTGTAGGTCCTGTAGATCCAGTATAGACTACCTCAGGTTTGACTCTAAAAATCATCGTAGAGGGTCTATTATCTACTGCAGACCAAGAAGGATGTAACTCCCATCCTGTCTGTACATTTTGTGTTCCAGAAAAATCAAGAGCATAGTTATATAAGTTCTCTACTTCCTGATATTCATTAAGAGTGTTGTTCCAAGGACGAATAGAACCTCCATATTCTTTAGCCTCCAATATTGTATCAGGAATACCAAAACTTGAAATAAGAGTTCTAATACCTTGTAAAGTACCCTTACTTTTAAGTAAATAAGGGAGATTATGATATATACGTTTATATATACTTTTCTGTACATCATTGAGAGGTATAGGTTCATCTGAAGCAGAAATCTGTGATGTGATGTACTCTAAACCACTTCCTGTTGGTACAGGTAGAGAACCTGTAATGTTATTAACTAAGAAAGAATCTCCGTCTGCTCGTATTCCTAAGAAAGCTTCAAATAAATCATTATGATCATAGTTAGAAGAATAAAGTTTTAATCCAAAATCTCTTATTGCATCTGCTACTAAATCCTTAGAAATACCGTAATCAAGTCTGTTATCTGCATTAAACCTATTAGTAACATCTTTAGTATATAACCAGATATTATCAAAGTGTTGACCTATCATATCGATAAAGATCTCATACTTCTGATTGTCTGGGTCTTCTACTAAATACTCTGGAATAGTTCGGTATAGCCACTCAGGATTGTCCTGATCGTATTGTGAAGATGATAGTATTTGACCACCATAGTATAGATTGTCCTCTACGTCAGACCCATACCACTCAAGAACTTCAGTGCTTCCTGTAGGATATAAAATATAAGGAAGGGTTGAAGAAGACTTTGGCCAGGAGTATTGAGAACTACTGTTGTAGTATAACCAATATTCATACCCATCAAAGTTCTCTATAGTTGAGTTTATAATACTTTCTAAAGACGCTTTAGAAGATGAGTAACTAGTTGAGCCTGTAGTAGACCCCGTGACATTATATATTGAAGAAGATAGAGTGTTCTCAGTATCCTCTATTAATGATGCTTTATAATAAAAGTTTTCTAGTCTACTTTTTGCGGAAGAGAACTTAATGAACTCACCTCTTCTTTCGTAGTTAACATTTATTTGTATCCCTTTTTCTTCTAAAAGAGACTGTAACTGCTGTAAAGAAGAAGTTGAAGAAGTATTCGTTATTTGATTATAGTTAAATACTTCACTAGCTTTTCCTGTTTGTTGAGATACTTCAATATTAAAGTTAGGACCTTGTAAAGTATCTGCTTGAGGTCCCTCTACTTCTATAAAAGGAATCTCTACTCTATATGCCTGTGGAGTAGAAATCTCTTCAACAACCCATAGAGTATCTTTAAGTTGAAACTCTTGTGGAAGAGGTTCATATAGTTTTATAAGTACTTTAGGAACATCAGGTATAGAGTTATCTAACTGTATATTATTAGCAATAACCTGGCGGTTAAGACCGAAGTTTATTTGAAAATCAACAAAATAATCTTGAGAGTCTCTGTAAGATATGAACTCGTTAGTTGACTCTACTACTACAGAATCATCAATTTGATTTGATTGAAGTATTAACTCTGTTCTATCAGAAGATATTTGATTTATATAATATCTATTGTCAATATAAGAACCTAATCTCTTTCTGAAGAATGCGTAGTATGCAAAATAATCTCCTTCATAATACCCCTGATTTAATAAATCATTAGAAGGATTTAGTAATACATCACCCTCTCTTACCGTGTATCCGGTAAATG
>Ga0209654_1002491_pt1 | contig 12614 bp, 8 predicted proteins | sample SaaInl1SG_22_DNA_FD_184646 | JGI IMG/M metagenome (GOLD analysis project Ga0209654, IMG submission 184646) | Marine microbial communities from expanding oxygen minimum zones in the Saanich Inlet - ESP_161SG_22_DNA (SPAdes) (version 2) | ecosystem: Environmental > Aquatic > Marine > Intertidal... | reverse complement strand
AAAACGGGTGTGAAGTGCGTGAAATCTCTAATTTAATAAGCGGATATTCTACGCCGTCTAATTCAATAGTTTCCTTGGCATTGGCGGTCGATTTAGTAATAAATACATCTTCATTTGACATATCTTTAAACGCTACCATGCGATAATTCTCTGGGTGAATTCCTTGTTTCATAATGCTTTTACCATTTAGAGGAGTGCAAATTTAATTATTTTATCTAAATTTACCATACACTAAACCCATAAAAAAAACAAGACATGGAAACCACTCCAAAATTAGGGACATACAACTACCGTTTTGGGCTTATCGCGGCAGGAATTGGTGTTGTTTTTAGCTTAATGCTTTACTTCATGGATATGATTTACAATCAGTCACCAATTATCCAAGCCATTAACATCCTTATTCCTTCATCCTTAGCCGTTATAGCCATATTTAGCTTCAAAAAAGATAATGGCGGATTTCTAACAATAAAACAATCCATTAAAATGGGTGTTGGTGTATTTTTGGTGGCCGGAATTATTGGACTTTTATATTTTACTATTTTCATAAATACGATTGAAACTGATTTTATTTCAAATACAGCACAAATGCAAGCCGATGCACTTCGTGAAGCACGTCCCGAAATGGAAGAAAGTATGATTCAAATGCAGCAAGAAAATACCGAAAAGTTTTTCTATGTTGGCTTTCCTGTAATTCTTATTTTTAATCTTCTCATAGGACTTATCGTGGGATTGGTAACGGGATTATTTACAAAAAAGAGTTAGTTGGCAAAACAACCGCAATTATCGGTCGTCATTCCATTTTTAGATGAAGTGGAATCACTTCCCGAGCTTTATACATGGATTGTTCGTGTATTAGAGGAAGCCGCTCTTTCTTTCGAACTCATCCTTGTCGATGACGGCAGTACAGATTCTTCATGGACTTGGGTAAAAGAAGTCACCACACAAGACAAACGCGTACACGGTATTCGTTTTTTACGAAACTACGGAAAATCACAAGCGCTTCATGCTGGTTTTTTGCAATGCGCCGGAGAAGTCGTTTGCACTATGGATGCCGATTTACAAGATTCCCCTAAGGAATTACCCGATTTATATCATTTGATTTCTAATCAGGATTATGACATGATTTCAGGCTGGAAAAAGAAACGCTATGATTCCATTTTATTTAAAAATATTCCCTCAAAAATTTTTAATTGGGCAGCTCGTAGGGTCTCAGGCATCAAATTACATGACTTTAATTGCGGACTTAAAGCTTACCGCTCAGACGTTGTAAAAACCATAGAGGTGTATGGTGAGATGCATCGCTACATACCCGTACTAGCAAAGCAAGCGGGTTTTAATCGGATTGGGGAAAAGGTTGTACAACATCAAGCCCGAAAATTTGGGAATTCAAAGTTTGGCCCAGACCGATTTGTAAAGGGTTTTTTAGACCTATTAACCCTTTGGTTCTTACACCGATTTGGACGGCGCCCTATGTATTTTTTTGGATTGATTGGCAGTATAATGCTCTTATTCGGGTTTGGTTTTTCTATCTATTTGGGAATCGATAAGATTTTCGTTAACCCGTCTGGTAGGTTAATTGCTGACAGACCCCAATTTTACGTAGCACTCACCACCATGATTTTAGGAAGCCAATTTTTCTTAGCAGGATTTATTGGTGAGATTATCGTTCGAAATCGCGATCATAAAATGCGATACAAAATAAAGGAAACGATTAATCAAAACTCTAAAACGAATATGTAAATTTGCCTGGTAATTTATATTCATGAATACCTCTTTTTTAGAACAGGCAGAAGCGTGGCAAAAAGCACCTTTTGACAAAGAAACGCAACAAGCCGTTGCAGCACTAAAAAACAACCAAGAAGCACTAGAAGATGCTTTTTACAAAGATTTAGAATTTGGTACTGGCGGAATGCGCGGTGTTATGGGTGCTGGTACAAACAGAGTAAATAAATATACTTTTGGGCGTACCACACAAGGACTTAGCAACTACCTCAAAGCGCAGTTTCCAAATGAAACACCTCGTGTTGTTATTGGATTTGATTGCCGTCATAACAGCAAGGAATTGGCGCAAATTGTAGCAAATATTTTTTCAGCTAATAATATTGATGTATTTCTCTTTAGTGAACTTAGAGCAACTCCAGAAGTGTCGTTTGCCGTGCGTCACTTGAAATGTCATTGTGGTATCGTCCTTACCGCATCGCATAATCCTCCAGAATACAATGGCTATAAGGTCTATTGGCAAGATGGTGGGCAAATTGTACCTCCGCAAGACGCTGGAATCATCAACGCAATTAAAAACACCACTTATCAAAATATCCAATTTGATGCGCAACCAAATCGAATTCAATATATTGATAAAGAAGTTGATTTAGCGTTTCAAGAAGCTTCAGTGAAGGTTGGACGCATCGGAAATGGAAATAGAAGCGATATTAAAATTGTGTTTACATCGCTTCACGGAACCTCTATAACCGCCATTCCACAGGTCCTAAAAGCAGCAGGATTTGATCAGGTTACCATAATTGAAGAGCAGGCTGCTCCAGACGGAGATTTCCCTACGGTTCAATCGCCAAATCCAGAAGAACCCGAAGCACTCAAAATGGCAATGGAAAAGGCAGCTGAAATTGGTGCAGACATCGTCATTGGAACTGACCCAGATGCCGACAGATTAGGCATTGCGGTGCGAAACGAGAACAATGAATTGGAACTTTTAAATGGCAACCAGACTATGGTTGCTATGACCGATTTTATTCTTAGTAAAGGGGGGTTCACAGATGGTGATCATGCATTTGTAGGCTCTACTATTGTTTCAACGCCTATGATGATTTTCTTGGCAAAACATTACGGTATCGAATGCAAACTTGGTCTTACTGGATTTAAGTGGATTGCGCAAATGATAGCGCATTACCCAAACCAAAAATGTCTTGGTGGAGGTGAGGAAAGTTTTGGTTATATGGTCGGCGATTTTGTCCGTGATAAGGATGCTGTTACGGCAGCTTTGTTGGCGTGTGAATTAACAGCAGAGGCAAAATCTAAAGGGAGTTCATTTTTTCATACGCTATTGGACATCTACGAAAAACTTGGTCTCTATCAGGAAAGATTGATTTCCTTGGTTAAAAAAGGAAAGTCTGGCGCAGTAGAAATTCAACGCCTTATGGAGGATTTCAGAAACAATCCGCCAAAAACCTTAGACGGAAAAACCATCACACATCTAGAAGACTATGCATCGGCTACGCGACATGATTTACAATCGCAACAAAAAGAAACCATACCTTTGCCAAAAGCCAATGTATTGATTTTTATATCCGAAGACGGCACACGAGTGGCGGCTAGACCCAGTGGAACAGAACCAAAAATAAAGTTCTATGTCAGTGTGAATACCGCTTTAGATAAGGCAACAAATTACAGAACAACAAAAGCGATTTTAGACCAAAAAATCAATCGGATTTTGGCTGAATTAGGCATATCATGAGTCCAATTCGGTATATATTACGTTACGCACTACCATACAAAGGATATATTGCACTAAACATAGTGTTCAATATATTGTATGCTTTTTTTCATGCCATTTCTTTTATTGCACTATGGCCTATGCTTGAGGTGCTCTTCGGCAGTGAAAAAACACCAACTAAAAAACCTGCATATGAAGGTGTGGGAGAATTACTGAATTATGCCCTTGATTTGTTTCGGTATTCTGTAGAACAATATGCCCAAGAAGATGCGCTCAAAGCACTAATGGTTGTCATTGCGGTGCTGTTGATTTCATTTTTTCTAAAAAATCTATTCAATTATTGTGCGATATTTTTTATCACTTTCATGCGCAATGGAGTAGTCCAGGACTTGCAAAACGCACTCTATGCAAAACTTATTTCTTTCTCCGCTAATTTTCATTCCGACAATAAAAAAGGAGATAGTTTATCAAGAATTACTGCCGATGTAAATGAAGTGCAAAGTTCATTTTTATCAGTAATTGAAATGCTGGTTCGCGAACCTCTAACCATAATATTTGCACTTGGTAGTATGTTTTTGATAAGTTCGAAACTTACATTTTTTGTTTTAATATTTATTCCTGTAGCAGGCTGGCTGATTTCTATAATTGGAAAAACGCTAAAGTCACGCTCCGAAAAATTGCAACGCGAGTTTGGTGAACTCCTTTCCTTTGTAGAAGAGTCACTTACCGGAATCCCCATAATTCAGATATTTACTGCAGAAAAGGCTTTTAACAAAAAGTTTTCTAACATTACGAAAAGGGTGTTCACTTTTGCCAATAATTTGGTCCATCGCCAAAGCTTGGCTAGCCCCATCAGTGAATTTCTAGGCATTGCTGTTTTTGGGGTTATTTTATATTTTGGAGGTCGGCTTGTTTTGGTTGAAAAAACCCTCACTGGCGAGGCGTTTATCACATACCTTGGGCTTGCATACGGTGTCCTTACCCCTGCAAAATCGATAAGTAGAGCCATTTATAGCGTAAGGAAAGGAAACGCTGCTGCACAGCGTATCATGGAGTATTTGTTTTATAAATCAGAAATACAATCACCCAAAAACCCTAAAAAACTTCCCGCCTTTTCAAAAGAAATTTCGTTTCAAAACATTCACTTTAGCTACGGAGAAGAAAACGTGATCAAGAATCTTGACTTAATTATTCCCAAAGGAAAATCAGTGGCTCTTGTTGGGTCGTCAGGAAGTGGAAAAACGACCATAGCCAATTTATTAGCACGATTTTATGATCCGCAAAAGGGCAGCATCACCATAGATGGAGTGCCCACAAACGCAGTTGATTTGCATGAATTGCGCACGTTGTTTGGATTTGTTACACAAGACGCCATACTATTCCACGACACAGTAAAAAACAACTTGCGTATTGCACGTCCAAATGCCACCGACGCAGACCTTTCCGAAGCCCTTGCCATAGCCAACGCTGCTACATTTGTGGCCGAACTTCCACAGGGTATCGACACCATTATTGGCGATGCTGGAAATAAACTTTCGGGTGGGCAAAAACAACGTTTAGCCATAGCACGTGCTGTGCTCAAAAACCCCCCTGTAATGATATTGGATGAGGCCACCTCTGCCTTGGATACCGAATCTGAAAAATTAGTTCAAGATGCGCTTCAAAAAATGATGCAAAATCGTACTTCGCTTATCATTGCACATCGATTATCTACCATACAAAGTGCAGACGAAATTATAGTGCTAGACAAAGGAAATGTCCTAGAGCGTGGAACACATGACGCCCTATTGGCTCAAAATGGGATGTATAAAAAACTGATTGAGCTACAATCATTTAATTAAAAATATGCGCTTACACAAAAACTTAGTTTTGGCCGTACTTAACGGACTGCATCAAATTTTTAACGAAAAAAAATACGCCGATAAGGTTGTGGCGCAAGTACTTAAAAGCGATAAACGCTGGGGAAGTCGTGACCGTGGATTTATTGCAGAAACCTCGTATGAAATTGTACGTTGGAAACGTCTTTATGCCGCCATTGCAGAAGTACAAGAGCCTTTAAATAGAGACGATTTGTGGCGCATTTTTGCGGTTTGGGCCACTTTGCGCGGATATCCTTTACCAGAATGGAAACCGTTCGAAGGAACTCCCACACGACGTATTAAAGGACGATTTGAGACATTGCGAAAAGAACGCAAATACCGAGAATCGGTTCCAGATTGGCTTGACGAACTGGCAGTCAAGTCTTTGGGTGAGAAAAAATGGGAAAAAGAGCTAGAGGCCTTAAACACAGTAGCCCCTGTTGTTCTTCGTGCAAATTCATTAAAAATCCTTCCTAAATTATTGCGAAATGCATTGCTTGAAGATAAAATTACCACACAATACCTATCAAAATATCCCGATGCATTGATGCTTGACGAGCGCAGTAATGTATTTAGTACCGACGCATTCCAAAAAGGACTTTTTGAGGTACAAGACGCTGCTTCACAATGTGTTGCTCCATTTACGCAAGTAGAATCTGGTATGCGCGTTATTGATGCCTGTGCAGGTGCAGGTGGAAAATCGTTACACCTTGCTGCTCTGATGCAAAACAAAGGGCAACTTATCGCTTTGGATATCCATCAGTACAAACTCCGTGAGCTTAAACGCAGAGCAAAACGCGCAGGCGCACACAACATTGAAACGCGGCTCATTGAAAACAATAAAATCATTAAAAAACTACACGGTTCAGCAGATCGGGTTCTTTTAGACGCTCCCTGTAGTGGATTAGGCGTTTTGCGTAGGAATCCAGATGCAAAATGGAAGCTTAACCCCGATTTTATTGATCGTGTTGTAGCTGAACAGCAAAAGATATTAAGTCAATATGCGCATATGGTAAAACCAGGCGGAAAGCTTATTTACGTAACATGCTCCATCCTTCCGCAGGAAAATGAAGCGCAAGTTTCTGAATTCTTAACTACTGAAATTGGTAAATCATTTTCGCTTGAAAAAGAAAATCATTTTTGGCCATCAGTTCAAGGTTTTGACGGGTTTTACATGGCGCGTCTTGTACGAAAGGCTTAGTTTGTTGATAAATTCATGTTTATCGTTTATTTTTTACAAGACTAATACCACAATTTCGTTCCAAAGTATCCCTATTTTTGTACTTTAATCATTGTGTATGATTTGTTTTTTTGGTGACCCAAAACAGCACCTTTACGTAGTTCAAAAAGAACTTCCCATTTCTGAAGAAGATCAAAAAAAGCTGGAATGGCTTTTTAGCGGCTACCCACTACTTAGAAAATCGTTTGTGCAAGGGGCACTTGTTGGACCTCGTATTAATATGATTACTCCTTGGAGTACCAATGCCGTTGAAATTTGCCACAATATGGGAATCAACGACATTATTCGCATCGAACAGTTTTGGGGTGATGAGCATAATCATGCTTTTGATGCTATGGTACATCAGCGATTTAAAGAATTAGATCAGCATATTTTTGATTCAAATCGTACACCTGAGCCTATCAATCACATTGAAGATATTGCTACATACAACGCACAAGAAGGTTTATCGCTTAGCAATGATGAGGTATCGTATTTGGAAACGCTGGCCAAGCGTTTGGGCCGTTCGCTTACAGACTCCGAGGTGTTTGGTTTTTCTCAGGTAAACTCAGAGCACTGCCGCCATAAAATTTTTAATGGCACTTTTATAATCGATGGTAAAACAAAAAAGCAATCGCTTTTTGAACTCATTAAAAAAACCTCAAAGAAAAACGGAGAGAATTTGATATCTGCTTATAAAGACAACGTTGCATTTATCAAAGGACCAAAGCTCGTTCAATTTGCACCTAAAAAACCAAACGTACCTGATTATTACGTCAAAAAATCATTCCTTTCTGTACTATCGTTAAAAGCGGAAACCCATAATTTCCCCACAACTGTTGAGCCTTTTAATGGCGCTGCTACAGGTTCGGGTGGAGAAATTAGAGATCGGTTAGCAGGTGGACAAGGCTCTATTCCTATGGCGGGAACTGCCGTATATATGACCGCATACCCGCGTACCGAAGCCAACCGCCCTTGGGAACAACTTGCACCACGTCCGTGGCTCTATCAAAACCCTGAGGATATTTTAATAAAAGCTTCTAATGGAGCATCTGATTTTGGAAATAAATTTGGACAACCTCTCATTGCAGGCTCACTACTTACTTTCGAACATCAAGAAAATGAACAAACCATTGGGTATGATAAAGTTATCATGCTTGCAGGTGGAATAGGTTACGGAAAAATACAGCAAAGCATCAAAAAAACACCTAAAAAAGGCGATAAAATCGTGGTTATGGGTGGTGATAATTACCGCATTGGCATGGGTGGTGCTGCCGTATCATCGGCAGATACGGGTGCTTTTGAATCAGGGATTGAACTAAATGCAGTACAGCGGTCAAATCCAGAAATGCAAAAACGTGTTGCCAACACGATTCGAGCGGCAGTTGAAGCGGATACCAATCCTATTGTCTCCATTCACGATCACGGCGCTGGTGGTCACTTAAACTGCTTGTCTGAACTTATTGAAGAAGTAGGTGGAACCATTGATTTAGACAAACTTCCCGTTGGAGATCAAACTTTGTCAGCAAAGGAAATTATTGGAAATGAATCACAAGAGCGCATGGGGCTTATTACCAATTCGCGCGGACTTGAACAACTTAAAGATATCGCTGCACGAGAACGCGCGCCCATATTCGAAGTTGGTGAAATTAAAGAAAATAACCACTTTGAAGTCATTTCAGAAAAAAGTGGTCAATCACCGATAGATTTGGCGCTTTCTGACTTTTTTGGAAAAACACCAAAAACAATCATGCAAGACAACACAAGCGAAACCGCTTATTCAGCAATACCACAGCCAAAATCGTTTGAGGAAAGTGTTGCGTGGTTATTACAGCTAGAATCTGTGGCTTGTAAAGATTGGCTCACCAACAAAGTTGACCGCTGTGTTACAGGCCGTGTAGCACAACAACAATGTGTTGGACCACACCAATTGCCTTTGGCAAATTGCGGTGTAATGGCGCTCGATTTTGAAGGAGTTCACGGCATGGCAACTTCAGTGGGACATGCACCGATTGTTGGACTCATCGATACAGGATTGGGCAGCAAAAATGCTATCGCCAAAGCTTTGACAAATATTATTTGGGCTCCCATTTCAGAGGGATTATCATCAGTAAGTCTATCTGCAAACTGGATGTGGCCATGCAACAATCCGGGAGAAGATGCACGACTTTACGAAGCGGTAAAAGCCTGCTCGGATTTTGCTATCAGTCTGGGAATCAATATACCAACGGGTAAAGATTCGCTGTCAATGAAACAAAAATATAGCGACCAAGAGGTTATAGCGCCTGGAACGGTTATTATTTCTGCAGGGGCCCATTGTAATGCTATTGACAAAGTTGTGACTCCAGAGTTAAAGTATGGTGGTGGTGATGTATATCACATTGATTTATCCGATTGTAAATCTGCTTTGGGTGGCTCCGCATATGGACAACTCAATCAAGCTATTGGAGTACAAGCACCCGATGTTGCTGAAGCCAAATATTTTAAAACAGTGTTTAATACCATTCAAAAAGAGATTATAAAAGGCACTGTTAAAGCTGGTCACGATGTAAGTTCGGGTGGACTTATCACATCTCTTCTCGAAATGTGTTTTGCTGCTGATGGCATAGGCTTAGATGTGAAATTATCAAAATCCGAATACAGCGCTGAACAAACACTACTCTCAGAACAAGTAGGTGTTTTAATTCAAACCGATCGTGAAACAGCAGGAGAATTAAAGAAAAAGGGAATTGCGATTGAACGTGTTGGAACATTGACAAAATCAAATATGCTGATTGTTAAAGGGGATCATACAGATTATCAATTTGACATCTCGATATATAGAAAACATTGGTTTAAAAGTTCTTATTTATTAGATCAAAAACAAAGTGGTGTAGAACAAGCAACTGCACGCTTCGAATCTTTTGATAAAACACCGCTACAATTTGAATTTCCAAAAAACTTTGACGGGAAACTAAAACCAGCACCAAAACGAAAAATAAAAGCAGCCGTTTTAAGGGAAAAAGGAAGTAACTCGGAACGCGAAATGGCATATATGATGCATATAGCTGGTTTTGAGGTAAAGGATGTTCACATGACAGATTTAACGTCTGGAAGGGAAGATTTGAGCGATATTCAACTACTTGTCGCCGTTGGAGGATTTTCTAATTCCGATGTACTTGGGTCTGCAAAAGGTTGGGCAGGAACCATTAAGTATAACGAGAATGCTAAAAAAGCAATTCAAACATTTTTTGAACGTCCAGACACCTTAAGTCTAGGCGTTTGCAATGGTTGTCAATTATTTATTGAATTAGGGCTTTTACATCCGAATCACAACGAAAAACCTCGTATGGAGCACAATGATTCTGGTAAGTTCGAATGTACATTTACTGATGTTGTAATTGAAGAATCGCCTGCCATTATGTTACAGCGTTTACAAGGCAGCCGATTGGGAATTTGGGCGGCACACGGCGAGGGTAAATTTATTTTTCCAAAAGAAGAAAATTCCTATGCCATTTCAGGGAAATATGCATACGATACGTATCCTTCAAATCCCAATGGATCTGATTTTAATACGGCTATGGTCAGCAGCGATGACGGACGTCATTTGGTGATGATGCCACACTTGGAGCGATCTATTTTTCCATGGAATTGGGCACACTATCCACAAGACCGAACAGATGCTGTAAGCCCATGGACATTGGCATTTGAAGATGCCTTCAATTGGATTTTGAATAGGTAAAATCAAAAAAATATCGTTTTTTTGACTATTGGCTTTTTGCCAACGCATTAAGATAACATATATGGAAACACCTAAAAGACTTTTTGATTTTATTGATTTAATATCTGAGCATCGCTCGCTAGACAATGCCGTAAACTCAAAAGTAAACGGAAAATGGGTTGGTCTTTCAACAAAAAAAGTAAAAGAACAAGGTGACAGATGTAGTGCAGGTTTGCTAAGCTTGGGCGTTAAAGCAGGAGATAAAATTGCTATAATTTCTTCAACAAACCGCACCGAGTGGGTATTAGCAGATTTTGGCATGTCTCAAATTGGAGCAATAAATATTCCTATTTACCCTACTATTTCGTCTGAAGACTACGCCTATATTATAAATCACGCTGAGGCAACATATTGTTTTGTCTCAGACCAAGAAGTTTTAGATAAAGTCCGCGCAATTGAATCGCAATGTGCAAACCTAAAAGGGGTGTATAGTTTTGATAAAATTAAGGGATGTGATCATTTCAAATCAATCCTTTCAAAAAAATCAACCAAAACGCAAACGAAAGAAATTAATGCTAGAAAATCTGAAATCAAATCCGAAGATTTAGCGACCATCATTTATACTTCTGGAACTACAGGTAAACCAAAAGGGGTTATGCTGAGCCATAACAATATCGTAACCAATGTTATTGCCAGCCAAAAACGTCTTCCACTTACTTACGGTGAGGCAAAATCATTGAGTTTTTTACCACTTTGCCATATCTATGAGCGTATGCTATTGTACTTATATGTATATTCTGGAACAAGAATTTATTTTGCTGAGTCATTAGAAACCATAGGGGATAATCTCAAGGAAGTAAACCCTATTGTCATGACTGCAGTACCTCGACTTCTTGAGAAATTATACGATAAAATATATGCGCGCGGAGCAGAACTTTCGGGCATCAAACAAAAACTATTTTATTGGGCGGTAGATTTGGGACTTCGTTATGAACCATATGGACAAAACGGTTTGTGGTACGAGTTGCAACTTAAAATTGCCAGAAAACTTATTTTTAGTAAATGGAAAGAAGCCTTGGGAGGAAACCTTGAATTAATTGCCTCTGGAAGTGCGGCACTGCAACCTAGGTTGGCACGTGTATTTACCGCAGCTGGGATGACCGTTGCAGAGGGTTACGGACTTACAGAAACTTCTCCAGTAGTTTCTGTAAATGATATGCGAAATGGACAAATGCGTATTGGTTCTGTAGGTCCTATTTTAGATGGGGTTACCGTAAAAATAGCTGAGGACGGAGAAATTTTGTGCAAGGGTCCAAATATCATGTTAGGATATTATAAAGACCAAGAAAAAACGGATGAAGTACTCAAAGACGGCTTTTTCCACACAGGAGATATAGGAGTAATTGATGCCGATGGTTTTCTTAAAATCACCGACCGAAAAAAGGAAATGTTCAAAACCTCAGGCGGGAAATACATTGCGCCACAAGTGATTGAAAATGCCATGAAACAATCTACGTTTATAGACCAAATCATGGTGATTGGGGAGGGACAAAAATTCCCTGCAGCACTTATTCAACCCAATATTGAAACTGTTGAAGCATGGGCTTCAAAACATGGTATTGCACAGTCAAAAAATGAATCTTGGAGCCACAATAAAAAAGTTCATGAAAAAATATTAGATGAAGTGAATGAAATCAACGAACGGTTTGGGCAATGGGAAAAAATTAAAGAAATTAGAATCACTGATGATGTGTGGTCTGTTGAGGATGGGCATCTAACGCCTACAATGAAACTCAAACGCAAAAGCATCAGAGAAAAATACCAAACGCTTTTCAATTCCATTTACGATTTATAAAAAATACTATGCGTGCATAGTATTTTTTTGTATGTTTGGGGTATGCTAGTAACCACTTCATACCCAACCATTGACGCACTATATCGTGCGACCTGGCAGGCTATTGCCAAAATGTACAACGAACAGGCATCAAAATACGATACCACCATGGCAACTGGATTTGCATTGCTGTCCATAGATCCAGTTCATGGAACTGCTTCTACGGCCATTGCCCCTAAAATGGGAATGGAAGCAACAAGCCTATCGAGAACTCTGAAAACACTCGAAGAAAAAAAACTTATAGAACGTATACCGAATCCAGAGGACGGTCGCAGTGTATTACTCAAAATCACCCCATTAGGGCTAGAAAAAAGAGATTTGTCAAAATCACTGGTACTACAATTTAATAAGGAAATTGAAGAGCGTATTGGTGAAAAGAAAATAGAAGCCTTTAGAGAAGTTTCCGAAACCATCATTGAACTTATCCAATCAAAAAAAATCTAAAACAAATGAAAAGAAGAATTAATAAAGTTGCTGTTTTAGGTTCCGGAATT
>Ga0209654_1002489_pt1 | contig 12617 bp, 19 predicted proteins | sample SaaInl1SG_22_DNA_FD_184646 | JGI IMG/M metagenome (GOLD analysis project Ga0209654, IMG submission 184646) | Marine microbial communities from expanding oxygen minimum zones in the Saanich Inlet - ESP_161SG_22_DNA (SPAdes) (version 2) | ecosystem: Environmental > Aquatic > Marine > Intertidal... | reverse complement strand
CATGCTACCTGCAATACCCTGTAGCTGTGTCATTTCAGTCAGAGCTTGCTGACGTGAACCTGCCGCTAGTTGTGCAAGAGTCTGTTGCTGTGCTTGTCCAAGTCCTAGTGCATCAGGCTGTACCATTCCTGAGCCTGCTCCTAATCCTTGTGACTCACCTGCAAGACGTAAACCTAAACGTCCAGATCCAAACAAACGAGACTGAAGATCAGTTGCTTGCTGTTGGAATGAAGGCTGTAACAATGCTGCCTGTTCTTTGTAAATCTCTTGCGCTCGCTGAGCAGGATCAAGACTACCTAATTGACCATAGATATTACTTGCACCCTGAAGAGACTGGTTCAACAGTTGCTGATACTGTGGAGTCATCATAGAGTACTGCTGACCCGTCATCGGATTGTAGCCTTGCATACCCATTGATGTGGTTACAGTGTATGGTCTAAAGGTAGCGTATGGTGCAATCTCTCTTGCACGATTAACAGCTTCTTGAGAGATCTTTTGACCTCCGCCGCCACTACCGCCTCCGAATAACCCACCGATAATTGATGGTGCGACTGCCGCCGCTACTTGCGCCCAAGCCGCCATTACTTAAAGCCTCCAGTAGATGTACTTGATGTACTTGAGTCCCTAGGATCAGACGTAGGTGAGCTTTCACCATAGCGGCGACCGCCCATACTATTCACTAGGCTATTTAAGAACGTACTATTGTCAGCGGCTCTTACTGCTCGCTCTTGTGACATTCCTGCTTTACTAGTTAGAGCATCAATTAAATTACGTCTTGCATCCATAAAATCTTGGTTAACTCCAGTGTAGTCTGTGTAACCACCAAAAGGATTTCGGAAAGGTTGCGTAGGTAAGGCATATGGGTCTGCTTGTTGCTGAGGAGCTTGCATGCCAAACCCGCTAAACATCCCTTGAGAGTATGGGTTAAACATATTAAATTGTGGGTAACTTACACCACCAAACTGTGAAGGAAAGTTAAAGCCTCCAAAGTATGGAGAAAACATTCCTTGATAAGGATTATACATACTTTGTTGTGGCGCATTAGGATCATTGTATAACAACCCACCAGTACGTGCGCCTCTGACAAGTTGATCGTAACTCATATTGTTAATATCTCTTTGGTCAAAACCTGAGCTTGGAGCAGGAGAATAATAACGAGTTGCCGCACTGTATGATGTAGGTTGTTGTGGTTGCATCATACCTTGATGAAATTTCATGCCGGAAGCATATGAGTTAAAATCGGCAGGATTATAATCAGGCGGTAACACAGCGGAAGTTGGAACACCACCCGGTATGTAAGGATTGTTCATGACATCAGTCCTTCTATTGTAGTCTCTAGCGTTCTAATACGCTCACGCCAAACTTGACGTTGTGCTTTAACGTCTGTCTTGTCTTGATCGTAGTCTGCAAGGGCTACGTAGTCTGTTGCTTGTAGCTTACCCTTCAACTCATTGATCTCTTCTTGTGCAGTTTGCTTAGCCTGTGCTGTTTCAACTTGAGCCAAGAGTGCTGCTTCAGTAGGCTTTGGTGAATCATCAAGCCAGTTAAGACCAGAGTATGTTTCACCACTAAGAATCCACTGTTGATCTGCATATAGTTCTGTGAGTGCTAATTTAATACTCATGCTCCAATCTCCATCAGAGTAATTGATGATTCTTCAAATGATGTAAATGACCCAGTAGTATTACCGTTCTTAGCTTTAATTGTATATGTCACTGAAGAAGTTGTTGCAGGTGAATCAAGATAATGAACTACGGGTTGGACAATAAATCCTGCATTTTGATAAGTATCTTGGATCTTAAAACTTTGACTGGTCGCAGAGATTGAAGTCCCATCTCTATCAATCAAAAAATTAACTTGGCCTTGGTTTGCATTACTACGACTAAGAGTTAAATATGGATTTGCAATTACAAGAATAGTGCTAGATGAAGCACTAGGAGTAATAGACGCAGTTGCACTATCTACATAAGTCGAAGAATTGGATGTATTCACATCGCTTGCAGCATTTCCATACACAACCTGTAATATCTTACCACTCTTAAATGTATTAAAAGTAGAGGTATCTAGCTTAGTTGCGATTGCAGTTTGAATCGCCGCAAACTCATCGTCAATTTCTGTACCCTTTACAACCTTGGCGGCATTACCTGAAGGTAGCGAATCCTTGGCCGCAAAGTCTGTTGCTTTAGTATAATTACTCATTAGAGAATCCTACCTTGTTTAACATATACGTCTATCTTTTGTACTGACAGTTCACCACCATCAATCTCTGTTTCAAATCCTAGTTGAAGAATACTACCATTACCACCTGCAGGAATACGAACAGCATCTGCAGAGATACCACTTGTATATTCAGCAATGTTGTACTCTGCTACGTTGTACTCAGCAACAGGTACTTCAACAGTACTGGCTGTGTAGCTTGTGTACAAACTGTTGTAGTCAAATGCAGACTTAACAGTAAATGGCTGACCTGATGAAGTAATCAAAGTCACAGCAAGTCGCTTCAGTAGTTTAGTTTGTGCAGGACTACCCATGTCAAAGTAGTTGGTGTAGTACTGCATACGATAGCTATCACCATTGTCTTGATACCCAAAGTATCTAGCAAGACCATCATTGTGTGTCATGTACACTTCACCGTCAAAACCTGAGAAGTCTGTAAACTCCATGTTGTTCCAGACGGTTACCCGTGATGCCCCATCCTGCAGAGGTGAACGCATATCAAATACATACACTTGCTTGGTTGATGGGAATGACAGGAGGTAGAATGCGTTAGACTCTGAGTAGGCTGACTTAATATTTGCAACATTCTCAGACTGAATCAAGCGTACAATATCGTCACGTACATTCTTAGAGATGTCCCGCATTGGCTGAGACTTTTCTTGAATGGTGCGGCCTAGTGATCTAACACCAGACTCTGACAAGAAGATAATATCTGTACCTGTATTCTGTACGCTGTCTCTTGCAATACACCCAACACCTGAGATAACTTCTACAAGTTGTAGAGTTGCAGGGTCTAAGTATGTTTGACTTGTATCACTGTCACCAAAGATAATAATGTTTTGCTTACAGAAAACAATTAAGAATCCATTGTGTGCGCCAAGAGCAATAATTTCATCGTTACCTTTGACAAGAATACTTGAGATTTCTAACTCGCCTGCAGTACCACCGTCAAAATCAGCACCGTTTAACAAATTAGACCAATGCAATGTCGTTTTGTTATCTGCTTCACTCGCAGTCCAAAGACGACCGTAAGCGGATAAAGCAACATTTGATTGTGGGGGTTGTTTGGTTGGGTTGCTTGGGTACTGTTCGTGTTGACTTAAGTCTTCAATTACCTGACCAACTGTATCAAAATATAATGGCTCATAACCTGCTTGGAATAAATAAGCCGCATCGTTTAGTGTTACCGCTTGCCAGTTACCTTCTGTGATTGTTTGTGTGCCGTTGTACGTAACTTCAGTAAGTGTACCACCAGAGTAAATGTAGAAAGAGTCATCAGACCAAACACCAAAGTATTCTGTTGCATCAATGTCAACAAACCGATGCATACCTTTGAGGCCAACATCAGCATCTTCAGCAAGCAGTGCCCAACCCTTACGTGCGCCTAAGCGTCCATACCTGTCAATCACACAGTTAGTTGCTTCTAGTGCAAACCCAGAGTCAAGTGTGATGCCAGACTCTTGCGTGTTAAGACCAAAGAATCCCGGTGCGGCAATACTGGCTGTTTGTAATGGAGTTGCCATTAGCTATTCCAAATAACTTCTTCAGGATGTTTAGCTGAATCAAATGCAATCGCATCATTCAGTACACGTTGTGCTGTAGAATATGCTGTGTTTGAAGCGGCACCACCATCTTCACCACGTTCTTCTACTGCTTTAGCATATGCAAGCATTTGCACTGGTTTAGCAGGAATGAGTAGTGTTGTGCTGTCACTTGTGAGTTCTGCTTGTGGCATTACCACATTGAACCGTAAATCGTATGCGCCATTAGGTACTGGAAAGATGTCAACCAATGTATCACCATCATCTGAAATACCATTAAATGAGTAGTACCGAGGTGATCCTGATGTAGGAGTATTGTTTAAGAACCAGTTGTTAAAGTCTGATGCAGTACGGTACGTCATAAAGTAATTACTGGTGTCATTGATAACATCTAATACTTTAAAACTATTCTGAGTACCGTTTAGTTCATAGTTAAACGTGCCAGAGGTTGTAGTAGCAGACAATGTAGTACGCAACGCAGACCATGACCAAGCATTCTCAATCTCTGTCTTAGCATCATTAACTAAAATACCAATCAATGCTGAGTATGTTGTTTCATCTACTGTGTCTACAGTACGCTCTCTTAAGCGTTTAAGTACATTGTTTACTAATTGAAGATATGTCATTTGCGTTTACCTACTATATAGACTATAGTATAACATAGTTTTAAAGAAATGTCAAGTTACCACTTGACTTTATGACTCCAGTACCTAGCAGATAATTTAGATGGACTAGAATCTTGAGCGTTATGCCTAGCATAGTAAGATTTTTTACGTGCCTTATCTTTAGCAGACGTAGGATTTTTGCCTGCGCCTTTAACACCCTGCTGACCAAAGCGAATAGTTTTAACTTGGTCACCTACTTTTGCTACAACAACGTGTGACTTTTTAGGATGGTTGGGTGTACGCTTAGGTTTGTTAAACCCACTAACACCTGCACGTGCAAGTCTTGGATCTTTCTCAGCCATTACTTTTTCTTCGCTGTCTTTGCAGATTGCTTAAAGGCTTTAGCGGTAGGTGCACCCTTGCTTCCGGGCTTACGCATCTTCTCGTTAGAGCCTGCCTTAATACGCTTACGCTTAGCGTGAATGTTTGCGTAAAGCCCTTTAGCCATTACTTCTTTTTACTACCAAGATAAGATTGCTTTAAAGTTTTCTTTTTATTAGTACCTTGTCCGATTGTAGAAGGCGAAATACCTTTAGCTTTTAAACTAGCAATATATTTTTTACGAGCCGCAGGAGTCATACTTGACGCTTTTTTTACAATACGCTGACGGGCCATTGCTTTTTGAGCCGCTGTCATATTTTTTGTATTAGGCATAATTATTTCCCCTTCTTCATTTCAGTAGTGTACTTCTTACCATTCCAAGTGAAAGTTTTATTACCTTTCTTACGGAAGTGAGCGAATGCTTCATCAAAAGATACACCACCCTTAGACTTACCTACGTTGTAGTTCTTAGCTTTAGGTGCAGAAGCTGTAGACTTAGGTGCATTACGCTTCATTTGTCCTGATGGGCCTGAAGAAGTTTTCTGTTGGTTCATTAAAGCTGAACCACCCTCAATAGCTGCTGCACCTGCGGCAGTACCAACAACGGCCTTCTTAGCTCTACGTGCAGCAACACGGCCACCCATGCGATCATATCGCTCAACTTTTTCAGGAGACATAATTTTACCTGTCTTCTTGTTCTGTGGAGCCTGTCCTGTTTTAGTACGCTTTACTTGATTACCACGGCCAACAAGTTTTTGAGCTTGTGTTTTAACTGCGCCTGTAGCTTTGGAGGCTGCTGTACGTACTGGTTGTACTTTTGCTACTGCGTTTTCAGCAGCTTTAACTGCCTTTGCCCCATGCTCTCGAACTGCTGCAGAACGTCCTTGATTTTGAATTGTTTTAATAATTCCACGTGTAATAACTGGCAAAGCTCTTAAGGCTGCTGCAGCAATAAATGGTAGTGCCATATTAGTATCCCCTTATTTGTAGTTACGAATTTTACCCGATGGTGACATAGTACCACAGGGAGAAGTTTTAGGTTTCTTTGGTGTAGGCTTTTTCTTACCGGGCTTTGGTAGATCTGTCATACCACCAAGTAGTTTGCCTTCGTCAAAGACTTCGGCAGGGTTTCTATATTTAGGCATATTACTTCTTCCTTACTGATTCGGCTAAACCGCCGCCAAAATAAAAGCCAACGATCATCAACATGATTTCTCCAATCCAGAAGTCACCAATGATTTGCTTGACTGCGTTAATGTCACCTTCTCCTGCAAGAGTCATTGCAAGGACAAGAACAAACATACTGAGAAACACAGCAGTAAACATCAAAGCAATGTAACGCTGTGCTAACTTAAATGGTGCATAGGCGTTCATCAAATCAATCTTAGCCTTTGACTTCGCCGCTATCTCTTCTTCTGTGGATGTGTGCATATCATCAATAAGGTCTAAGCCTTTCTTGATAACGTCACCTGATCCTAAAATCTTTGACAACACTGCAATCATGTTCCTTCACCTGTTACGTCTGTCTGTATACACACAGCCTCGTAGTTGATCTTAGGCTTTGGTGCTGTGTTAATAAATACTTCACGGGCTTTAAAGCAATCATCCATTGTCATGAACGGCCCTTGTGGAAAGACAGCGTAGCCATCAGTTTGAATAAGTATTGCGAATAGTAGCCACATTACGTTTATCCTTGTTTACTTAACCAGTAGAAAACGTAGATTACCAAGCCAACGGCTGAGAGAATGCTAATGCCCAAACCAATCCCAACGCACCAATTAACAATTTGTTTCTTACGGTTAAGTCTTTTGGCTTTCTTTTGGCGTTCAACGGCTTCACGGCTTTCCTTCATCTTTTTCTGGTAGTCTAACCAATCTGTCCATAACCCGGCTCGCCCTTGCCAGATCATCATTTGTTTCAGAGCCTCTTCGTATTCTTTGAGTTGCTCTGTAGCCATGAACGCTTCAAGGTCAGACTTATATCCATGTTCATGTGCTTTCTTTTGTATCTCAGCTTTGAGTCCAAAATACTTTGCTAATGCTTCCCCTGCTTCATACAGTTCTTTACCATTAGCAATAGTTTCTTTGATGACACCAAAGGCCGCATTAGCGGCGGCTAGTTCAGCTATCATCTGGGGGTTCCTTCCCCAATAACCTCTGTACTGTCTGTGTTTCGTAGATCCTAATTGCTGTCCATACTAGCGTAAACAATGCCGCCATTGGAGGCAACAGTTCACCAATCGTCCCGACTACTGTAACTACACTTAAACCATCTACGAGTGTTTTAGTGCTTTCTGTTGCCATCTCTTTCACGCCTCTTCCTTACTCAGCTAGATCAATTGCTTCCCAACCTGTAGTGTTATCTGCTTGGTATGCTTCTTCATTCCAAACATAATCACCTTCAGGCTTAACAATCGGTGCGTCCCACTCAAGAGTCGTTGTGTTCTTTGTCCATGAAGCGTAAGGCTGTGGAGGCCAGAAGCAATCATTAGTCGCATCAAACTCAAAGCCTTTACCTGCATAACGCTTACGGAAGTTTGAGTTGTATGAAGTTTGCTTCCATGTTCCGCCTAACAGGTTGTGACAGAATGCCGCACCAATAGAATCAGAACCCGGATAATCTCCGCCACCACAATCGCTGTTAGATACAACGATTACTCTTTTTACTTTGTTGTTTGCATCTATTTCTGCAAAGTGTGCCATTGATTTAATCTCCTTTGATTAAACTTGATATCTAATAATTACGATGCCTGAACCGCCAGTGCCGCCAGTGCCGTCAGCAGTAGACACAACTCCACCTCCACCACCGCCTCCAGTATTAGCAGTGCCGTCTTCTCTAGCGGTAGAACCAAGAGAGTATTGACCCCCATTACCACCACCGCCAGTTCCGCCAGTTCCTAAAGTACCAGAATAAGATCCGCCTCCACCACCACCGGCGTAATAACCAGAGTCGCCTGTGGATGTCGCAGTAGCCCATGTAGAAAGGTTAAGACCTATGCCGCCTGCACCTGCACCGGAAGCGGTTCCTGTCGATCCTGTGGCACCTGCACCACCACCGCCACCAGAACCGGCATTATTAGTACCATTATCAGCACCATCACCGCCACTATTACCAAAAGATGTAATTTGGGCTGATCCACCAGTTCCACCAGTAGTGTTGTGCGAACCGCCACCGCCTGATCCACCGTCGGCACCATCAAGGCCATACGCAGTAGCACCGGCTCCACCACCTAGACCGGCTATCTTGCCTAGTACGCTAAGAGTGCCGTTCTTAGAACCGTTGGCAGTGTTGACTTCATATCCACTAGAGTTTGCACCACCTGCACCACCGGCACCAATAACAACAGTTTGAGTTGTTCCAGTTTCAAAGTACACATTGTCTTGCGTAGCACCCCCGGCACCACCTCCGGCACCAACGTAGCCTCCGCCACCTCCGCCGCCACCGACAACAAGCACTTCAAATATTCCAGTCTTAGTTACTGAGAAAGAACCTGATGCTGTAAATGTATGGTATTTATATCCACCTGATGTGACTTCAGTACCACCCGATCCTGTTCCTGCTTCACCTACAACTACCCGTGGCAATGTCGCATACGCAGGTACTGTAAAAATTCCTGTGCCAGTAAAGGTGTGGTATTGATAACCACCAGATGATGTCACTGTACCACCTGTTGCAATTTGTGTGTCTGATTGGTAGCGGATAATGACAATTCCTGAGCCACCGACATTTCCCGGTTCTGCGGCTACTGGATGTGCGCCTGCTCCACCGCCAGTATTAGCGGCACCGTCACCAACGTCATTATCGCCAGTGTTACCACCACCGCCTAATCCACCATCAGCAAAGTATGAAGCACTTGAAGAGTTTGCGGCACCTGCACCACCACCTGCGTAGTATCCAGAATCGCCAGTAGATGTAGCAGTCGCCCAAGTAGAATAGTTTAAGCCGTCCCCGCCATCGCCTGCTCCACCGCTAACAGCACCCGCGGCACCTGCGGCATTTGCTCCGCCTCCACCGCCTCCGGCACGAGATACCCCACCAGATCCTGATCCAAATCCGGCACCACCATCGTTACCGTTTTTACCAAGACCATACCCATTGTAATAAGCAGTGGAGCCTGCATAGGCACCTGCTCCAGATCCACCGGAATAACCGTCTTCTCCACCTGTGTATCCAGTAGAAAAAACAACGCCGTTACATCCACCGCCTACACAATAAACTGTGCTAATACTTGAAGGGTTTCCGGGTGTGGGGTTACTTTGTGCATTTCCGTCACCACTTGCGCCACCGCCACCAACGGTTACTGTGCTATTTCCAATAGGGAGAGTAATTGTTTCTTGCTGTAAATCACCGGCACCTGCTCCACCGTATGCGGCAACAGATCCTATTGTGCCACCACCGCCACCAACAACAAGAACTTCACACTTTAGACCGGCATTGTTTTTAGTGTTGGAACTTAAACCTGAGATTGCCATTATACTAAATACCTTATGATTACAACGCCTGAGCCGCCTTGACCGCCTGTGTTACTGTAGCCGCCTCCACCGCCACCGCCAGTGTTAGCAGTGCCATTATTACCTACACCACCGGCTGAAATACCATCACCACCGCCACCTAGGCCACCAGTGCCTGCGGATGTTGATCCAGATCCTGCGCCACCACCTGCGTAGTATGTAGCTGTGCCAGTAATAGAAGACTGAATACCATCTCCACCATCACCGCCAGTATAAGAAGAGCTACTAACATTTGCGCCTACTTCTCCGGCTCCACCGCCTCCACCTTGGCTTCGGTGTAAGTAGTTAGAGGCTACTGTATCGCCACCGGCAAAGCCGTGTTTAAATGTTGGAATACCTCCAGTAGCAGTAGCATTGTTGTAAGCGGTAGAACCACCTCCAGAAGCTCCGTTGCCCCCATCTACACCGCCTCCGGCACTGGCACCACCGCCACCACCATTTACAGAAATATCTCCAAAAGATGTAGTACCACCTTGAGAAGCTGTTGTAGATCCAGTGTTAGTTCCTGCTCCACCATTACCAATAGTAATTGTGTAATCGCCTGCGGCTAGATAAACAGCAGGTTCAGGATCAGATAATGCGCCAGAGCTTTCGCCGGGGACAGAAGAGCGATAGCCGCCTGCGCCACCACCTGCGCCAATGGTAGAGCCTCCACCACCGCCACCGCCACCTACAATGACATACTCAAATAAACCGGCTTTAGTTACAGTAAATGTACCGGAAGAATTAAATGTATGAATTTTGTAATCACCAGAGGTTGTTTCAGTACCACCAGAGGCTTCAGCAAAACCGGGGCCGGGTGCTTGAGTTAGATTAGAAATACTCATACTGCGTACCTTATGATTACAACGCCTGAACCACCGTTGCCGCCGAGAGTGTTAGTTGAGAAAGCACCTCCGCCTCCGCCTCCACCAGTGTTCGCTGTTCCGGCTTGTGAGGCTAAGTTATTTAACGCACCATCACCCCCACCACCAGAGCCTCCAGAGCCATTAACTCCTGCGGTACTGCTATTGGTGCTTCCGCCACCGCCTCCGGCGTAATATCCAGAGTCCCCAGTTGATGTTGCAGTTGCCCACGTTGAATAAGTGTTTGACCCCGCACCACCATCTCCGGCTTGTTCAGAAGAATTTCCTTGGCCCCCAACAGCACCTGCACCGCCGCCGCCGGAACCACCAATAGAGGTAGTGTTCTGTACTGCGGCATCTCCGCCGGCATTGCCCTGCCCAGTAATGATTGGCTGACCCGCAGGTTTTGCATACGAATCTTTTGACGTACCTCCACCAGATCCACCATCAAAACCACGGTTTTCTGGGTTGTTAGCTCCTGCGGAGCGAGAACCACCACAGCCACCACCCACAGCAGTAACTGGGCCACAAACAGACGCAGAGCCGATTAAGTTTATTACAGAAACATCACCATCATCTACAGCGGGAGCTCCTGCTCCGATTGTTATTGACGTAGCTCCCGTAGGTAAATAAATAGTTTGTTGGGAAAGACCTCCGGCACCGCCTCCGCCGCCTCCGACATCACCACCTGCACCGCCACCACCAACAACTAGCACCTCAAATAGCCCTGCTCTAGTTACGGTGAAGTCATCTGTGCTAGTAAATGTGTGGTACTTATACCCACCACTTGTGACCTCTGTGCCACCTGATCCAGCGCCTTCTTCACCAACAGTTACACGAGGTGTAGTTGCTGATGCATTTACTGTGAACGTGCTTGTGCCGGTAAACGTGTGGTAGTAATAATCAGAATCACTTGTGACTGTACCGCCTGTGGCTAACTGACCACCTGCTTTGTCGTAGCGGATAATTACGATGCCTGAACCTCCTGAACCAGAAGTTGTAGAAGCGTTTTCGGTGCCACCGCCCCCGCCTCCGGTATTAGCCGTTCCGTTACCGCCGTTAGTACCGCCAAATTGACCGTCACCGCCGCCGCCTAAGCCGCCTGAGCCTCCGCCAGTGTCTCCACCACCGCCGCCGCCACCTCCGATGTAGCGTGTTCCAGACTCATCAACACCTTGTGATGTTACAGAAAGCCATGTGTCATAGGCAGAAGTTCCATCTCCTCCAGCACCGCCAGAGCCACTATTAAGACCGTCAGATCCGGCAGTGCCTGCACCGCCTCCACCGCCGCCTCCGTCTGAGCTGTCTCCTACACCACCTTGATTACCTTGAGGAAGTGTTGAGGTGCCCAGAGAAAACCCATTGTTGTCTTTGTTACCTGCATTATGTGAACCACCGCCACCTGATCCACCATCATCTGCCTTGCCGTTTGTTGAGGCATTTTCTCCACCTTGACCACAGCCGCCACCAATAGCAGTTGCGGGGCCGATAGAACTGGACTCACCACTAAAGTGTCTAATCAAAGCAGTATCTGCGCCACCTCCGCCACCAGCACCTACAACAACGGTGTTGTTACCTAGGCCTAATGTGATTGTAGTTTTTAGTACGCCTCCGGCACCGCCTCCACCACCGGGATCAGCACCGGCGGCACCCGGCCCACCTGCACCGCCCCCACCAACAACAAGAACTTCACACTTTAGACCAGAAATGGTTTCTAAGGCGGTGTTATAACTAGCAGGAATAAGCCGTGAGATAGCCATTACGCTGTGATCTCTGATCCGAATGCGCTAAAGGAAAGATTGGCTGTTGATGCGTACACTGTAACTACATCAGTAGCTTCTAGTGTTGTACCCACTGTAATTGCTACCGAATCATTCCCAAGGATTACTGCGTCATACGCAATATAGTGTTGGTTTGCTAGAGTAGCACCTGCAGGACGTACTGCAATACGATATGTAGCGGCTGTAGAGCCACGATTACATACAAAGATAGTCGAGACTACTGCTTCAGTAGATGCACCGACTGTGTAAAGATCTGTGTTAGTTGTTGCGCTAGGAGCCGACTGCCCTAATACACTGTATGTTGTTGCCATGTTAAGCTCCCATCAATAAGAATACATCTTGCAGACCTGCACCACCACCAGAGCCACCTGCAATAGCACCCCATTCAGTACCGTTGTACCCTTCAAACTGTGCAGTGTCAGAGTTGAATCTAAACATACCTGCGGCAGGTGTACCGTCACGCTGTGCTTCTGTACCTACTGGAATCTCAGCAGAGCCTGTTGAAGATGTTGCGGCAACAACGTCAGTCCATCCAGTGTTGTAGTCTGTGCCGTCTACTTTAGTAAGGGCTTGACCTGTAGTCCCACCTGCGGGAATGCCTACACCGTCAGCACCATCTGCACCTGCAGGGCCAGTTTCACCTTGAATACCTTGGATGCCTTGGATGCCTTGATCGCCTTGTGGCCCAGTATCGCCTGTATCACCTTTCTCGCCCTGTATTCCTTGGATGCCTTGG
>Ga0209654_1002488_pt1 | contig 12617 bp, 10 predicted proteins | sample SaaInl1SG_22_DNA_FD_184646 | JGI IMG/M metagenome (GOLD analysis project Ga0209654, IMG submission 184646) | Marine microbial communities from expanding oxygen minimum zones in the Saanich Inlet - ESP_161SG_22_DNA (SPAdes) (version 2) | ecosystem: Environmental > Aquatic > Marine > Intertidal... | reverse complement strand
TAATGCTTTGGTAGGGATACATCCCCAGTTGAGGCAAACGCCACCAAGACTTTCTTTTTCAATAACGGCAGTTTTGAATCCTAACTGAGAAGCGCGAATTGCAGTAACGTAACCTCCAGGTCCGCTTCCTAAAACAATTATATCGTATTGGCTCATATGGTAAAGTTTGTGCAAAAATACGAAACGAAAGCCTATTTCAATTGGCTATTCATCGATTTTCTGTTCTGCATCAAAATCAAGCGCAACAGAATTTACGCAATAACGTAATCCTGTATTTGTTGGTCCATCATTAAATACATGACCCAAATGCCCATCGCAGCTGTTGCAAATAATTTCGGTTCTAGTCATGCCAAGCGTGTTGTCTCGCTCATACCTTATTTTTCCTTCAATGGCATTATCAAAACTTGGCCATCCACAATCGCTTCTGAATTTTGTTGCACTTTTAAATAGGGGTTCTTTACAAGCCATACAATTGTAAACACCTGATTCAAAATGGAGGTTATATTCTCCAGTGTGTGGATATTCTGTCCCTTTTTCTCTTAAAATCCGAAAAGCCTCTGGGCTTAGCTTTGCTTTCCAATAGTCATTTGATTTTTTCATGGTTTTTGTTTTGTCCTGTGTGTTTTTAGTGGTCTTTTCAGATTGCTGTCCGCAAGCACTGAAAGTGCCTAGGATGCAAATGATAAGAATGATATGTAGTGTTTTCATGACTCTTTAATAAATGATTTGATGTGTTGTGTTACCATATTATCTCTGAGGATTCTACGGTGTCCTAAGCCTTTAGTTTTTATCACTTTGGCATTTGGATGATGTTTTGCAATGGTGTCTGAGCAATTTACACTTACGTCATAATCTTCTTCGTCATGAATTAAAAGTGTTGGTGTGTAAATCTTTTGAGCAGCAACAAATGGAGAGAAATCATCGATATTAACCTTGTACTTTTCTTCAAAATATGTGATCATCCGCTTTAATGTTTTAGTGCTTAGTCCTATGGAAGAAATAAAGCTATCAAAAATCGTACGCATATTGTCAGCTGCACCAAGTGTAACTATTTTTTTGGCGCTACCTCTATTTTTACAATAATTAAAAATAGCCATGGCCCCAAAAGAGTGTCCAATGAAATGATCAAAGCCACCTTCGGCTTTGTCTAAGTGTGCAATCGTTTCAATCATTTGGATCATATTTGTGCGTTTACCTTCTGATTTTCCATGCGCTGGCGCATCATAAGTAACCACATGATAACCTTCTTTGTGCAGGCATTCCGCAATGTAATATAACTGCATTCCTCTACCACTCCATCCATGTGTCAATAATACTTTCTCACCTGAATTTTCCCAAGTAAATAGCGCAACATTCCTACTTATGCTTTTTATGTGTTCCGTTTTTTGGTCACAGTTTTTTAAGGCTTGTTGTTCCTTTTGAGGTACTTTGAATTGGAGTGGTTTTGAGAAAACATAAGCTGCTGCTTTCATTGCAAAATAAGGAGAAACTCGTTCTAAGTTCCTAAATATGAGACGCAACCAAATGGGAACACTGAACCCTTGCTTGTGCTTATTTTTCTTTTTCATGGTAACAAAGGTAATACTCTCGTTTTTTATGTTTAAAACTATTTTGTTTATTTGAATAAACAATCAGCATGCCATCACACAAAAAGGGAGATAAAAAACTGTTACGGGCTTGGGCTTCTTACGATTGGGCAAATTCTGTTTATTTTCTTGTTATTTCATCTACCATTTTTCCATTGTATTACGGATTCATTTGTGGAGATCAAACGCATTTGGAGATTTTTGGAATGCGATTAAAAAATACAGCCTTGATTAGCTATGTGACTGCTATGGCTTTTGTTGTAATTGCTTTGTGGTCTCCGATTTTATCTGGAATTGCAGACTATATGGGTAATAAAAAGCGCTTTATGCAATTCTATTGTTACCTAGGTGCTGCATCTTGTATTGGATTGTATTGGTTCGAAATTCAAAATATTTATTGGGGATTATTGTTTTATTTCTTGGCTTTGGTTGGCGCTTGGTCTAGTTTGGTGTTTTACAATTCGTACTTGCCGGATATTGCATTTCCCGAACAGCAAAATCGCATCAGTGCCCGCGGCTTTGCATTGGGTTACATAGGCAGTGTTTTGTTGCTTCTCTTAAACTTGTTCATGGTGCTCAAGCCAGATGTATTTGGGATTACTGGCAATGTGGGAGAAGCTTCGTTAAAGGCCATGCGCTATTCATTTATCTCAGTAGGTGTTTGGTGGTTTGCGTTTAGTCATATTGCGTTTTACCACTTGCCACGAGGAAATAAAGACAAAGTATACACAAAGGATATTTTTTTCAATGGATATCGGGAGCTTAAGTCGGTTTGGAAAAGCTTGAAAAGTTTACATTTTTTGAAACGTTACTTAGGTGCTTTTTTTGTGTTTAGTATGGCATTGCAAACAGTTATGCTTGTTGCGGCTTATTTTGGTGAACAAGAAATTTCATGGTCTGCGGAAGAAAAAACAACAGGACTGATTGTTAGTATTTTACTTATACAGATTATTGCCATTTTTGGGGCACTGATGTCCTCAAAGTTAGCCAACCGTTGGGGTAATATCAAAACATTGATCTTGCTGAACGTCATTTGGGTAATACTTTGTATTAGCGCGTATTTTATTTATGAGCCCATTGAATTTTATGTAGTGGCAGGTTTTGTTGGACTTTGTATGGGCGGCATACAGTCGGTAGCGCGTTCTACATACTCGCAGCTTATTCCTGAAACGATTGATACCACTTCCTATTTTAGTTTTTATGATGTAGCCGAAAAAGTAGGAATTGTTATTGGCATGCTCATGTACGCAACTGTTGATCAGGTTACGGGAAGCATGCGCAATGCCATTTTATTTTTTGTGGTATTTTTCTTTGTGGGTGGTATATTACTTATCCGCTTGGAGCGAGGCAACAAAAAAGCCCTGTAACTGATTTTATTTTTTGATTATATCCCCAGAGCCAATAATTTTCTTTTCTATTTTACCTACAGTTTCGTTGACTTTAATGTCTCCTGAACCTATAATTTTAGCTTCTAATTTTTCTTCGGCATAGAAAATTATATTCCCCGAGCCAACTACCTTCCCTTTACTGATATTTGCACGAAGGTCGTTACCATCAATATTTCCTGATCCAAAAACCTTTGCGTCAAAAACAAATGTTTTTCCTGTAATGGTGATATCTCCAGAGCCATTAATTACAGCTTTTACATTTGTGGCTTTCACATCTACTTCTATGTCACCAGATCCATTTACCTGCAGCTTTATTTTGTTATCTCTTAAAGTTACGTTTCCTTTCATACCCCCAGAGCCATTAAGCGTCAGCTTGTTTAGGTCTTGAGCGGGAACCGTTATCAAGATGTTTTTCCCCTTTGTTGGGCGTAGTTCAGTTCTGTCTTTACTTTTGATTTTAAGTGTATTTTTGGTTACACTTATTTCAATGTATTCGAGTAAGTTTTCTTCCGCTTTTACTGCAATCCTCCCTTCTTTTCCTTCAACTAAAACAACGTCTATGTTACCGTTAACGCTAATTTCATCATATGTACTAACCTCTCGATTCTCTTTTACTATATTTCCATTTCCTTTAATTTTTTTACTCCATTGCGCGTGCATGGGTAAAACAAAAAATAAAATAAGCGTGCTGATGTAGATATGTGATGATTTCATAAGTATTTGTTTTGGGTTTATGCGTTTATGACGATTTTTGACACCCTTTGTTACAATGGCATGGGGTTTGAAATATTTACATTAAATAAAAAAATTGCCTTTATTGCGCTTGCTTATTACTTAAAGCAGACAAAATGGCACAGAACTAAATTATGTCTCGAACAAAGATTTTATCCCTAGAAAACCTGTTGCCTCAAGATTTAGAAGATGAAGCGGACTTGATTCCTCTTATGACCACTGACGACGAGGAAGCGATACAAAAAGAACCCGTTCCCGAGGAATTGCCCATACTTCCCTTAAAAAACACCGTCTTGTTTCCAGGTGTCGTGATTCCTATTACGGCTAGCCGCGACAGGTCTATAAAACTCATTAAGGCCGTAAATAGTGGGAATAAACTGCTGGGTGTTATTGCCCAGCAAAACGGAGAAACCAAATCACCATCGCCAGAAGACTTATATCAAAAGGGAACTTTGGCGAAAGTACTTCGTGTGCTTAAAATGCCTGATGGGAATACGACCATTATTTTACAGGGTAAGAAAAGATTTGAAACACTGAGCTATTCATCAGAGCAGCCTTATTTGACTGCAAAGGTGGCAGGTTTAGAAGAAATTCATCCTGAAAAAAATGATCCTAATTTTTCAGCCATAATAGACTCTATTCGTGATTTAGCCTTGAAAATTATTGCGCAAAATCCAGAAATTCCCTCTGAGGCAACTTTCGCTATAAAAAATATTCAGAGCAATGCTTTTTTAGTCAATTTTGTTTCGTCTAACATGGACATGAGCGTTGCCGAAAAGCAAGAAATTTTGGAGCAAGACAGCCTTGAGCAACGTGCTTTAATGTGCTTAAAACAGATGAATGTTGAATATCAAAAGCTATCGCTAAAAAATGATATTCAAACAAAAGTACGACACGATTTAGACCAACAACAGCGCGAATATTTTTTGCATCAACAGATGAAAACCATTCAAGAAGAGTTGGGCGGAGTCTCGTATGACGAAGAGGTTCAAGAAATGCGTGAGCGTGCCAAAACGAAAGCTTGGGACGATAAGGTTGCCAAACATTTTAATAAGGAGTTGGCAAAACTTGAACGTATGAATCCGCAAGTCGCAGAATATTCGGTGCAGCGAAATTATTTGGATTTGTATTTGGACCTCCCCTGGAATACGTTTTCAGAAGATTATTTTGACTTAAATCGTGCGCAAAAAATTTTAGATCGGGACCATTTTGGTTTGGATAAAGTGAAACAGCGGATTATTGAACACCTAGCAGTCTTAAAACTCCGTAACGATATGAAGTCTCCAATTATTTGTTTGGTTGGACCTCCTGGTGTTGGGAAAACTTCGCTTGGAAAATCCATTGCTGAGGCATTGGGTAGAAAATACGTGCGCATGTCCCTTGGAGGGATGCGTGACGAAGCTGAGATTCGTGGACATCGCAAAACGTATATTGGCGCTATGCCTGGGCGTGTAATGCAAAATATTAAAAAAGCAGCAACATCAAACCCTGTTTTTGTTCTTGATGAACTCGATAAACTCGCCGAAAGTGCCCACGGTGATCCATCATCTGCTATGCTGGAAGTGCTTGATCCAGAGCAGAATACTACATTTTATGACAATTATTTAGAAACAGGTTACGACCTGTCTAAAGTGATGTTTATTGCCACGGCAAATTCGATGTCAACCATTCAGCCAGCACTTCGTGATCGTATGGAAATAATTGAGGTTTCAGGCTATACCTTAGAAGAAAAAGTGCAAATTGGATTGCGTTATCTACTGCCAAAACAAACAACCGAACACGGACTAAAAAATTCAGCTGTAAAACTTCCAAAAGCGACCATGCAACAATTGGTTGCGGGTTACACTCGTGAGTCGGGTGTGCGTGGATTGGATAAGCAAATAGCAAAAGTAGTACGTCACTACGCCAAGCTAGAAGCCAAAGAAACACCTCGTGATTCCAAATTAGAAGTGGGAGAACTTGAGTCCATTTTAGGCCCTGCTAAACTGCTTCGTGACACCTACGAAAATAACAATGTAGCTGGAATTGTTACAGGACTCGCGTGGACGCGTGTAGGCGGAGATATTTTATTTATTGAGTCGTCTTTGAGTAAAGGAAACGGTGCCTTATCCATTACTGGAAACTTAGGCAAGGTAATGAAAGAATCCGCAACAATAGCCTTACAATACATCAAGTCGCACGCAGATGATTTAAGTATTGATAGTGATTTTTTCAACAAACACAACTTCCATATTCACGTTCCTGAGGGGGCTACTCCAAAAGACGGGCCTAGTGCAGGAATTACGATGATAACCTCTTTGGTGTCGAGTATTTTACAACGAAAAGTAAAAAATCGTATTGCCATGACGGGTGAAATTACACTTCGTGGAAAAGTGTTACCTGTAGGTGGCATCAAAGAAAAGATTTTAGCAGCAAAACGCGCCAACATCAAAGAAATTATTTTGAGTGATAAAAATCAGGCGGATATTGGCGAGATACCAGAACGTTACTTGAAAGGATTAACGTTTCATTTCGTATCCTCAATTGATGAGGTATTGGCTATTGCGATAACGAAACAGCGTATCTCAGGTACGAAAAAAGCGTAACTTTCGTTTTTAATACGAATGAAAAAGCTTTTTGTTTCCTGTTTCTTGATTTTTTCTACGGCGATAATGGCACAAACCGGTGGCGATGCCACCTATCGTTTTTTAGCGATTTCTTCTTCGCCAAGGCAACTGGCACTGGGTAATCCCATCACTTTACGTGATGCGGATATTAGCACCACTCTTGCTAATCCTGCCACAATTCGTGGAGAGCACGGTGGGCAGCTGATGATAAATTATGAGCCTTATTTTGATGGTATTCATCGCGGAACGGCGGCTTATGCACATACGATCAACCGATCAAAAGCTTTGGTTTTTGATATCAAATACATCCATTACGGTACTTTTGATGGTGCCGACGAATTGGGGAATCCAACGGCAGATTTTAGCGGAAGCGAAGTAGCACTTGGATTGGCTTCTTCACATTATTTTTTACGTCCAAATCTGCATGTTGGTGCACGAGTACGCTATGTGCTTTCTAATTTGGACACCTATACTTCTTCTGGTATTACGGGTGATATTGGCTTGTATTACAATCCGATCGGAAAACCTTTTCGGGTAGCATTGGTTTATCAACATTTAGGAAAACAAATTACCGCTTATGAAGATGTTTTTGAGCCACTTCCTGCTAATCTTACACTTGGGTTTTCGAGTGCGTTGGAGCATTTGCCGTTGCGGTGGCATGTTTCGTTACATCATCTAAACAAGTGGCCGCTACTTTTTGAAAACCCGGAAGATGGCATCACTGACCTTAACGGAAATAGTACTCAGCAAAAATCGGGTTTGCTAAAAAAGGGATTGCGTCATGCCACTTTTGGCGTGGAAGTTTTTCCTGAGGGGGTATTTTCTATTCGTTTGGGGTATCATGCGCAGCGTGCTGCAGAATTACGTATTTTGGAAATGCGGAATTTTTCGGGACTTTCATTTGGTGTGGGGATGCAGTTACGCCGTTTGCGATTTCAGCTGAGCCATGCTAGATATAACATAGCTGGAAACCGTACTTTTTTGGGGTTAACCTTAGAACCAAGAAAATGAAAAAATTATTTGTAATTGCCATAGACGGCGCATCATCAACAGGGAAGAGTACCTTAGCAAAAGCATTGGCACAGGCATTGGATTTTGTATATGTAGATTCAGGCGCCATGTATCGCGGGGTAACACTATATGCCCAACAAAAACAGTGGCTCAACTCAAAGCATTTTGATCAAGATACGCTGATTGCCAACCTTGACGATATTCAATTGACTTTTAAGAACAATAAACTATTGCTTAACGGCGCAGATGTAAGCACAGCAATACGAAGCATGACCGTTTCAAATGCGGTAAGCCAAGTAGCCGCGGTTTCTGCTGTTCGTTCGTTTTTGGTGGCGCAACAACGCACCATTGGTACGCAGCACAGTGTTGTGATGGATGGCCGTGATATTGGCACGGTCGTTTTTCCACATGCCGATGTAAAATTATTTTTGACTGCCGATGCTAATATTCGTGCGCAACGGCGTTACGACGAACTAAAAACCGTTGACCCAAGCGTTACCCTTGATGCTATTTTGGAAAACATAACCCATCGCGACCATTTAGATAGTACTCGTGCAGACTCCCCGCTGGTACAAGCCACAGATGCGATTGCTATTAATGCTTCCGATTTTGGGATTAGCGAACTACGAAGCCATGTATTGGAGTTGGTAAAAAAGCGGATTGAAATTTAGCTAAAAGCGTAAAAAAAAGTTTGAAAAAGTGAGTTCTATTCCGTGTTATAAGTAGGTTTTAAGGTGCTAAAACATGTACACTTTCAAATAGGTGCTAATGGTAAAAAACTTCAATGGAATTCAATTTCCCACCGCCCCTTTTTTCGCTACCAGCCGCCACATAAATGGCGTTTTTATGCACAACTGCCGAAGTACCGTGTCTTCCTACTTTCATGGGCGCCAACAGCGTCCATTCACCAGTTGCGACATTTAATTTTTGTGTTTGATTATGTGCGAGCTTTTGATTGCTTTCACCCCCAAAATAAATCAAATCATTATTGATTTTCACAACAGATCCTGCCGCTGTGGGAACGGGTAGAGGGTTTTTCATGGTAAACCATTTCTGAAGCTCAAAATCGTAATAATCAACTTGCGGAATGGTAGCGCTAAAAAACGCCCCAAAGTTTTTGGGATAATGCACACTGGTGTTTCGTCCTCCAATGCAATATAGTTTGTTGTTATGCACCACGGCACTGTAGTGATCACGAATATGAGGCGCATCGGTTAAGGTTTCCCATGTATTTGTTTTTGGATCAAAACAATCAAAATAATTGGTTGTACCACTTGTGTGACCTAGTTTAATACCGCCTGCTAGGTAAATTTTATCATTATAAACAACAGCTCCTGCACCACCACGCTGTCTATTTTTAGGAATTGCGGCACCTTTTTTCCAAGTATCTGTTTTGGGATAGTACATCCATATGTGTTCAAGAGGTTTTTCTTTGGGGTAACGCCCCGTCATTCCGCCAACAATATAGATGATGTCTTTATAAACAACTGCTTGGAAATGATGAATTTCAATGGGCGATTTTCCTTTGGCTTTCCAACGTTTGGTTTTGGGGTTAAATACATCAACAGGATGAATACCACGCCCCCCAATCAAATAGAATTTTCCTTTATATCCAACAAAAGCATTTTCATGGCGTCCGTTAGGTAATTCTTTTGTTTCAATGGTTTCCCATGTATATTCTTGAATTTGTGCCGTAACACCATCACAAAAAATGATAAAAACGATAGTCAAAATACATCCAAATAGATATCTCATCATCTAAAAATTACAATTGATTTAGGGTAAAAGTACTTAAGTTTTGCCTATATACATAAAAGCAGTACATTTGCGCACCTCTTGAAAAGCGCTTTAGAGTAATATCGAGAGAAAAACTAATATAAACCCTTCTGCAAAGCAGCGCTTTTACTCAGCTTAGCAGAATACAAACAAACGCAGCATGGCTGACGAAAACCAACCCCTAGAGGAAGCAACACAAGAAGGTGCTCCTGCCCAAACCACTACTGAAGATGTACAATCTGAAACAGTAGAAACGCCACAAGAAGATACCACACCAACCGTTTCACCTGATGAATTTTTAGCCAATTTTGACTGGCAAAATTACGAAGAGGGTATTGAAGCTGTTGAAGATGGCAAGCTAAAAGAATTTGAAGAACTTGTAGCTGAAAATTTTGTTGATACGCAAGGATCTGATGTTGTTCAAGGAAAAGTAATCCACATGACAGATCGCGAAGCGATTATTGACATTAACGCCAAATCTGAAGGCGTAATTTCATTAAATGAATTTCGTTACAATCCCGACCTTAAAGTAGGTGACACGGTTGAAGTAATGATTGACACACGTGAAGATAAAACAGGTCAACTTATATTATCACACCGTAAGGCACGTACCATCATGGCATGGGATCGTGTAAATGCTGCTCACGATACGCAAGAAGTGGTAACAGGATTTGTTAAGTGTCGTACCAAAGGTGGTATGATTGTCGATGTATTTGGTATTGAGGCATTTTTGCCTGGTTCGCAAATTGATGTGAAGCCAATTCGTGATTACGATCAGTACGTAAATAAAAACATGGAATTTAAGATTGTTAAAATCAACCATGAGTTTAAAAACGTTGTAGTATCGCACAAAGCACTGATTGAGGCTGATATCGAAGAACAGAAGAAAGAAATCATTTCGCAGCTTGAAAAAGGTCAAGTTCTTGAAGGAACTGTGAAAAACATTACATCTTATGGGGTGTTTATTGACCTTGGAGGCGTAGATGGATTGGTACACATCACCGATCTTTCTTGGAACCGTATCAACCATCCAAGTGAAATTTTGGAAGTGGAGCAACAGCTCAACGTGGTAATCCTTGACTTTGATGATGATAAGTCACGTATCCAATTAGGTGTAAAACAACTTACGCAACACCCATGGGAAGCCATTGGCGATACCATGAAAGAAGGTGAAACAGTTAAAGGTAAAGTTACAGTTATTGCTGATTATGGAGCATTTGTTGAAGTAGCCCCTGGAGTAGAAGGACTTGTTCACGTTTCTGAAATGTCTTGGAGCACGCACTTGCGTTCTGCACAAGACTTTGTGAAAGTTGGCGATGAAGTCGAAACGGTAATCCTTAACCTTGATCGTGAAGAACGTAAAATGTCTTTGGGAATCAAGCAATTGACGCAAGACCCTTGGACAGACATTACCATCAAATATCCGTTAGGATCTAAGCACACAGGTGTCGTACGAAACTACACAAACTTTGGCGTGTTTGTAGAACTTGAAGAAGGTATTGATGGATTGATTTACATCTCTGACCTTTCTTGGACAAAGAAAGTGAAGCATCCTTCTGAGGTAGTAACAGTTGGTCAAGAACTAGATGTTATTGTTCTTGAACTTGATGTAGATGGACGTAAGCTCAGCCTTGGTCATAAACAAACAACTGATAATCCTTGGGAGAAATATGCCAAAGATTACGCCGAAGGTTCTGTTCACGAACTTGCATTGACTGAAATTGTTGACAAAGGTGCAACCATTGTCCTCAACGATGATATTACAGCTTTTGTTCCTGGACGTCACTTAGACAAACAAGATGGAACAAAACTTACTAAAGGCGAAAGTGCAGAGTTTAAAGTAATTGAGTTTAACAAAGACTTTAAGCGTGTTGTGATGTCGCATGCTGCTATATACAAAGGTGTTGAAGCAGATAATGTTAAAACAGCTAAACGCAAAATGTCAGACAATGCAGAAAAATCTACCCTTGGTGATTTGGACGCCCTTGCAGCACTAAAGCGTAAGATGGATGGCGATGCTTAAATCGATATAAGCTAAAAAACAAAAGGGGCGTTAAACGCCCCTTTTTTTATGCAATATTTTTAGCGATAAAATCGCCTACTTGTGAAGTGGTATATTTATTTTCTGGGAAAACTTCTGGGGTACAAACCCCTTGAGCAAGTGCCAAATCCACAGCTGCAGTAATGGCTTTGGCTTCCGTATCCATGTCAAAATGCGTAAGCATCATGGCTGCAGAAAGTATCATGGCAATAGGGTTTGCAATTCCTTTTCCTGCGCCTTGTGGAAACGAACCGTGAATGGGTTCAAAAAGCGCATGTGTTTCTCCTACAGATGCTGATGGTAACAACCCTATAGAACCCCCAATAACGCTACCTTCATCTGATATGATGTCGCCAAATAGATTACTGGTCAAGAGTACATCAAACTGGCTTGGAGCCAAAATCATCTGCATGGCAGCATTATCTACAAATAAAAATCGGAGTTCAACATCGCTGTATTCAGACTCGTGTAATTCAGTTATTACTCTACGCCATAGTCTAGAAGATTCCAATACATTGGCTTTGTCAATTAGCGTAAGTATGTTTTTTCTTTTTCTAGCTGCAGCAAAAGCCAAACGCCCAATACGTTCAATTTCTAAACGACTATATTCACATAAGTCAGATGCTGTATTTTGATCCTCAGATAATTTTTTTTCACCAAAATATATACCACCTGTAAGCTCGCGGTACATGACAAAATCGGTGCCTTTTACACGATCTTCTTTTAGTGGCGATTGGTGTAACAAGGCGTCAAATGTTTTTACAGGGCGGATATTGGTAAATAACCCCAATGCTTTCCGAATGGCAAGTAATCCTTGTTCTGGACGCACTTTAGCAGTGGGGTCGTTGTCGTATTTTGGATCACCGATAGCGCCAAAAAGCACCGCATCGCTTTCTAAGCTTGCTTTAAGGGTGGCAGCGGGAAGCGGCTCACCTGTTTTGTCAATGGCAATAGCACCCATATCGGCATACGTATAGACAAAATCGTGTCCAAATTTTTCTGCAACAGCATCTAAAACTTTAACGGCTTCTTGCACAATTTCAGGTCCAATCCCATCACCAGGAAGTACGGCAATTTGTTTTTTCATATTTAGTTGTTCTGTTGTTTTACGAGCGATTTTGTTCAAATGCTATGATCGCTTCTTTTTGGCTTAATAGATAATCAATATCGTCGTAGCCGTTAATCATACACATTTTTTTATATGTATTGATTTCGAATGGAATGACAATACCCGCCTCGTCGATACAAAATTGTTGCGCTTCTAAATCTACCTTGGCTTGTATGGATGAATTGTTGTCAATAGCAGTAAAAATAGCTTGTAATTCATCAGGTGAAACCTGAATTGGAAGGATGCCGTTGTTGAGCGCATTGCCTTTAAAAATATCAGCAAAAAAGCTAGACACCACCACGCGAAACCCATAGTCTGCTAATGCCCAAGCAGCGTGCTCGCGGCTAGAGCCACAACCAAAATTATTTC